>Ga0181557_1002923_pt1 | contig 17065 bp, 15 predicted proteins | sample 011ome_23_FD_148632 | JGI IMG/M metagenome (GOLD analysis project Ga0181557, IMG submission 148632) | Coastal salt marsh microbial communities from the Groves Creek Marsh, Skidaway Island, Georgia - 011506CT metaG (spades assembly) | ecosystem: Environmental > Aquatic > Marine > Intertidal zone...
AAAATAGTATCCTATGGGCCAAGTAAACAATTCTTTTTTCCCTAAATAATTGATACGTAAGCGCAATAAACTACGGATCAAAAGCCCCATGATAAAATCATAGGAACTGGTGTGGGGTACCACGATAATCACACATTTCTTTATGCTGGGATCTATGGCACCATGGAGGGTCCATCCCAATATCTTACTAAAAATAATCTTGGCTAAAAATCGCATGAATCAATTAGATTTTAGCGTAAAGCGCCTTTAATTTATCCGCATTAATTTTTAATTCCCAATCCGGTCCAAGGGCGTTTTCCCATAAGGGCACCAAACTCAAGGCGATTTTAACCATAGTATCCATCTGGCTTTCAGTCAAATCCTTACAAATCCCTTGCGGCAGCTCAATACCGTGGGCCTGTTTCATTTCTTTGAATAAAGCCACATCAAATGGATAATAATCAATAAGGTGATCAAAGACAATACAATTGCCGATACCGTGTTTCACCCCGAGGACATAGGATAATCCATAACTCATGGCGTGCGCCACGCCGACTTGAGAATAAGCGATACTCATGCCACCATGCCATGAAGCCATCATGAGTTTTTCTCGAGCAGTTTCGTCGTCGAGCTCAGGATTCAAAAAGATTTCTTTACACAAATCGTATGCTTTCTCTCCATAACTCTTACTGAACTCGTTCAAAAACGTCCCGTTAAGGGATTCCACACAGTGGATAAAGCAATCCATTCCTGTAAAGAACCACTGATCTTTGGGAACACCTGTAGTGAGTTCTGGATCTAAAACCACCTGATCAAAGGGGGTAAAATCACTGTTAATCCCCAATTTTTTCTCAGGCCCTGTTAGTACCGTAGTGCGCGAAACCTCGGCTCCAGTTCCCGAAATGGTTGGAATCCCCACATGATAGACTGCTTTGTTCTTAACAAGGTCCCAACCTTGATATTCACTCGCTTGCCCTTTGTTAGTCAACATAATGGCCACTGCCTTGGCCAAATCTAAAATAGACCCTCCACCGATACCAATGATCCCAGAGGGGCGATATGAAAATTCGGTTTTTATGCTTTTTACCAAAACGTCGACTTGCTCGGTTTTTGGCTCCTCAAACGATGAGATGAATATGAGCTTGTCGTTAAAACGTAATGGGATACGCTGAATGAGCTCCTGATCATTTTGAAATACATCATCCACTAAATAGATGAAGGGCGCTTTTTCTTTGCGTTGCGGCCCGAGAATACTGGCCAATTGTTCAAAACAACCCTTCCCGTAAACCACCTTAGGGACCATTGGGAAGTTGCGGTATTTGTTATTTATCGGCAAACGCTTTTCTTCTTTTAACACCTTATTGGCGCGAACAAGATCCTCGGGCGTGTCGATTTCAATGCCTTGGGTATTGGAAATAGCCATTTTTATGCGCTTACCATATTCCAAAAATCGAATACACTCTATTTTTTCAGTGGCCTCGAGTATGGTCATGGGGAGATTGTAAAAATCTAAAAGTGCTTGCTTGCGAAAGGCATAGATACCTTTGTGCTTAAAGTATTGGACCGCTGTATTTTTATCTCTCGGGTAAGGAATCGGGCTGCGTGAAAAATAAAGCGCGTAATTTTCTTTATCGACCACAACTTTCACGGCATTGGGATCACTGATTTCTCTCCAATCTTGTATTTCGGTCATCAATGACGCCAAGTCAATTCGGTCCGCATCAGGAGCATCAAAAACACTCAAAACCTGAGCCAGACCTTCTTTACTGGTAAACGGCTCATCGCCTTGTACATTCACCACGATATCCACATCCATCTCTGCCACTGCCTCAGCAATGCGATCCGTGCCGCAATCGTGTTCTTTCTGACTCATGATGGCTTGTCCACCATGCCATTCTATTTCTTTAAAAATGACATCGCTATCGGTCACCACATACACAGCATCAAACAAACCAGTGGCTTTTGCGGCCTCATAAGTTCTGACAATCACGGGCTTACCACCCAAGTCTTGCATGAGTTTTCCAGGAAATCTTGAAGCGCCGTAACGCGCGGGAATCATGGCAATAATTTTCAATGGTCGTTGTTTTTTAGACGTCAAAAATAATAAGTTTAAAGGATTAAACAGGCATTACTAAACTCAAGATACAAAAATGCCTTTTTGGTTGGTTTTACTGGTCAAAATATTCCTTTGAAAAGCCCAGTAAATAGAGTCGATTTTTTGCCCGCGTCATAGCGGTGTAAAGCCAACGCAAGTATTCTTTATTTACCCCTTCTTTAAGATACGGCTGTTCCACAAAGACACGATCCCACTGCCCTCCTTGTGATTTATGACACGTAATGGCATAGCTGTATTTGACTTGGAGGGCATTGAAATAGGGGTTGTTTTTTACCGCTAAAAACTTTTTGTAATTGGCTGTAATTTCAGGATAATCTTCGCGAACCGCCTGATAGAGTGCATTGGACTGTTCATAGGTCAAACTCGAGGCGTCGCTACTGATGGTGTCCAAAATCAGTACGGTGTTAAAGGGCGGTTGACTAGGATAATCCAGCATACGCACCCGAACCTTGGCAAAGTCAAAACCATAAATCGAAACAAATTCAAAAATCTCTAAAACCTCGATGACGTCACCATTGGCAATAAATCCCGCAGAATCTGCAGGTTTTAACCAAAAATAATTATTCTTCACCACCATCAGCACATCACCAACACAAAGGCCTTCATCGCGAAATAAAATACGCTGACGTATTTCTTGGTTGTATAAATTAGCGCGTTTGTTCGAGCGCACGATAACCACCGCTTGATCCAAATTATCTTTAGAAAAGGCTTCTTCAAGGGCCTCTAATACTTCGTTGCCCCCAAAGGGACGTATGACTTCATCTTGGTTGCCGAGATCAAACGCCAATTGTTCTGGCCTGTCTTGCTCGATTAATTCCCGAATGCTTGTGGCGTTTGAAACAATATCCCCCTGCTCCTTTTGGCGCACTACTTCTCTGAGAGCGACCTCAGTAACCGATTTATGAAATTGAATGCGCAAGACATCGGGGTCCAAAGCTGGACTTAAATTCAAGTGCACAGGCGGTAACTGTGCCAAATCCCCGACAAACATGAGTTGACAACCCTGGCCACTATACACATAAGTCATTAGGTCCTCCAGTAAGGACTGCCCTTCAAAGACATTAGCGTCTGTGTTGGTGTCCGGCACCATGGAGGCTTCATCCACTATAAACAAGGTGTTTCGATGTTTATTGGGTTGGAGGGCAAATTTTACGCCGCCGCCTTTTTGACTCCGTGGCACATAAATCTTACGGTGAATGGTAAAGGCCTCGCGATTGCTGTATTGGCTAATTACTTTGGCGGCACGTCCCGTTGGCGCCATAAGCACACTGGATCGTTTAAATTGACCCAAAGTATGCACAAGTCCCGCGATCAGGGTACTCTTACCCGTTCCCGCATATCCCGTTAATAGAAAAACCCCCTGAGGATCTCGGCGCACACAAAACTCAGAAAGGGATAAAATCGCCTGCTCTTGACCCGGGGTTGGAGTGTGTTCCAACGCAATAATTAAGGCTTTTTCGAATTCTGTAAGGGTCATGAAAACAAGGGAAAAGTAAGCTCAAATATAGCTAGGTTTTTTGCCATTTTCCTTTCATGAATAAAAAAATATTGTAGATTTGCCTTGGTAGTAAAGACCCTTTTTTCAACTTAAATCAGATCAATGAAACTCGGAATTAAACTCGTACTTTGGATTCTAATCATCTTCTTGGGTTACAAACTTTACAATTCGATCATCGGCCCAGTACATTTCAATCAAACCAAAGAAAAAAGATACATCGCGGTCATCGCGAAGTTAAAAGACATTAAAGCGGGACAGTTAGCTTACCAAGAGCTTAACGGTAAATTCACCGCTGATTTTGACAGCTTAGTTCAATTCCTAGACACGGCTAAATTTGCCATCACCGCAAGACGCGATACCAGTTATGCTGACGTAGCACGTAACCGTGCATTTGGTCTAGATCCACAAAAAGGAGGTTATTACATTGAGGATGTGATCATCGATACACTTTCTTTTGCCTCTATTAAAGACTCGATCTATCCCAGTTCAAAACGCTACACAACCATGATGAACATTCCGGATTCGGATCAGAAGTTCGAATTGCGTGCGGGAACAATCGATAAAAGCGGAACCATTTACCAAGTTTTTGAAGCACGTGCCTCAAAAGACGTGATCTTGGCTGGGCTTGATAGGGACCTTATCGCTCAAGAAAAGCAAGTGAATTCAGTAGATGGTGTAAATGGACCTTACGTTAAAGTAGGATCAATGGATGAGGTGAATACCAGTGGTAACTGGCCAAAACTTTATGACACAGTCAAAGACAAATAATACTCTGACAATAAACAACAAAGGTTGGTCCGTTCAAGTTTCTTTGACCGGACTTTCTTTTTTGGGGCCAGGACAAACTCAAGATGACTTATATCTGAACGAGGAATTTCCTGTAGCTACCACTGCTGAGGGCCTCACTCAATACTTGGATCAATTTTGGGGACGACAAAGAGAAACCCTTAATATTGATGCCCATCAAACGATACGGCTTGCCCACCAATCTTCTTGGTACACGGTAGTCCCCAAAGACTTATTTGATCCGGCTCGTGGATTGGATTATCTAAAATTCAATACCCGTCTTCTGGACAATGATTTGGTGGCTTATGATGTCGTTGAAGGATTGGATTTAGTGGTGGTCTATTTACCTTTTACCAATGTGAACAATTGGTTTTTTGAGCGTTTTGGAAGTTTTACTTTTGAACATACCGCTTCGGTATTATTGCGCCACCTATTGGTTCAAAACAGTCTTAAAAAATCTGTCCAATCTATGGTTCATGTTCACAAGGATCATTTTGATTTAATCGTTTGGCAAGGAAAAAATTTGCTGCTTTGCAATACCTACGGTTATCAAAGCCCTGAAGACGTCTTGTATTATGTGCTTTTTGCTTTTGAGCAATTCGACCTTGACCCAGAACAAGTGCCGCTTTATTTAGCGGGTACAGTCCCTGAGCGGGGTGAGTTGTTTACGCTTTTGTATGAGTATGTGCGTGATGTGTCTTATTACAGCAATGGTCCGAAGCCAATCAAAGATTTAGCACAACATCAAGAATTGCCCCTACAATGCATCAGTCAATAAGGATTATTTCTGGGCGCCACAAAGGGCGAAAAATTCGCGGGCCAAAAAATCTTCCCGTACGCCCAACTACGGATTTTGCCAAAGAAGGCCTGTTCAATATTTTACATCACAGCGGTGGCTTATCCGGTGCCGTGGTATTAGATTTATTCAGTGGCACGGGCAATATTGCTTACGAATTTGGTTCTCGGGGTGCCGCGCAAATCGATTGCGTGGATCAGCACCGAGGCTGTATTAAATTCATCGAGGAAACTGCTGAGATGCTCGAATTACCTCTAAGTTGCTATCAGGGAGCGGTCGTCAAATTTTTGCAGCAACACAAAGGCCATTACGATTTTATTTTTGCCGACCCTCCTTATGCATTTTCACATTCAGAACTGCTGAGTATAGTTGATCTCGTTTTTGATAAAACGTTGCTGTCCGATAAAGGGCAATTTATTTTGGAACATCAAAAAGACCACGATTTTTCACAGCACCCAAATTGGGTGAATTCCAGAAAATTTGGCGGTTCTGTATTTAGTTTTTTTGAGTAAAAAAAAGCAGGCCTATAAGCCGGATTCTGTATCCATTTCTGGACCCTTATCATTTATCTAGACGATTCATTACTGAATCGTTCAATCTGCCTACCCTCCCACTCAGACGGGCATCTTCAAGCGTGGGTATACGTGACATTTCACCGCATAGAGTTTACCTGATTTCACTACAGCATGACCTGTACATTCTTTCTGTTGCACTTGTCCTAATTCGCCTGAGCGAACCGACGGCTGTTAGCCGCTATGCTTCCCTGTGGTGCCCGGACTTTCCTCTTCATCCAAAGATGAAGCGATAAGGCGGCCTGCGCGACAAAATTAGCAGAAATGTTGATAACTCACGAAATAATACAAACTGAATTCAGGAAATTAAAAAAGGGGCTTTTTATATTTGTTAAGGCATTATGGAACACTTTGTAGTATCAGCGAGAAAGTACAGACCTCAAGGGTTTGATCAAGTGGTTGGACAAAAGTCCATTACCCGTACTTTGGAGAATGCCATCACCAATAACCATTTAGCGCAAGCCCTTTTGTTTACTGGACCCCGTGGGGTGGGTAAAACGACCTGTGCCCGTATCCTGGCAAAAAAAATTAATCAAGACAGTACCGACCAACAAAAGGACACCGTACACCCAGACGAAGACTTTGCCTTTAACATTTTTGAGCTTGATGCCGCTTCAAACAACTCTGTAGAAGACATCAGATCCTTGATTGATCAAGTGCGTATTCCGCCGCAGACCGGTCGTTTTAAGGTGTATATTATTGATGAGGTGCATATGCTTTCCTCGGTAGCGTTTAACGCTTTTCTAAAGACCCTTGAGGAGCCACCTGCGCATGCCATATTTATTTTGGCCACTACTGAAAAGCACAAAATAATTCCCACCATATTATCGCGTTGTCAAATATTTGACTTCAAAAGGATCACCGTTGAAGATATCAAAGAGCAACTACAATTTGTTGCGCAAGCCGAGGGGATACAAGCCGAAGACGATGCGCTGCATTTGATGGCGTTAAAGGCCGATGGCGCCATGCGTGATGCTTTATCAATCTTTGACCGAATTGTTAGTTTTTGTGGCAATAATATCAGCAGAACTGCTGTTGCAGAAAACCTGCATATTCTCGACTACTCATACTATTTTAGCATTACTGATTTAATGCTGCAAGGAAGTATTCCTGATTTGTTGTTGCAACTTGATGAAATTCTCGCCCAAGGTTTTGATGGCCAACACTTTATCAATGGGTTGTGTTCCCATTTTAGAGATTTACTCGTGGCACAAACACCGCAAACCATACGTCTTTTAGAGGTTGGAGAAACTGTAAAACAAGATTACGCAAGACAATCTCAAGCCGCGGATCGTTCCTGGCTTTTAAATGCCCTAGACATTGCCAATCAATGTGCTTTAAGCTACAGAAATAGCCGAAACCCGCGTTTATTGGTCGAATTATGCTTGATGCAGCTCGCTTCTCTAAATGATTTAGAGCAAAAAAAAAAGCCCTCTAGCCAACCCTATATAATACCGGCCCGCAAAGTAAAGGCTCCAGCATTGGCCGAGCCCACAGCTCCATCTTTGGTCGATACTGCTTCTGCCGCAAACGCTGTGGATGTATCTACTACAACCTCTGAGGCCGAAACTGATGCCGCTGTGGTCGCTGAACCTGAAGTCCCAGTTGTTGCTGAACCTGAAGCCTCTGCGGAGACTGAACCTGAAGTCCCCATAGTCGTTGAGCCAGAAATCCTTATCCTGGAGAAAACAGAAGCCCCTGTCCTGGATGATTCAGAAATCCCCTCTAAAACAGGAGCTGAAACAGCGGTTGAGTCTGCACCGACACCGATAGCATTTAATCCAGAGACCAAGTCTTACGCCCCGCGAAAAATTGACCTCAAAATTGAAGGTAAAAGACCCGGAGTTTCTTCACTTTCTCTTAAAAGTATTCAAGAAAAAAGAGACCTTCAAGCCCAGCAAAAGGCTTCAGGGCCGGCCCCCGGAGTAAAACGAAATAAAGAATTTACTACTGAAGCATTTTTATCGGCGTGGAATGCCTACGCTAATCAGATAATAGAAGAAGGAAAGTTCAATTTGCACTCGCATTTAAACATGGAAACGCCCGTGTTAGAGGGAACTGAAATAATATTGACCTACCCCAACGACACCATACGGCTCGAAGTGGAACGCGATCAAGGGGAACTATTAGGGTTCTTAGCAAACACACTCGAAAACGATCATCTTAACATAAAAATTAATGTGGTGGAAAGCGCCGTCAAACGTTATGCTTACACACCAGAAGAAAAATACGCGCAACTCAAAGAACAAAACCCACTTCTCGAAGTGTTGCGCGGCAGTTTAGATCTTGATGTTTAATGAATTGAAAAAATGAGTCCAAAGAATCAGTCAACGATGTTGGGACTAAAATTACCCACGGATCCGAGATGGGTCAATATAGTCGCAAAAAACATAGATGAAATATTAACCGATCACGCCTATTGTGAACAAAAAGCGGCATCCACTGCGATTTCCTTGATTATTGGCTATCCTGAATACACGGAACTCGTCGCTGAAATGACTTTGCTCGCTCAAGAAGAAATGAGTCATTTCAAAATGGTTCATGATCGGATTATAGAGCGTGGCGGACATCTAGGACGTGAGCGTAAAGACACCTATGTTAATACGTTAATGAAGTTTTTTCCAAAAGGTGGCAGTCGCAATGATCAACTCATTCACCGGTTACTTTATGCCGCTTTAATAGAAGCCAGAAGCTGTGAGCGTTTTCGATTATTAAGCGAGGAACTCGAAGATAAAAAATTAGCCGAATTTTATCGCAAATTAATGATCAGTGAAGCGAATCATTACACCATGTTCCTGAAGTTTGCACGCCAATATGGTCAACGAGAGGTCGTGGATCAAAAGTGGAAGGACTTATTAGAATTTGAAGCGCAGATCATGAAAGATCTAAGCAAAACAGAGCTAATTCACGGTTAATTAATCCTCAAAAAGGGTATTAAGATCGTATCCTTGAGATGGATCTTGGTACATCCGTTTAACCATACCATCAGCTAATCCGATCTTGGGAACATAAATGTTCTTGGCACGACTCCATTTCATGGCCGATAAGTAAATTTTGGTCGCTGGGATAATCACATCGGCACGATCAGGATTCATTTCTAATTCGTAGATTCTCTCGTGATAGGTCAAGGATTTCAGGAGCTCAAAGTAATTCACCAAGAAAAAATAACTCAGTGGCTTACCCAATTTCTTACCGCTATTGGCGTAAATACTGTTGATGTTTCCTCCAGAACCGATAACATTGATTTTGTCATATCCTGCAGTAACCTCTGTAATCCAAGCCTTTACTTCATCCCACATGGACTCGCGTACCATATCGTTTAGAATGCGCACCGTTCCAAGCTTAAACGAGCGTGAAACGATGACACGGCCTTCACTGTAGAGGGTAAATTCTGTACTTCCTCCACCGACATCGACGTATAAAAAAGCTTTTTCAGTACCAATAAAATTGCCAAAATCGGTCGCGGCAATAATATTAGCTTCTATCTCCCCATCAATGATTTCAATCTGAATCCCTGTAGCTTCACGTATCCTGGCGACAACTTCTGCACCATTACTCGCCTCGCGCATCGCCGAAGTCGCGCAAGCTCTATAGCGCACCACATTGTGATTTTTCAACAATAATTTATAGGCACTCATGGCATCAATCATTCGATCAATACTGACTTTTGAAATAGCGCCATTTAAAAACACATCAGCTCCCAAACGAATAGGGACGCGCACCAAAGAGGTTTTTTTGAATCGAGGGGGTTTATCATCCATTTTGGTGACAGTCGCGACTAAAAGTCGAATCGCGTTAGACCCAATATCAATACCACCATATTTTTCCATTAACATCATTCCGAAGCCAATTTATTTTGGTAGTATTCATATATGGCAAACTGCGAGCGTGTCGCTGGTCCTCCCTCGCGCACATATGCGTTGTCTTGAGTGGTAGAAATCAGACGGGCTTTAACATTGTCCTGCCAGCTTATATCAAAGGTATCCTGAAGTTCTTGTTGAATTTCTAAATCGTAGATAGGACAACTGATTTCGACACGCGTGTCTAAATTTCTACCCATGATATCTGCCGAAGAAATAAAATATTTCGGCTCGTTATTATTGTTGAATATATAGAGTCGGGTATGCTCCAAAAATTTATCGACTATACTTATGACTTCAATATTTTCGCTCAGGCCTTTGACCCCGGGAATTAAACCACAAATTCCACGCACAATGATCTTTATAGAAACTCCTGCCTGGCTCGCCCCATACAATTTATCAATGATTCGGTAGTCACTTAAGCTATTGAGCTTCAATTGAATTCCCGCAGCTTTACCTTCCTTTTTATTTGTTACCTCATTTTCAATTAAACGCTCCCAAACTCCACGGGTATAGTGGGGTGACACCACTAAATGTTTATAGGTCTTAACCCGGTAGTTGACGTCAAAGAAATTAAAGACCTTATTGATGTCTTTCGCAATGTCTTCATTAGCCGTAAACAAGGTGTAATCTGTGTAAATACGTGCCGTACTTTCATTAAAGTTTCCTGAACTCAGAAAGGAGTATCGCTTTATTTTTCCGGCCTCGAGACGTTCAATAACACATGCCTTACAATGTACTTTTAACCCTTTTACCCCAAAAATCATGCGTACACCTTCTTCCTGCATTTGTTCGGCATAATGAATATTGGCCACCTCGTCGAATCGCGCCCTTAGCTCAATTTGAACCACTACATCTTTTCCATTTTTGGCGGCATTTATCAGGGAACTGGCGATATGAGAAACTTCGGCCAAACGATAAATGGTAATTTTTATTGATTGTACTTGTGGATCTAAAGCGGCCTCACGAAGAAACTTTACCACATATCTGAAACTCTGATACGGCGCATGGAGTAAATAATCTTTTTTGGCAATTTTAGCCAAAAGACTTCCTTCAAAACTCAGTCCTTTAATCTGAAGCGGAACCTTGGTTTCATAAAGTAAATCTTGACGCCCAAGACTCGGAAACTTCATATAGTCACGTCGATTGTGATATCGCCCTCCAGGAATAACACTGTCGGTACTTTCGATGTTCATTTTTTCCATCAAAAAAGCCAACATTTCAGGGTCAATATCTCGATCATAAACAAAGCGTACGGGATCTCCAGAGCTTCTTCTGGCGACACTCTTGGATATTTTTTCCAAAAAACTGCGACTCAAATCAGAATCAATATCTAATTCTGCATCACGCGTAATTTTGATCATGTACGCAGAAATCTCTTTGTACGAAAAAATACTAAAGATAATCCCCAGACAATGACGTATTAAATCATCTAATAAAATGATGTATTTCTGGCCGTTTTTCTCAGGCAGGACCACAAACCGGTCAATTACTTTAGGGATTTCTATTAAGGCAAAATTAACCCGGGCATCATTTTCTTGAGTCTCTGCATCTCCCGTATTCAAGACCATGCGCACGGCTAAATATGCCGCACTATCCTTAAGTGCCGGAAAGGTTTCGAGTCCCGTCAAAATTATGGTAACCAGCGCTGGACTAACTTCACGAAGAAAATAATCTGTAATGAAAACACTCTGTTCCTCAGTAATTTGATGCTCGTTGATTATATGAATTCCCTCTTTACCGAGTTCTTTTTCAATACCGCCCAAAATGTCCAAACTCAATTGCTGTTGGCTAATGACTGTTTGGGTTATTTCTTCTTGTAATTCTTTAGCCGCCATACCACCCAGTTCATTTCGTCCCAGCTTACCGGCCTCGACGATTCGCTTGATCGTAGCGTATCGAACCTTAAAGAATTCATCTAAGTTATTCGAGAATATTCCCAAAAAACGCAAGCGTTCAATAAGAGGCACAGAGGGATCCTTTGCCTCTTGTAGTACACGAGCGTTGAATTGTAACCAACTTAAGTCACGATTAATAAATCGATCATAGGATTTTTTGGACTCAGTCATCATCATTTAAAGTCTCTAGGGAATATAGTTTCTCTTGTTAATCCTCTTGTTATATTTTGCCAACTATCGCATTCAAAATCGATAACGGTCATGCCACAAGTCGGCACGTGATCTATACTTTTGCTTCCCAGCATATTAACCAAAGCAGTAAACGCATGGTTATGACCTACAAGCATTACAATTTTATGTCTATTGTCTATCGATTTAATAAATCGCATTACGGATTCCCCGGAAAAATCATACAAACCCTGATCATAAGCCACATTCGCGTCCGACACGTTAAAGGCCTGTAAAAAATAATCTGCCGTTTGACGCGTGCGCATAGCGGCACTTACCCCCACAAAATCTGGACGTTTTAGCTGTTTTTCTGCAAAATTAGACAACAACAAGGCATCCTTTTTTCCGCGAGCATTTAAAGGCCTTTGCAGATCCTCTACGTTGGTCTCCCAAGAGGATTTAGCGTGTCTTAAAAAGTAAATGGTCCGCTTCATAAGGCTTAAGGGGCTAATCGCTCAATAATCCAAGAGACATATGCCGTCTTATTCTGGGCTTGAATCTCTGTCTTAGTTTCTGTGGTTGTAACGGGTATGTAGCGCAATCGATCATGCAAGCGATTTTCTCTTCCCTGCCAAAACTCATACTCCTCTGGAATTACTCTAAAACCACCCCAATGATCTGGACGTGGAATTTCGCGGTTTTCATACAAGGATTCAATATCAGCGAGTCTTTGTTCAAGATATTCACGTGATTCAATAACACTACTTTGATCACTTACATGCGCCCCGATTTGACTCCCTCTAGGACGTACCGCAAAGTAGGCGTCGGATTCCTCTTTGGTCAGCCGCTCAGCCGTGCCCTTTATATGGACTTGACGCTCCACATCTGGCCAAAAAAAAGAAAGCGATACTTTTGAGTGTCGGGTGATGTCTTGACCTTTTTGACTGCTGTAATTGGTGAAAAACTGAAACCCTTGTCGATCAAAGCTTTTTAATAGAACGACCCGCGTTCTTGGAAACCCCTCAGCATCTAAAGTAGTACAATGCATGGCGTTAATCTCAATATCCAATTCCAGAGACTTCAGTGCATCAAACCAAAGTGTAAATTGATCAAAGGGATCCGCCGCCGTATCTTGTTTACGCAAAGCGCCCTTCTGATATGACTTTCGATAATGATGAAGATTTTGAGACATACCTTTATTTCCATGCAATTTACGAGATTTTAAACAGTTTGTTGAGACGCCTAATTAAATTTCGGTTAATTCCATTTGGTCCCCATGTTCCAGCGTAAATATGGCATTTTCACGAGCCAAATAAGTTCGATTAAATACCTCGCTCGCCTCGCTTTTAAAGCCCGTCAAATCCTTATAACGACCTGAATAATGTCCGAGCAATAAAAATCTAACTTCAGCGGCCAGAGCCATCTCTGCGGCTTGTCGGGCACTGCTGTGTTTGGTGGCCTCACACAAATGCTCATGTTGACTCAAAAATGTGCTTTCGTGATACAATAAACACACGCCTTTAATCAAATCTACTAATGGCAGATAATAGGCGGTGTCACTACAATAAGCATAGGTGATTGGCTCCGGGGGATCCATCGTAATGGCTCTAAAATCCACAGGATTACCCAATTCATCCTGAACCCAATGGCCTTGCTTGGCTTTATTATAATAAGCCGATGAAACCTTAAACGCGAGTGCGGCTTGGGCATTTAGGGGGCGCAGTTTAGGTTTTTCGGTAAATAAAAATCCATTGGTGTACACGCGATGATCTAACGGCAAGGTTTTAACAGTAACAACCTCATCTTCAAATATTAAAACACTTTCTTTTTGATCTAATTCGTGAAAATGTAAGGGAAATTTAGTCCATGCCCCTCCTAATTTCAAGGATAGCAACACGATTTCTTTCAAACCCTTGGGACCAAATATATCCAAGGGCTCGGTACGCCCTAAAAGATTGAATGTGGCAATGAGACCAAACAACCCAAAATAATGATCGCCGTGTAGATGAGAGATAAAGATTTGCTTGATTCGGGCAAATTTGATTTTGTTATTGCGCAAGGCTGCTTGGGTGCCCTCTCCGCAATCAACTAAATACATATGCCCATCTAATTCAAGGAGCTGGGCGCTTGGTTGCGCATTTGCTTTTGGAGTTGCCGAGTGGCATCCCAATATATGCAAGCGCAAACCCATAATTAAAACCCTAAATCTCGTTCGATCTCCTCCATTTCTACGAGATCAAAAGCTTCTTCGTGGGTTGGTGCTGCAGAAAGGTCCTCTGGGTAATTTTTTAATCGATCCACCTTATCAACAAGAACAAAAGATTTTTTTTGTGCATTGTGATCGCGAAAAAGTGGCGTTAAGGCCTCGTAGATCAACTCGTGGGACGACGACGACTCTTGAAGATCCAAAATCACATGGTAATCTTGCCAATGCTCCTTATTGTCCAGAAGCTGCTGTGTTAGGTCAGCGACGTGATCAGTTAATGTACTGATGACTACAACCTGGTTTTTAACCGAAAACTCCATTTATTTAATCTTAGCAGCGAGTAAGTAAATAACAGCCATGCGAATAGCAACTCCGTTTTGTACTTGATCCAGTATTATGGCTTGCGGGTGATCAGCAACCTCGCTGGTTATTTCAACGCCACGGTTGATTGGACCCGGGTGCATCACTATAATCTGTTTGTCCAAAGCCTTTAAATGATCTAGAGTCAAGCCATATTGCTGGGCATATTCCCGTGTTGATGGGAAATAACTCATGGACATACGTTCGTTCTGTACCCTAAGCATATTGACCGCATCACACCACTGAATCGTTTTCTCTAATGAAGGTTCGTAGTGCACTCCCAGAGACTCAATATGTTTGGGGATTAAGGTTTTAGGACCACAAAGTGTTACCTCTGCGCCCAATTTTTTAAGGGCAAAAATATTGGATAAAGCCACTCGAGAATGCAATATATCACCGACTATGGCGACTTTTTTACCCGCAACCGACCCTAGTGATTCACGAATCGAATAAGCATCGAGTAAAGCTTGTGTAGGATGCTCATGGGCCCCGTCACCGGCATTGACAATCCGAGCATTAACGTGCTTCGACAGAAATATGCCCGCGCCAGGGTTAGGATGGCGCATCACCACCATATCCACCTTCATGGCCAAGATATTGTTTACTGTATCGATCAAGGTCTCCCCTTTTTTAACTGAAGAAGAGGCCGCGGAGAAATTCACCACATCAGCCGAAAGTCGTTTTTCAGCAAGTTCAAAGGAGAGTCGTGTGCGCGTACTGTTTTCAAAAAATAAATTAGCGATGGTGATATCCCGAAGTGAAGGAACTTTTTTGATGGGGCGATTAATGACCTCTTTAAAATGATCAGCAGTTTCAAAAATCAATTCAATATCCTCAGTTGTGAGGTATTTAATGCCCAATAAATGCGATACACTTAATTCCTTCATAGATTATTGTTCCACTAAATAAACTGCGTCTTCTCCATCCTTTTCTTGCCAACGTACTAAAACTTTTTCACCATTAATGGCATCGACTTGTCGGCCTCGATAATCAGGTTGTATCGGTAAATGGCGGCTAAATCTACGATCGATCAAGACCAAAAGTTCAATTTCTTCAGGGCGACCAAAGCTTTGTATTGCGGTGAGCGCTGATCGAATACTTCGTCCTGTAAACAAGACATCATCAATAAATACAACTTTTTTACCTTCAACAATAAAGTCGATCTGAGTCTTATTGGCTTCCAAAGGCTTTTCTGATCGGCGAAAATCATCTCTAAAAAAAGTGATGTCCAAATAGCCCAAGGGAACGTCCTTTATGCCATACTCATGAACCAGTAACGCCTTTATGCGTTCTGCCAAGTACACGCCCCTTGGCTGTAAACCCGCGAGCACGGTATGTTCAAAGTTATTATGATTTTCAATGAGTTGACAAGCCAAACGATGTAGTGCGATCTGGATTTCCGTAGCGTTTAATAGCACTTTTTGGCTCATGTGAAAAGATCTGAATCGGATTCAGGGGTCAAATTTAAGCGTTTTTGGATAATTTTAGCCTATAATCTGATATAATCTCAGATTGGCTGTTCAAACTAAGGGACATTAGAACGCCATTAAACTCGACAGTTATCCGCGGATTTAGTTCTGAAATTTAGCTAATGAAAACCATAAAAAAACCCGGTAGCTGTGCTACCGGGTTTTGTATTAAGTATAGGATGACTTAGATCATTACTAACCTTTACCTTCCATTTTATCCTTAATTTCTTGAAGCTTAGCGTTAGCATCACCCAAAGTTGGCTTTGATTCTTCAGCCTGTTGGGCAGCAGCCTTAGCCGCTTTTTTAACAATCTTAGCTTCTTCTTCTTTGTGAATAGACATATGAGAAGCAACAACCTTCTTGAAGTCCTTGTTGAACTCAATAATCACGAATTCAGCCTCTTCTCCTGCTTTTAGCATAGTTCCATCTTCTTTCTCCAAATGACGCTTAGGAACAAATGCTGTAATGTCATCATTAAAGTTGATCACTGCACCTTTGTCTACCATTTCGTCGATTTTGGTCGTGTGCTTAGTCCCTACACCAAACTCAGCCTCATACTTATCCCATGGGTTATCCATAGTTTGTTTGTGACCTAAGCTTAATTTGCGACCATCTACATCTAGTTCAAGAACGACAACCTCAAGTTTTTCTCCGATTGAAGTAAATTCACTTGGGTGCTTCACTTTCTTAGTCCAAGAAAGATCACTGATATAAATCAATCCATCAATACCTTCCTCAAGCTCTACAAATACACCAAAGTTGGTGAAGTTGCGCACAATTCCTGTGTGCGTAGAACCTACAGGGTACTTTTGGGTAATATCAGTCCATGGATCTGGAGTCAATTGCTTAATACCTAAAGACATTTTGCGCTCTTCACGGTCAAGGGTCAATACCACTGCCTCTAACTCATCACCAACGTTTACAAAGTCTTGTGCACTACGCAAGTGAGTAGACCATGACATTTCACTTACGTGAACCAATCCTTCTACACCTTCAGCGACTTCAACAAAAGCACCGTAATCAGCGATTACAACAACTTTTCCTTTAACATGGTCCCCTACTTTTAGTTCATTACCAAGAGCTTCCCATGGATGAGCACTTAACTGCTTCATACCCAATTGGATTCTTGTTTTATCTTCATCAAAATCCAAGATCACAACGTTGAGTTTTTGATCAAGCTCCACGATTTCACTTGGGTGATTGATACGCGACCAAGATAGGTCTGTAATGTGTACCAATCCATCAACACCACCAAGATCTACAAATACTCCATAAGAGGTAACGTTTTTAACAACACCTTCAAGGACTTGACCTTTTTCAAGTTGACCTATGATTTCTTTCTTTTGTTCTTCGATA
>Ga0181557_1002929_pt1 | contig 17048 bp, 13 predicted proteins | sample 011ome_23_FD_148632 | JGI IMG/M metagenome (GOLD analysis project Ga0181557, IMG submission 148632) | Coastal salt marsh microbial communities from the Groves Creek Marsh, Skidaway Island, Georgia - 011506CT metaG (spades assembly) | ecosystem: Environmental > Aquatic > Marine > Intertidal zone...
TACCAAAGCTTGGGCAAAGAGGGCTTGGCCGCTGGCAGACCAACTGATTCGCGAGATGTCGTGGTCGAAGTTTGCCGTGAGCAGTGTTGGGGCGGCGCCGTCTTCCCCACTGACGTAGAGCTCTGTCTGCTGGTAGGAGAGGCGCTGATCGTCATATCCCAGCCAGGCAAGGCGTTTGCCATCGGGTGCGACCGCAGGGGAGCGATCGGGTCCATCCCTATCCGTGATCGCTTGCAGTGAGCCGCTGGCGAGGTCGATGGCATAGACCTCACTTTCGACGGGGTCCATTTCGGGCCGCGCCGCCTCATTGCCTACGACGAACAGCTTTTTGCCGTCTGCGCTCCAAACCGGCTCTCGGAATCCATTGGAACTGTTTGTCATGGCCAATGGGGTGCCGCCATGGGAGGGAACGATGTAGATCTGGTCCGCTCCTTCCTCTAAAAATCCGCGGCCGTCGAAGCGAAACACCAAATCATCAATGACCCGCATGGGGTCGGCCCAGTCCGCGTCGTCGGGCTTTCGCGGCTTAGGCCTTGAGAGATCGAGGCCGCTACTCGGCGTGAACATCGCGAAGGCCAGCTGCTCACCATTGGGGGCCCACCGAACCTGCTTGGGGGGGTGCTCTAGTTGCGCGACGCTTGTTTCTCGCCCAGTTTCCAACCAGTGGATTCTGAGCTCTGGCGCTCCGCCTTCGGCCACCAGGTAGAGAAGTCGAGAACCGTCCGGCGAGAAAATCGGATTGTAGTAACTGCCCGGTCCGGTAATGAGTGGTTGAGAGATGCCGGTAGCAACCTCCGTAATCCACAGTGCCCCGCTGGGTCTGTCTGTGCTTCGGTTATAGCCCGAACGAACCCACACGACATGCCTGCCATCGGGAGAAATTTCCGGCGAGCGCACCCACTCCAGTTCAAAAACATCATCGGCGGAAAAATAACGCGGTGCGATCGGCTCTGACCGGGTGATGGGGGCTCCAATCGTAGCGTTTAAGACAATGACGACTAAGACAGCCGAGAGGGCGGAGGAAAGATGGCGCATAAGCCTTCTCCGATTATGTTTTTAATGAGACGGCACAATGGTGCCTAGGGGCCTAATTATTTTTGAGCCAAAGCACCATAGCTCTTTAAAGATCTATGAAAGCGAAGCATTTCCCAGAGCCGCCCCATCCGTCAAGGGACTAGTTTGGTGCTACCAATAGTGCTATCCCCTAGGCAGGTGACCATGGCCCCCACCCGGTATATAAGTCTGGTTGGACTTGATGGAGTGTTGAAGGTGTAATGTAGACGAGGTGCGAGGTTGGGCGCCAATGGCGCAAGTAACGTGCCTGTGCGTCGAGGATGCAGATGGAACCTAATAAAGAACGTCCAAGCCTAGTCTTTTTTATCCACAATCATAAGTTCGGCGGAAATTCTATTCAGTCGGCGCTCATTGGCACCAAGACAGATTTCATTTCTACCCAACAGATATCTGTTGATACGAAGTCAGCTCTGAATGATGCGATATTGAGCGGCTCTTCGCCCGATTCGTTGCTCATTTTTGGCCACCCTGACCAGATTCAGCGCTCAAAAAACAAGCGCAAAAGTATGGAGTTCTTGTCCAGTCTGTACTCCCACTCCCACATAATATTCCCGTCCCGACGCCCCATATCACTGATGATTTCGTGGTTGGAATACACTCGAACAAGGCTTCTCCAATCATCTGCAAGCAAAGGAGCGCGATTCAATCAAAACACACAAAATAATGCCGCCATGGCTGAAATATGGACCCTCTATTCGGGACAATCCATTGATGTCGCGCGAGCCTGCGGTTTCCCTCACCCTTTTCCCACGGCTTACGACAATGTGAGGAGGTGGGTGGATGTCGCATCTGCCAACAGGATCTACCATTTTATTCAAAGCTATAACTTGTTTTTTCCTCAAAGTAATAACATCCGGTTGGCGATTGAGCAGGGGAAATCGTTCCCCCTGCCGGTAGCCCATCTAGTAGAAACTGGGCAGCTTTTCATTTATGACAGTCAAAACTATTCCGAGACAGCAATGCGCTACTTGGCCTCTATATTTGGTGATGACTTCATAGCGGCGCTAACGCAAGCAAGTTTGAATGCCTCAGCGAAGAGCCTGAATACACTGTCCGCTGAAGAACTGTTTGCTCTAGAGCAGAATTTGGACAAGATCACTGATTTTGATTCGCAGAGCTATCGTGCGGCTGTTTGAAGCCTTGACAACCCCCCAACCGAATCTGCTATCGCTGAAAAGTTCCGCTTTGCAAAGTCCTTCCGCCTTTAAGTCACTTTCCAATATTTCGGAGATAAACGGCGACTAAGCTTTATGCTCGGCCTCAGCCAAAAACTGTGGAGCGGGTAATTGATGCTGTGTGATTGGCAGCATCAACCACCGCTTCACTAAACGCGCTGAGAGGATCGTCGCGGCTTCGGAATAGATGAGCGCGAGGAGGCCCTCGGCGGCTGAACAAATACAGGTCGCTTGTAGTGGCAACGAAGATCACTTGGGATTTTTCGTCTGAAGTAGAAGATACGACCCTCACGATATGTAAAGGTCGGATGAGTATTTTAGTGCGCCTGTTTGTGCATCACCCCCTCCTGAAATTCAATAGCCGTCTGAGATTTCAGAGGCCTTTCAAGAGGTTAGATATTTTAAATATCTTTAAGTGGTGCCCAGGGGCGGAATCGAACCACCGACACGAGGATTTTCAATCCACTGCTCTACCAACTGAGCTACCTGGGCGAAAGTGAGACTAGAGAGCGAAGGCCGCGTATTAAACCCGTGCGTTTAGCATGCGTCAAGTAAGCACACTAGGCAGAGGCCGGATGCTTCTCCGCGACAGGCGGGTTCTCCGCAACCAGAGCCTCGGTAGCATGATGCTCCGAAGCCAGTAGCGCGTAGATGGCTGGCAGTAGCAGTAGCGTGAACAGCGTACCGATCGCCATACCGATCACCAGAATAAAGCCGATACTGTTGCGTGCCATGGCCCCCGCACCCTCCACTAGCACCAGCGGAAAGTGACCCAGCACTGTCGCTCCAGTGGTCATCAATACCGGCCTTAGCCGGCTCATCGATGCGGCACGGATGGCGTCGAGCTTACTGAGGCCCTCAACTTGTGCCTGATTGGCAAATTCGACAATCAGGATCGCGTTTTTGGAGATCAGTCCAACCAGCGTAATCAGTCCCACCTGAGAATAGATATTGATCGTGGTAAAGCCGGTAAAGGTAATCACCATCGCGGCGAACAGCGCCAATGGCGCGGAACCCAGCAAAATAATGAGCGGGTCCCGAAAGCTGTCGAATTGGAGCGCCAGTACCAGAAAAACCATAATGAGCGAGGCCCCCAGCACACCCACCATGGTGTTTCCCTCTCGCCGAATTTCCCGGGACTCTCCGGTGTAATCGAGCGCGTAACCGTTGGGTAATACCTTTGCGGCCACGGTCTCGATGCGGCCTAGCGCCTGCTCTTTGGTGTAGCCGGGAATGATGCCGCCGAAGAGCTTGAAGCTGTTTTTCTGTTGGAATCTTGTCAGTGCGCGCGGTTCAGTGCGGCGCTCCAGCGTGGCGAATGTTCCAAAGGGCACCTGCCCACCCGAGGGCAGTGTAATGGGCGTATCAAGCAGGGCTTCGGGTGAGGCTTTGAGTTCGCGCTCCAGCATTGGGATAACGCGATACGCGCGACCACGCTCGTCGTAGCGCGTGACGTATCCCTCAGACACAAACAAGCCCATCTGAGACGTCACGTCATCCAGCGTCATGCCCAGATCGGCGAGACGATTTTTATCCAACTGGTACTCCACCGAGAGCAGGTCCAGCCGCAGGCTGGTATCAAAGTACAGAAACAACCCGGATTGCTGCGCCTCCTCAACCATCGCCAGGGCATACGGCCGCATCGCTTCCGCGGTATCAGATGACGTCACTACAACTTCCACGTCAAACTGGCCCGCAGTGGGAAGCGCTGGAGTTGTTGCTGGAAAAGCGCGCACCGAGGGAACCTGAGCCAGATCGTTACGGATTTCCGGCAGCATCATTTGCGTGCTTTTTTCTCGTTGGTCCGGCGAGACAAATTCGTGGCCGCCGTAACCACCCGAGGGCCCCATTGCTTGCCATATGTAGGTGGTTTCGGGGCGCTTGAGTAATACGGTTACCGCATCCTCGAAGCCCTGCAGGGTCTCCTCAATGGCGGACTCGGGCGCAGCGTCCACTACCAGATTGATGGCGCTTTGATCTTCTACCGGCGCCAGCTCCTTGAGCGAAAAAAGATACAGCGGCGGGATCAGTAGCGTGAAGAACAGTCCGGTAACGATCAATTGGTGGCGCCAGCGCAGAGAAAAGTCCACTAATTTCCCGTAAAGAGCGGAGGTGATCTCAAACCGACGGTTTACCCACAAACTCATTCGGGTTTCGTGGCCTTTATCCGGACAAACCCATGCACTCATGATGGGAGAAAGTGTCATCGCGACGAATCCCGAGATGAGGACGGCCACGGCGAGAGTGAAGGCAAATTCGCGAAACAGCACCCCTGATAGGCCCGACAAGAAGCCGATAGGGGCATAGACAACCCCCAATGTAATGGTCATGGCGATGATCGGTGAGAGCAGTCGGCGAGAAGAGGCCAGCGCTGCCTGGCGTCGAGACATACCCTCACGCAGATGCCGCGCAACGTTCTCTACCACCACAATCGCGTCGTCCACCACCAGGCCTACGGACAGCACCACGGCGAGAATCGTCAGCAAGTTTAATGAAAAGCCCATCAGCGACATGGCTGCGGTGGCTCCGAGTATTGAGATCGGAATCGTGAGCAGGGGCACTAACGCACTGCGAATCGACCCCATTAATGCCACCACCACGAGCCCGACTAAAAAGACTGTCTCGCCGAGCGTCAGAAAGATTTCCGCGACGGCTTCTCGCATGTAGCGCGAGTTGTCGAAGGGAATGGTTAACTCCAAGTCGGTGGGCAAACTGGCGTTGATTTGCGCGACCGCCTCGTAAACGCGGTCTCCCACTTCAATTTCGCTGGTGCCTGGTTCGGGATAAACCGGGATGAAAACCACGCGATCCTGGTTGTAGCGCGCGATGCGGGAAATCTCCATCGTTCCTACTTCCACATCGGCGACATCACCGAGACGGATCTCCACGCCGCCCTCTTGCCGGATCAGCATGTTGGCAAAGTCTTCAGGGGATTTGGCTTCGCTATTGGTCTGCAGATTGATGCGTTGTGAGGCGCTTTCTGCCTGACCAAAGGTACCAATCACGTTATTGCGTCGGAGTGTCGCGTAGATATCGTCGGCATCCACATTTAATGCGCTCATGCGCCAGGGGTTGAGCCAGATGCGCATCGCTTGGGGTAGCCCATAGTTCATTGCTCTTTGCACATCAGGGATCGCTGAGAGGCGGGGCAGGATCTCCCGTTGGATGATGTCGCTGACCTCGGCATAGGTGCGCGTTGGTGGGATCAATACCCCAAGATAAAAACTGGCATACGGAGTGTCGGCGCGACTAATTTCAATGGCGGGGTCCTCGGTGCCTTCCGGGAGCTCAAAGCGAATTTGACTCAGTCGCGTAGACAGTTCAGCGAGCACCTTGGTCGTATCCTGATTGAGCCGTAGCCACAACGTAACGGTACTGGTACCAGCAGTGGTTACAGACTCGACAAAATCGAGACCCGGTACGCTACTGGCGACCCGTTCAATGGGCTCAGTGACGAAGCCCTGAACGGTTTCTGCGCTGGCTCCGGGATAGGCGGTGACAATGGCAATAGAGGAGCTTTCGATGACCGGAAACGAAATGACGGGCAGATTAATCGCAGAGCGGAACCCTACCAGCAGCAGCCCGATGCACAGGACAATGGCTACCACCGGGCGCTGGATAAAAATATCGGTCCAGCGAGGACGTTGTGTCAGGTCCGTCACTTCTCAGCGGCCGTTGCTTGGATGCTGACAAGAATGCCGTCTTTGAGCTTGAAGGCGCCCTGATCCGCTATCTGATCTCCGACTCGCAAGTCACCGCGAATGAAAAAACGATTGTTCTTTTCACCACGCACCTCGACGCGTCTTAATCCAGCGCGGTAGGGCAACGGGTCACCAGTATTGGATTCCTCGATGACAAAGGCGTGCGAACCCTCTGGGTCCCAGCGGACGCTCCGCGCTGGCACTGACATCAGGTTTTCACTGGGGCCCGTTGCGACGGCGACCTGCACCAAGGCGCCATGTCTGAGCGCGGCGGCCTCTATTTGGGCGCGCACATCGTAAGTGCGCGTACCCTCTGAAAAGGCATCCGATACAGCGATTACACTCGCAGTGCCAACTACAATGCCCGCGATGTTTCGAATTTGCACACCGTCGCCCACGCGAACTTCTGTCAACCCCTGGGGAACCTTAAAATCGATCCAACGCAGTGGACTTAATCCCGTGAGCGTCGTTAACACCTCGCCGAATCGCATCAGGTCGCCAAGGCGTTGCGGATAGATACCGAGAGAGCCGGTAAACGGTGCGCGCACTGTCATCCGGCTAAGCCTCGCATCAAGTACCGCAATCTGGGCCCTCAATGAAAGGCTCCTCGCTGTCAGGGTATCCAACTGATCCTGTGAGATCAGCGCATCCGCCTCAAGGGTGCGATTGCGCTCAAGTTGTGTATCCACAAGAGACAGGTCTGCCTCCAGTGCGACCCGCTGTGCCTCAAGATCGTCATCGAATAAAACCAATATCGGTTCCCCTTCAGGGACGACGTCGCCACTGCGGTAAGGCAGTTCTACGACGCGACCCGCCATCTCCGCAGAAATCACGAGGTGCTCAGGGGAGCGCACGGTACCGCTAAGTAGGCGCGTGGGTTTCCAGGTGTCGGCGCGGGCGCTCGCTACGGTGATGGATTCGGAGGGCGGTGGGAAACTCTCCATAAAGGCCAGCGCTTTGGATATCTGAAAAAACTTAATCCCAGACAATGTGGCCGTGACCGATATGCAGACGACGGCGGTGAGGAACCAAGGGTGTATTCTCATAAACCGGTGCTTATCGGATGAGTTGTCGTGACGCGAGTTCCGCGCGTGTAAGCAAGTTGGGGCATAAAGTTCATAACGGCTCTAGCTGCTGGGGGGGACGTAGCCCTCGGCTTGATCAAAATCTTCTCCAGCAAAAAATTTTTCCATTTCTCCCATGAGATATTTTCTCGCCTCGGGATCCATCAGGCTCAAATGTTTCTCATTGATCAGCATCGTTTGATGGCCTTGCCACTCGAGCCAGGCTTTTTTCGAAACATGGTCAAAAATGTCCTGCCCCTTGGGGCCTGGCAGCGGCGGCCGCTCAAGACCCTCGAGCTCTTCACCGTAGCGGCGGCATTTCACCGTCCTCGCCATCACTCACTCCTTCGTTTGTATTTCGTTGCCTAGCCGCTCAAGCAGCCTGACGATGGGTGCGGGCAGTCCAACAGACGGCGGCGGGACCAAACTGAACCACCGAAGGCCCTCAGCGTCAACTTTTACGCCGAGTGCGTCCCCATGGTTTGCCGATAATTCCGCGCGCAACGGCAGCGCTTCCAGCCTGAAATGCGTGAAGGTGTGCTGAAAAGGTGCGCCCGGGTACCATTCACCTTCCGAGATATCGAGCTGGCGGACCATCCATGACGCGGCGTCTGCTTGGGTAGAGAACTCTGGTGGCGCCCAAAGCCCCCCCCAAATCCCCTTTGCCGACCGTTTCTGCAGAAGCACCTTATCGCACCCGCTTGTGACAACCGAGAACCACCTGCGTCTGATAGGCAGCACCTTGGGGGGCTTCTTCCCCGGGTAAGCATCTTGCTGACCAGTTTGTGCGGCCTTGCAGCCTCCGCTGAGGGGGCAGCCACTGCACGCGGGCCTTGTGCGCGTGCAGCAGGTGGCTCCCAGATCCATGATGGCCTGCGTATACTCCGCGACCCGGGCTGTTGGGGTGTGCTGCTCAGCGTATGACCAGAGGCGGTCGCTGACTGCGCTGCGCCCGGGCCACCCTTCAACGGCGTGGTATCGGGCCAGTACGCGTTTTACGTTACCATCTAGAATCGGTGCCCGCCCTCCCATCGCCAGAGACAGAATGGCCCCTGCCGTGGATCGGCCGATACCGGGCAGTGCGATTAAGGCATCGATTTCCTCCGGAAATTGACCATCGCGTTCTGCGCAGATCTGTTGAGCGCACCGATGCAGATTGCGGGCGCGTGCGTAATAACCCAACCCCGTCCACCGGTGTAACACTGCATCCTCCGGTGCGGCCGCGAGGTCGGCTACTGTGGGGAAAGCCTCGATGAAACGTTGGTAAAAGGGGATGACGGTGGAGACCTGTGTCTGCTGAAGCATAATCTCCGAGACCCATACACGGTATGGCGTTCTGTCTTGTTGCCAGGGCAGATTTTTGCGGCCGTGTTGGTCAAACCAGCCAAGGAGTGGCTCGGCAATGGATGCTTGCATGGTCATGAAGTGGTAAAGCTTCGCAATGAAGTAAGGGGGCTCTTTCTATACAATGGCGGCCTTAGTGTACCGCTCGACGCGGGGGATAGCCGCGGCCCCGGAGAAATAGCATGAGCCAACAGGAGACAGGCGTTCGTTCTGCGACGATTAGCCGCGACACGCTCGAGACCCAAATTACAGCCACGTTGTGCCTTGACGGTACCGGTCAGTGCGCGCTCGATACCGGGTTGCCTTTTCTTGAGCACATGCTCGATCAGATTGCGCGCCATGGTCTCGTGGATCTCGACATCGTTGCCAAAGGCGATTTACACATTGATGCACACCACACGGTAGAAGATATTGGTATTACGCTCGGGCAAGCGTTTCACGAGGCGATCGGGGACAAGCGCGGGATCGTGCGTTATGGACACGCCTATGTGCCGCTCGATGAGGCACTCTCACGGGTGGTGATTGACTGTAGCGGTCGACCCGGACTTGAGTTTCACGTGCCCTTTACACGCGCCAAAGTTGGCGAGTTCGACGTCGACTTGTTCGTCGAGTTTTTTCAGGGGTTTGTGAATCACGCTAAGGTGACGCTGCATATTGATAACATTCGCGGCCACAACGCGCATCATCAGGCGGAAACGATTTTCAAAGCCTTCGGGCGGGCAATACGTATGGCTGTGGCACGTGATGTCGATCTACAGGGTGTCAGTCCCTCTACTAAAGGGGTGTTGTAGCTCGTGACCCAACGGGTTGCCGTGATCGACTACGGCATGGGGAATTTGCACTCGGTTGCCAGTGCCATGGAGCATGTCGGCGCCAAAGAGGTGATTGTCGGTCACGACCACGACGCGATCCGCGCCGCTGACCGCGTGATTTTCCCGGGGGTGGGGGCCATCCGCGACTGCTTGGCTGCGATTCGCGATCGCGGCTGTGACCAGCTACTCGATCAGGCGCTCAGAGTAGACAAAAAACCGGTGTTGGCAATTTGTGTTGGCATGCAGGCGTTGATGACTCATTCCGAAGAGAATGGGGGTGTCGACTGCCTCGATACCATACCGGGCCGGGTCGCTTTTTTTGGTGAGCATCATCGGGATGCCGCGGGTGAGCGGCTCAAAGTACCTCATATGGGCTGGAATCGGGTCATGCCCACGAGAATCCACCCGCTGTGGCAGGGCATTGAGTCCGGTGCCCGGTTCTATTTTGTCCACAGCTATCACGTGTTACCTGATGATGCCGACGCCGTGGCCGCACACTTCGAGTATGGCTTGAATGGTTGCGCAGCGATTGCCAGAGATAATCTTTTTGCGACACAGTTTCACCCGGAAAAGAGCCACCAAGCAGGGCTACAGTTGCTCAAAAACTTTCTGACCTGGGATGGGACATGCTTGTAATACCCGCTATCGACCTCAAAGACGGGCAGTGCGTGAGGTTACGTCAGGGAGATATGGCAGACAGCACCGTATTTTCCGATGATCCCGTTGCGATGGCACAGCGCTGGTTTGCCGAAGGAGCGCGCCGTCTGCACGTCGTCGATCTCGACGGTGCCTTTGCGGGCAGGCCGGTCAACGCAGGGATTATCGAGTCGATTTCCCGGGTATTGCCTGATTTGCCCATTCAAATCGGCGGCGGAATCCGCAATCTCGAGACCATTGCGCGCTATCTCGAGGCAGGGGTGCGTTACGCCATCATAGGCACCATGGCGGCCAAAAATCCTGCATTCGTGCGCGAGGCCTGCGCGGCTTTTCCCGACCACATTATTGTAGGTATCGATGCGCGCGGTGGGCGTGTTGCCGTTGAAGGCTGGGCCAGCGAAAGTGAAATAGAGGCCACTGATCTTGCAAAGCGCTTCGCGGACGCAGGGGTTCACGCCGTGGTGTACACCGATATTGACCGGGACGGCATGATGCAAGGCGTCAACGTTGAGGCAACCCTAGCATTGGCGAAATATGCGGGATTGCCTGTCATTGCATCCGGGGGTATCAGCAACCTCGAAGATGTCAGGCAGTTGATGACCCATGCGTCGGCCGGGATCTGCGGCGCTATCACCGGGCGGGCGATCTATGAGGGGGCATTGGATCTCGGCGCGGCGCAGGCGATGGTGGACGACTTTTTGAGTGCCGACTGATGTCATTGGCAAAACGCATTATTCCCTGCCTTGACGTCGATCAGGGTCGCGTCGTGAAGGGCGTCAATTTTGTCGGCATTCGCGATGCCGGGGACCCGGTAGAAGTCGCTCGCCGTTATAACGAGGCCGGCGCAGACGAGATTACTTTCCTCGATATCACTGCCAGCCACGAAGAACGTGATACGACCGTGCATACAGTGGAGCAGATTGCGCGGGAGGTGTTTATCCCGCTTACCGTTGGGGGCGGCATCCGCTCGCTACAAGACATTCGTACCATGTTGAACGCAGGTGCTGACAAAGTCAGTATCAATACGGCGGCAATTCACCGCCCGGAACTGGTCGCAGAAGCAGCGGCGCGCTTTGGGTCCCAATGCATCGTGGTGGCCATTGATGCGAAGTGTGTTTCAGTCGAGGGTATCGATGCGCGTTATGAGTTATTTACCCACGGTGGACGAAAACCTACCGGGATCGAGGCGGTTTCTTGGGCACAAAAAATGGCCGCGTTGGGTGCTGGAGAAGTGCTATTGACCAGTATGGATCGCGACGGTACCCGCGATGGCTTTGAATTGACGCTCACCCGAGCGATCACCGATGCCGTGGATATACCCGTGATCGCCTCGGGAGGTGTGGGCTCCTTGCAGCACCTCGCCGAGGGTGTCATTCAGGGTGGGGCAGACGCAGTACTGGCGGCCAGCATTTTTCACTTTGGTGAGCACACCATTGGTGAGGCCAAGCAGTTCATGGCCGACCAAGGCATCACTATGCGGCTGTAGAGCGCGGTCCTGCGTGGTGCCCGCCTTGAGCAGGAGTGCTGGGCGCAGTCGCTTTCGGGCGCCCCAAATCGGTCGGAAGGCGGCCGTTGCAATGTCAGTCTTGTAAGGCAATCGTCTTGGTCGTCTCGTCTTTGGCAGCGACTGGCGTTGCTGGAGGCGTCATGAGGTTTATGCCGCGCAGCAGCGTCAGCGCCTCGTAAAGCTGGTTATCGTTATTGCGCAAATCGGTGAGCGATTCGCTCTCGGATTGGGCATCGGCGGCGCCCTCGGCGGCCAGGCTACCCTGCAGGTCAGCCTCTTTGGTGCGCTTCCTTGATTCAACACTTTTGACTTCGGCGCGCTCCACAACGATGTCGGGCACAATGCCCTCCGCCTGAATAGAGCGGCCATTTGGCGTGTAATAGCGCGCCGTCGTGAGTTTGACTGCGCGGGTATCGGATATTGGCAGTATGGTTTGCACCGAGCCCTTGCCAAAGCTACGTGTGCCCATAATCACGGCACGCCGGCGATCCTGCAGTGCGCCGGCGACGATCTCAGAGGCACTTGCCGAGCCGCCATTTATCAGCACCACTATCGGCAGTCCATGCAGCATATCGCCAGCCGGGGCCTCGTATGAATCCGCTGCTTGCGGATGGCGGCCCTCGGTGTAGACAACCAGGCCTCCGTCCAGAAAGGCGCCTGCCATGTCGACACTGGCGCCCAGCACACCGCCGGGGTTGTTACGCAGGTCGAGGACGATCCCTTTCAGCGATTCTTCGGCAAGCGATTTCTCGAGAATGGCAATGGCCTCCTGACCCGTATCTTTTTGAAATTGCGACGCGCGCAGCCAGAGATAGCCGTCCATTAACTCTCGGCTTCGTACGCTGGGTACTTTAATCACGTCCCGAATCACCGTCACCTCGAAGGGTTCGGCAGTCCCTCGCCGACCGATGGTTAGCAAGACCTCAGAACCTGTTGGGCCCCGCATCAAGTCGACTGACCGATCGACCGGCAGGTCCCGGATCGATTCGCCATCGATTTTGAGGATGACATCCCCCGCTTTTAGCCCAGCGTCTTCTGCGGGAGACCCGTCGATCGGCGCAATAATAGTGATGTAGCCACCATCCTGCCCAATCTCAATACCCAGTCCACTGAATTCCCCCTGAGTTGTCTCCTGCAGGGAGTCGTAGGCTTTCTCTTTTAAAAACACGGAGTGGGGGTCGAGACCCGACAGCATTCCCTGAACAGCGAGCTCAAACAATTCGCTGTCAGGCACCGATTCAACATACCCCTGTCGGATCTGGTTGAACACATCAGCGAACATCTGGAGTTCCTCAAGCGGTAGCGCTTGTCTTCCCTCCTGATGACTGTGGTGGGGATCATCCGACGCTTCATCGCCGTCCTCAGCCCTCAGTGGTAAAGACATGAAGGCGATGAGTAGCGACAAAACGAACAATCGAAGGAGCGTGGTCATTTGTGGCACCTGAGCGAAAGAGCCCGCTATGTTAACTGATTCGGCTGGGGACACTCAGCCCTGAAACCAGTCAGCCGGATCCACGGGTTCGCCGTGATGGCGAATTTCAAAATAAAGGCCGCTCACTTCGTTGCCACCGCTCGCGCCGGCGCGGCTTAGCACCTCTCCCGACGTGACCCAATCACCCACGGCACGCAACAGGCTGTGATTCTGGGCATAAAGCGAAAGCCAGCCGTCGCCATGGTCCACCACCAGCAATAATCCCTGACCTCTCAGCCAGTCTGCAAAGATTACCCGCCCACTATAAACAGCGCGAACCGGGTCTCCCGTTTCTGCGGGAATGAGCCAGCCCCGCCATCGCAGGTCCGCATTACGACGAGCGCCGAAGCGGTGCAGGGGGTTACCTTCGATCGGCATGATGAGTTGACCTTTCAACGTGGCAAAAGGCTGTGAAGTAACGGGCTCGGGTAGTGCAATCGCCCGCAGATTTTCGAGCAGGGTATTGAGCCTCTCGCGGTCCTTTATCAGGGCGTCAAGCTGTTGTTGGTCCTGTTCGAGCTGCGTGTTTATGCTAGCGATAGTCTGCCGGCGCACGGCTTGCTGGGCGTCCTGTCGCTCCCTGGTGACGGCAATAGAAGCCGTGCGCTCCTTCAGGTCTGTTTCCATGCGTTCGATGGCGCTGACCTGAGCGGCAATTTCTGAAGCCTCGCGCTGATAGCGCTCGACACTGTGCTGTTGTGCCTCAAGAATCAATCGATAATATGCCAAGTGGCGTGCAGTCTGTTGTGGATCCTGATCGCCGAGCCAAACCCGCAGGCCGCCTCCCTGTTGCAATAGCCACAGTTGCTGTATGCCGCCCTCAATATCAGCTTCAAGCTGAACCTGATTCTCTCTCAGCAACCGGGTTTCGATGCGCAGTGACGCCAATGTCTCTTGCAGCGCCCGTTGTTCTTTTATCAGGCGGGTTAGCTGCTGGTCTAGCTCGCCAATAAATTGGTCGGCCTCGCGCAAAGTATCCTGTAAGTCGTCTCGCGCTGCTTCCTGCGCGTCGAGCTGCGCCCTGATCGTGGCGATATTGGTTCTGAGCGCAGAGAGCTGGGACTCGGTCTCCTTGGGGTCTGGTGATACTTGTGCCAAGACATCGCCGCTTGCGAGAACGAGTGCGAGGGTGATAACGGAGTTGATGCGATGCCGCGTCTGTGTCCGCTGCCTAATCAAGTCAAAGATTCAGCGAATCAGCAGGCTGCGCCCGGACATGGTCTTTGGGATCGCAATCCCCATCATGTCCAGAAGGGTGGGGGCAATATCCGCAAGGATCCCCCCATCGGGGTTCAGTTTGCGAACCTTGTTACCGAGGTAGATCAGTGGCACCCGCTCTGTGGTGTGCTGCGTATGAGGCTGCTCATTTTCATAATCGCGCATTTGTTCGCAGTTACCATGATCTGCGGTCAGCAAACCCTCGCCACCATGCGCTGCAAGTGCCGCCGTAATGCGACCGAGGCATTGATCCAGCGTTTCAACAGCCGTCACCGCCGCATCAAAATTACCGGTATGGCCCACCATGTCGCCATTCGCGTAATTGACCACAACAAAATCGTATTGTTGCGAGGCAATCGCCTCAACGAGGGTGTCTGTGACCTCATGGGCGCTCATTTCGGGCTTCAGATCATAGGTTTTCACCTCTGGAGACGGAATGAGTACCCGCGTTTCGCCGGGGAATGATGCTTCGCGCCCGCCACTAAAGAAGAAGGTCACATGAGCGTATTTTTCCGTTTCCGCCAGGCGCAGTTGCGTCAGGCCTTGTGCAGACACAATTTCGCCCAGGCTGTCTTCGAGGCTGTCGGGAGGAAAAGCAATGGGGCAGGCCAGTGAGCTCGCATACTCGGTGGTGGCAACAAACCGGAGTTGTGCAACGTTGACGCGGGCAAAGGCAGTAAAAGCCGGGTCAATCAACGCCTGCGAAAGTTGGCGTGCTCTGTCCGCTCTAAAATTCATAAAGAGCAGGGCGTCACCGTTCGTCAGTGCAACCGGTTCACCGATGCAGGTGGGCGGCACGAACTCGTCGTCCTCGCCGCGGGCGTAAGCACTTTGCAGCGCCGCGAGAGCCGATGGCGCTTGCTCGGACGTGTCGCTCTCCGCGATGACCTTGTAGCTTCGCTGAATGCGGTCCCACCGGTTGTCTCTATCCATGGCCCAATAGCGCCCGTGCACCGTGGCAATTCTGCCAACGCCGAGTTCTTTTAGCAGGGACTCGACGCGCGTCAATGACCCGCTGGCGCTGCGTGGTGGGGTGTCGCGGCCATCTAAAAAAGCGTGGAAATAGAGTTTTTCTGCGCCTCGCGCGGCTGCCAGCCGCAGGGCGGCAAATATGTGTTCCTCATGGCTGTGGACACCCCCGGGCGAGAGCAGTCCCATAATATGGACTGCGTTGCCAGAACTGACTGCGCCGTCGATCGCGTCGAGGTACGCTGTATTCTGAACAAAATCGCCCGCCGCGATCGCCTGATCGATTCGGGTGATGGATTGATAAACAATGCGTCCGGCGCCGAGGCTCATATGCCCTACTTCGGAGTTGCCCATTTGTCCCTCTGGTAATCCAACATCCAGCCCCGATCCGGAAATCAGCGTATGGGCTGAATTGGCAAACAGCGCATCCAGGTGGGGTGTCTCTGCGGCGTGGATGGCATTGTCGTCGGGCGCTTCCCGGTAGCCAAAACCATCAAGAATGACAAGGACAGTTGTATTGGGGGTGTGAGACAACGGGGATAGTTCAGGTTAAGGAGAGGGCCCAGTTTAGCGTGCCAGGGACTTGCTGACATCCTCCATATCGTTACGGCCCCTTGGGCACGGCTGTTCCCTTTGTGGACCCGATGATAAAGTGGTGTTCTCAAGTCAGAGAGCGCTTAGCCCCTCGACTGAATCCAGAGGTGCCTCGTTATATGGACGCGTCGTCTGCCGCGGTTACTCCCGACGCTGAAGAAGCCGGGAGACTGCTGCGGCTGGCAACCAACCTGTCTGTAGCGGTTGCCATTGTTCTCATCTTTGCCAAGGGGTATGCCTGGTGGCAAACCGACTCTGTGGCGATCCTCGCCTCGCTTGTCGATTCCCTGATGGACGCGGGGGCGTCTTTGCTGAATTTATTTGCCGTGCGCTACGCACTGGCACCTGCCGATGCCAGTCATCGTTGGGGTCATGGCAAGGCCGAGGCAATCGCGGGATTGGGTCAAGGGGTTTTCATTGTTGGCTCGGGCTTGTTTTTGGTCAGCGAGGCGGTCGATCGACTTCTCCATCCAGCGCCGGTCAGTGCCTTCTCAGTGGGCATCGGGGTAATGATTCTGACTATTGTCCTGACTGCAGGATTAGTGGCTGTGCAAACAGCGGTGATCCGCCGGACACGCTCGGCGGCGATTCGCGCCGATTCGCTGCATTATCGGGCTGATCTGCTGACCAATGCGGCTGTTTTGATTGCGCTGGCGCTCGCCCATTTCGGCTGGTCCGGGGTGGATCCTTTGTTCGCTCTGGCAGTGGCTGCCTACACCCTGAGGGCGGCTTGGGAAATTATTCGTGACGCGTTGAGTGAGTTGCTGGATCAGGAATTGCCTGAGGCCCGGCGACTGGAGATTATTGAGATTGCCGGCGCACATCCCCGGGTTCAGGGCGTACACGATCTACGAACCCGCCGCTCGGGCCGCATGGATTTTATCGAACTGCATCTCGAATTGGATGACCATATGCCGCTAATTGTGGCGCATGGGATCAGTGATGCAGTTGAAGCATCCATCATGGAGGCCATACCCCACGCAGACGTTATGATTCATCTTGATCCTGTCAGTCTGGATGAAGATCTCCTCGACGACAAAATCGAGGCCGTCGAAAACGCCGGTCCGTAGGCCTGACTGGAGGCGGCTCCGATGAACCGATATACTCGCGCACCTCGCAGACGCCAAGCGCTTGCTCACGGGTAGATTCAAGGCAAGCAGAGCGTCCCATCCTGACCAGCGAACCGATATAGGCAGATAAAGTGTGTCGAGTGCGATGATTTTTCAGTTCATGGCTGAGCAGTGGGTCCTGATCGCTGGACTGGCGACGACGTTGACGCTGCTGTTGGTCCACGAGACTCGCAAGGCGGGGCCAGCATTGTCGATTGGCGAAGCGGTGCAGCTGGTTAATGGTGAGGGCGGCGTTTTTCTGGATATCAGAGAGGTGCAGGAGTTTGCGCGTGGTCACATCACGGCGGCGCTCAATATCCCCGTGGCTTCACTGGCGACAAGACTGGATGAAT
>Ga0181557_1002935_pt1 | contig 17019 bp, 15 predicted proteins | sample 011ome_23_FD_148632 | JGI IMG/M metagenome (GOLD analysis project Ga0181557, IMG submission 148632) | Coastal salt marsh microbial communities from the Groves Creek Marsh, Skidaway Island, Georgia - 011506CT metaG (spades assembly) | ecosystem: Environmental > Aquatic > Marine > Intertidal zone...
GGCATTGTCAGGGTCGGGGTGGGTTTCAAAGAACAAGCCGTCGACCCCAACTGCGACAGCGCCCTGGGCGAGAGGGGCAGCGAGCCAGCGGGCGCCACCCGAACTTCCGTCCATCGCGCCGGGCTGCTGGATGCTGTGGGTGACGTCATAGACCACGGGGGTGAATTCTCGCATGATCGGGAACGAGCGCATGTCCACGACCAAGTCATGGTAGCCAAAGGACACCCCGCGCTCGGTGAGGAATACTGCTTTTCCTCCGGCGTGACGCACCTTCTCGACGGCAAAGCGCATGTCGCGGGCCGCCATGAATTGTCCGCGCTTAATGTTCACCGCACGGCCCGATTCTCCACACGCCACTAGGAGGTCGGTTTGCCGACAGAGAAACGCAGGAATTTGCAGCACATCGGCCACTTCCGCAACAGTGGGTACTTGGGTCGACTCGTGCACGTCGGTAATCACCGGCATCTCAAATTGATCTTTCACCTTCTGCAGAATGCGAAGGCCCTCTTCCATTCCGGCCGAACGATACGAGCCGATGCTGGTGCGGTTAGCCTTGTCGTAGGAGGACTTAAACACCACATCGATGTCCAAGTCGGCACCCATTTGCTTGACACTCTCCGCGACGCGCAACGTAATGTCTTCGCCTTCAATCGAACAGGGCCCGGCAAACACGACCAAGCGGTCACCACCCAGGGTGATCGAATCGGTGATCTGAACAGACGGTGCGCGGGTGGGCATCATGAGGGAATCTCTCGGTGTAGTTGGTGAATGGTGATAAGTCCGACGACCTGGTCGCCTTCAACCACCGGAAGCGCCGAAATGGCGCCGGGTTGGTGGCCTTCCATCACGCTCAGAGCGTGAGCGAGGTGAACGTCCGGCGCAATTGTGGTCGGATGAGTGGTCATCACTTCCGATACGTGGGTGTGGGAAAGATCGGTCACTTCGGTGAGTGCACGCCGAAGATCACCGTCACTCACCACGCCCGCGAGCTGCTTGTTCGGTCCGTAGACCAGGGCAAGACCGGTGGGATATTTGCTCATCTGAATGGCGAGTTCCCGAACCGTGTCATCCGGCTGCAACACCGGAACATCGCCCTCAGTGGCCATCACGTCACGCACAGTCCGGTTCAAGCGGGCCCCGAGAGCACCGTTGGGGTGGAAGGCGGCGAAGTCGACCGCACCAAAACCCTTTGCTTCCATCAAACACACCGCGAGCGCATCACCCAGAGCCAAGGCCACAGTGGTTGACGAGGTGGGAACAAAACCTTCCGGGTCAGCTTCCTGGTGGACGGACGCGTCGATAAAGACATCGAGCTTAGACACGATGGGGGCGTGGCGATCGCCAATGAGGCCAATCAGTCCAATACCGCGATGGCGAGCAAAATCGACTAGCTGGGCAATTTCGTTTCCGGTTCCACTCTTTGAGACGAAAATGACCACGCCCGCCTGATCGACAGAACCTAGGTCGCCGTGGAACATCTCCGATGTCCAGTAGAAATGCGTGCGGGTACCAACACTCGAGAGAGTGGCCGCGAGCTTGTGGGCAACATGACCCGACTTTCCCACCCCGGTGATGATCACGTCTTTGGGCTCGCGCTCCAAAATCAGGCGTGCTGCGCTGGCTACGTGCTCTGCAGAGCGGTCGATGGTGGCATCGAGCGCGTCGCGCTCGGTTTGAAGGACCAGGCGGGCCCGCTCAACTAAGGGGTCGCTCATTCGCCAGCCTCCTTCAGCATTCGCTCGAGGTCTTCTGGAACATCGACAGCCCGCGGCGTGTAGTCGGTTACGAAGGTGGCGATAGGAATGTCATTTGCGAGAAACCGCAACTGCTCGAGCTTCTCGCGTTGCTCTAATTCACTCTCACCAAATGATTGATAGGCCGCAACTGCCTCGGGGCTATAAACGTAGAGACCGACGTGTCCCCACAGGTGTGCGCTGTCGCTCGCTCCGTCACGGTCGAAGGGAATGACGGAGCGCGAGAAATAGAGGGCACGGCCAGAGTGTGAACGGGCCACCTTCACAATGTGGGGGGTGTGACCCTCAGCAATGCCTAGGCGAAAAATAGGCGTGCAAACACCGAGGCCGCGGTCAAAAAACGCCTCAATCGAATCGCGAATGAGCGACGCCGGTACAAACGGGTCGTCTGCTTGGACGTTGACCAGGCACGATGCATCCAGACCTGTCGCCACCTCGGCGACACGTTCGGTGCCACAGGTGGCGTTTTCTGAGGTCATGGCGACTTGCGCGCCAAAACCACGGGCAATCTCGGCGATTTCATCCGAGTCCGTCGCCACAATCGCTCGGTCTGAACCGACGGCTTCGGCCGCCTGTTCCCACACGCGCTGCACCATGGGCTTACCTCCCACATCGGCGAGCACCTTGCGAGGGAACCTCGTTGAAGCAAGCCGTGCTGGAATAATGACGTGGGGCTCTGGCACACCACCAATCTATCGTGAGCCCCTAGGGAGGGTGACATGCGCTTACCGCGTCTTTTCCCCCGACGCAGAGACCCGCACACCGCCCTCATCACCGGCATCAAAGCTTCCGTGCGGGGTGGTAACACGGCGCGAATCCGCAAAGAACTGCTGACCCGTCGCACCCAGGTGGGGTTGAGCCTCAGCCAGGCGAGCGAATTGGCTCTGCTAATCAACGGCAGGGTCATGGATTCGCTCAGTCACGAGGAGGCCTCTTCTCGACTCATTTCCCTCGCCGAACAGATGAGCTCGCCAAGCGTGAAATCCACGACCTGGTTCACCCTGGAAAACCTTTCCCGCACAATCGGCTGTTTCCACGCCTCTCACAGCTTCACCCGCCGTGGCCTGGACGCGCTTGCACTGAGCGAAAACCCGGCAGAGCGCATGCTGAGCGCTCTGCACTGGAGGGATTTAGATGCTGCCATCGCCACTTGGCAAACGCTAAAGTCCGTTGAGTCCAGCCTGGCCCGGGATGCAGGGCATTATCTGTGGCTGTGGAGTGGGGGCACGGCCGGGCAAGAGCAATGGTCAGCTGACTCAGCGTGGTCAGAGCTGCTGTCTGGACAAAAGGTTGTCCTTCTGGGTCCCGCTCCGACCTCCCTGACTACTCGCGCGGTGACCAAAAACACCCTCGTCGGTCGCGTACTGATGCAGGATGTCACTTCGTGGGATAAGGACAAAGACCCTCTCGCAGGCCAGTGTGATGTGGTCTGGGTGAGTCGAGAGACGAGAAATTGGATTCGCGATAACGATGGTTGGCGGGTGTTGGACCCTTTCACAGCGGTGAGTTTTCGGGTTGACCGAGAGAACCAGGAGTGGCCGGAAATCGGCTCGGGCAATTTCCGAGCTGCACACAACCCGTCGACTCTGATGGTCGGGGGCTCCTCACCCAACATGATGCCGCTGATGGTCTGGGACGTCTTGAAAGTTGACGGCGCCTCGCTCACGGTCGGAGGCACCACGTTCTTCGCCTCACAGACCGCCTATACCGACACCAACCGTCGTTTCAAACACACCCTGGGCCGACCGACTGATGAAACCGGAAGTACGGGGGAGCTTTTCGAGCGCTGCCCCACGTTTGCCCGGCACAACGTGACCGAGAACCTGACCTTGGTGGCAAACCTCGCCCTATCAGGCGCGATTCAGGTCGATAAAGACTGCCGACGTGTGGTGGAGCTCGACGTAGTCGACTATCTCAGTGAACTCGACGCACTCTATGGGGTGGAACGCCGCTAATGACCAGCATTGCGCAACGATACATCTCCGTTCGTCGGCGTGAAATTCTCCTGGCGGTCAAAGACGCCATCACCCGACTGGATAGTCGGGCTGCCGTCACAGCCCTTCGACGCGGAAGTTTCTACTTAGGTGGTCGGGCTGTCGCATTACAGGTGGGAGAAATCATCAGCGGGCGCATCAGCGACACGCTAAACCACGATGCGGCTGCCCAGGCGTGGCGCAGGCTGTGTAGCAGCCTGCCCGCATCAACCCCCGCCCCGGTGTGGTGTGCACTGGAAAGCCTTGCCCAAGCTATTGGCTGCTTCCGTGCTTCGGCGGATTTTGGAGAAAAAGGCTTCGACGCCCTGTCGCGCTCGCGCGACCCCCTTCAGCGCTTCATTGGGGCAATCAATACCCGCAATCGTGAGGCCGCAGTGGTGGCTTTGGGCGCCTTGTCTCGTGACAACCCCCAATGGTCTGCTGCCGCCCATTACCTGTGGCTGTGGAGTGGTGGCGTCGCGGGTGAGCCGCAGTGGTCGGTGGATTCGCGTTGGTTGGAGGTCGTCGAGGGAAAGTCGGTCACCATCGTGGGGCCTGCACCCACGACGACACCGGTCTCGCCCGAGAATCTGATTGCTCGGGTTATTGCGCCTGGGGTGACCAATTGGCCCGAGTCCGATACCGCCCAGGGTCGATGCGACCTCGCGTATGCGAACAGCAAATCAACCAAGTGGTTTGTAAACCACAGTAAAAGCGGCGAAGTGTCACGGTTTTGCTATCTCAGCTATCGGACATCAAGCGGTGACGCACTGCGGCTCGAGCGCGGACGAGTGGCCTTTCACCACAAAGCGCTCTTGCCGATGCCGTGGGATCGGACGAACATGGTGCCTGTCGCCGCGTGGGACCTCTTGCATGTTCCCGATACGAAGGTGTCCATCGTCGCCAGCAACTTTTTTGCCTCTCGCACCGCCTACACGGCTAACGACGTGCGCTTCGACGCCGAGCGCAATCAGGCAACGGATCAGTCGGGAAGCACCGGCATCGTGTTCGAGCGCTGCGTGTCGTTTTCCTTCCACAACATTGGTGCCCACCTCAATTTCATGGCGAACCTGGCAAGGGCCGGTGCTGTGTCGTTCGATGCGGAAGGCTCGGCGGTGGTCGCCATGAGTTATCGCGATTACCTCGCGGAAATCGACGAGCTCTACGGGGTCGACAAGGTCTAGTTAGACCTTGGGCATATCCGCAAAGCGCGAGTAGTGGCCCTGGAAGCCGACGGTGATGGTGTCGGTGGGGCCGTTACGGTGCTTCGCCACAATAAAGTCCGCCTCACCCGCGCGCGGGTTGTCCTTTTCGTAGGCACTTTCGCGGTGGAGCAAGATCACGACGTCGGCGTCTTGTTCCAATGAGCCCGATTCACGCAGGTCGCTCAACTGGGGTTTACGGTCAGCCCGCTGCTCCGGACCACGGTTGAGCTGGGAGAGCGCAATCACAGGAACCTGGAGTTCCTTCGCCAAGAGCTTCAGCGCCCGTGAGAACTCGCTCACCTCTTGCTGACGCGACTCCACCCGCTTGCCCGATGTCATGAGCTGGAGGTAGTCAATGACCACCATCTTGAGACCCACGCGCTGCTTGAGTCGACGGCACTTGGCACGAATTTCCACCAGGGTCATGTTGGGGCTGTCGTCGATGTAGAGCGGTGCCGAGTCAATATTCCCGCGTACCTGAGCAATCGTGGTCCAGTCGCGTTGCTCGATCATGCCCTTACGCATCTTCTGCAGAGGAATCGCCGCCTCAGCGGAGAGCAAGCGCATCGCGATTTCCGCTCGACCCATTTCCAGCGAGAACACGATGGTGGGCTGGCTATGTTTGATTGCTGCAGAACGTGCAAAGTCCAGCGCGAGTGTCGACTTACCGAGGGCCGGGCGGGCCGCCACCAAAATCAGCTGACCGCGGTGAAAACCGTTGGTGAGTTGGTCCAGGTCACGGAAGCCTGAGGGAACTCCCATCAGCTGACCGCCGGTTCCCTTCGCCGCCTCTATTTCGTCGACCGCGTCACGTACTGCTTCGGTGAGGGGGACATAGTCTTCGCCCTCGACACCACCGGACACTTGGTAGATCTCGGTTTGGGCAATGTTCACGAGCTCTGCGGGTTCACCTTCACTGGCGTATCCCATGTTGACAATCCGGGTTCCCGCATCGACCAGCCGTCGCAGGACCGCTTTTTCGGCGACGATGCTCGCGTAGTGCCCGGCACTCGCCGCAGTGGGAACCACCGAGACGATGCTGTGGAGGTAGTCGACACCGCCGGCGCGTTGGAGCATTCCCGTTTTGGTGAGCTCATCGGACACGGTGATGACGTCGGTAGGTTCGCCGTGGCTGTAAAGGGAGAGAATCGCGTCGAAAATGATTTCGTGTTTGGGGTGGTAGAAGTCACGGCCGCGGAGGACTTCCACCACGTCGGCAACCGCGTCTTTGCTCAGCAGCATGCCGCCGAGGGTGCTTTGTTCAGCGAGGAGATCGTGGGGTGGGGTGCGCTCACCTTGGCGGGAGAATTCGTCGGGGACGTCTTGTACGAGACCAAGCTGCGGAATGGACACCCTCAGATTCTCCTTTCGTCCCCTCACGCGGGCAGTGTTATCGGTCTACCAGAGACCTCCGACGACGCGTCTTTGCGCCGGACGAAGAGTCTTGCTGCGCCACCTGGATGGTGCGGACCCTTCACCCTATGCACGGTGAGAAAAAGGCTCAACCAGGGCTGTGGATAACTTTGTGCATAGTTTCGGAGAAATTGCGGAATGATTGTGTATAACTTGGGGAGAAAAGGGATGACATAGCGGTAATTTTTGCCTCTTTTTGGCGATTTACCGAGTTGGAATATTCACACACAGTTCTTTTGAAACCTGCATAAACACCTAGTTGAGGGTTACTAAAAATACCGCCTCATTGTGGAAAGAAGTGAAATTTCCTCCGCAGAAAAAGGGCGGGTCATACGGGAATTTTCCCGCATAACCCGCCCTCTCACCGGCCGGGGAAGAATTACTTCTCCGCCACCACCGAAATTGTCACGGACGCGACCACACCATCGTGCAAAGCCACCGTGGCGTGGTGTTCGCCAGTGGTCTTGATCGCACGAGGAATGTCGATCGTGCGGTGGTCCACCTGGCCAATGCCGTGGTCGGCCACTGCCTTTTCGATATCCGCACGAGTCACGGAACCGAATAGACGGCCGTCCTTGCCCGCACGAGCGGTGATGGAAACGGCCTTCGCTTCGAGCTTGTCCTTGAGAGCGACGGCATCCTCGTGGCTCGCGAGAGCCTTGGCTTCACGTGCCTGACGAATCTGGTCAACCTGCTTCTGGCCGCCCTTGGTCCACTCCACCGCGTAGCCCTGGGGAACGAGGAAGTTACGGGCATAGCCGCCGCGCACCTCCACCACGTCACCAGCGCGACCGAGGCCAGAGACCTCGTGGGTTAAAATCACTTTGGCCATGGTTAGTTCCTTCCTGCGCCGGCGTAGGGCAGGAGGGCCATCTCGCGGGCGTTCTTAATTGCCTTGGCGAGCTTGCGCTGCTCCTGAACCGACACACCGGTGATGCGGCGGGCGCGAATCTTGCCGCGCTCTGAGATGAAGCGCTTCAAGGTCGCAACGTCCTTGTAGTCAATAACACCCACGGTGATGTTCTTCACCGGAGCGAGGGCTTTGCCGCCCTTCGGGCCACGAGGCTTACGCCGGTCGCCTGTTGCTTTTCCTGCCATGGTTGTATTCCTTTACTAGAAGTGTGAGTTCTCGACGAATCGAGGTCTTAGAAGGGGATATCGTCGCTCGGGGCGGGCGCAGCCACACCGGGGGTTGCCCAAGGATCTTGGGTTTGACCACCGGCAGCCGGCGATGACCACTGGTCATCCGCGCCACCTTGACGGCCACTGGACGCCTGCTTCGTAATCGCCGCGGTGGCGTAACGAAGGCTTGGGCCAATGTCGTCGACTTCGAGCTCAATTGAGGTGCGCTTTTCGCCCTCTTTGGTCTCATAGGAGCGCTGGCGCAACCGACCGGTGGCGACCACACGGGAGCCTTTGGTCAGCGAGTTCGCGACGTGCTCGGCGAATTCACGCCACACACTGGCGCGCAAAAACAGCGCTTCGCCGTCTTTCCACTCGCCGCTCTGACGGTCGTAGGTGCGAGGGGTCGAGGCAATCGTGAAGTTCGCCACGGCAACACCGTTTTGGGTGTAACGCAACTCGGGGTCAGCAGTGAGGTTGCCGACCACGGTAATGGTGGTTTCACCGGCCATGATTAGCCCGCCTTCGCGGTCTCAGCTTCGTCCTGGCCAATGCGGAATGCCACGTCTTCGGCACGCAGCACCTTCGTGCGCATGACGGCCTCGTTGAGGCGAAGCTGGCGGTCCAACTCAGCGGTGGCAGCCGGCGACGCGGTGAAGTTCACCACGGCGTAGATGCCCTCGGACTTCTTTTGGATTTCGTAGGCAAGACGACGCTTGCCCCAAATGTCGATGCTCTCGACGCTGCCGCCGTCTTCGCGGATGACAGTGAGGAATTGGTCCAAGCTCGGCTGAACAGTGCGCTCATCCAGCTCGGGATCCAAGATCACCATGAGTTCGTATTTATGCACGGATACCCGACCTCCTTCGGACTAGAACGGCCACAGGATTTCTGTAGCAGGAGGGTAAGTGCGACCCCGGAGGGCCAGTGGAACAGCCTAGTGGTGTCAATAGCGCCGGGGCAAACGACTAGGAGCGCTCAGACCACCACTGAAGAAGTCGTTTCGTCGCTTCCTTTTCTCCTAGCGGACCCTCATCCATGCGCATTTCCAGCAAGAATCGGTAGGCAGCCCCTACGTCGCGGCCCGGCGGGATGCCCAAAATGGCCATGATGTGTTCGCCATCCAGGTCGGGTCGCATCGCATCGAGCTGCTCTTGTTCTTGGAGCTCGGCGATGCGCTGTTCCAAATCGTCGTAGGCAAAGGCCAGGCGGTCGGCCTTCTGTTGGTTTCTCGTGGTCACATCCGCCCGAGTGAGGATGTGCAGTAGTTCCAGCTCATCCCCCGCGTCTCGGACATAACGGCGAACTGCCGAATCGCTCCAACCCTGGTCGGCGTAGCCGAAGAATCGCAGGTGCAGTTCAATCAGTCGCGCCACCCGATCGACCGTGTTGTTGTCAAAACGCAGGGCTTTGAGCCGCTTTTTCGCCATTTTGGCGCCCACCACATCGTGGTGGTGGAAGGTCACTTGGCCACCCTCGAACTTCTTTGTCACCGGCTTACCAATGTCGTGCAACAACGCGGCGAGACGGTTGACCAGGTTCGGGGGCTCACCCGGGTGACGGCTCTTTTCCAGGTCAATCGCTTGATCCAGCACGGTCAAGCTGTGCTGATAGACGTCTTTGTGGCGGCGGTGTTCGTCACGCTCTTCGCGCAGCAGTGCGAGTTCAGGCAGTACGTGGGCCGCGAGTCCCGAATCCACCAATACTTCGAGGCCGGCACGCGGTGAATCGGTGAGTAAAAGTTTGGAGAGTTCGTCGCGCACCCTCTCTGCAGAAATCGTGGTGATTTTTTCCGCCATGTCCGCGAGGGCCGCCGCGGTCGGAACATCCAGCGTCGCGCCTAGCTGCGACACAAAGCGGCACGCCCGCAACATTCGCAATGGATCGTCAGAAAATGACACTTCGGGCGCCGAAGGAGTGCGCAGCCGCCTCGCGAGCAGGTCATCCAGGCCGCCATAAGGGTCGACCAACACCGCACCGGGAACCCGCAGGGCCATTGCGTTCACCGTAAAGTCGCGGCGCACCAGGTCGTCATCGAGGTTGGTACCAAATTCGACCGTGGGTTTGCGGGTTTTGCCGTCGTAACTGTCCGCACGATAGGTCGTGATTTCTACCGTGGCATCGCCAAGCTTCGCCGCAATCGTGCCAAACTCACGACCCACATCCCACACCGCATCGGCGATAGGGCGGACCAATTGCTCGATTTGGTCGGGTGTCGCGCTCGTGGTGAAGTCGAGGTCGTTGACGGCGCGACCTAAGAACGCGTCGCGGACCGGACCCCCCACTAATGCGAGTTCGTATCCGGCAGCAGCGAATGCCTCTGCGAGGGTTGACACCGGCGGTCGACCCACCACACCCTGCAGGGTGTCAATGGCTTCGGCAACGCGTGTCATCGTCTTCAGAGTCTAGAGTGGGAGAGTGCCAGGAAACGGGATGGGGCTTGGCGTCGCATGCAAGTAATGAGGCTGAATCACCGGGCATGGGTGGCCACGGGGCGGCTTCTTCTCGCCGCCTTTCTCGCTGTTCCAGCGCTGACACTCCCGGGATTTCTCGGCAGCCCCGCACACGCTACCGACACCGCTACTTCCAGCGGGGCGATTGACCTATTCGTTCAAGGCGGCTCGGTTCTCACCCCAGGCCAAACTGCCACTGTTCGCGTGACGCTCAGAGCTCTGGAGGCCTCGCCCATTCCCGAACGGGCCGTGCGCCTATCAATCACCGAAGAACCCCTCACCACCGAAACAGCTCTGCGCCGATTCCTCGACCGCGAAGCGGAGCCGGTGATGACGATCATCAACGAGGTGGCGAGCCCCGCGGTGTTAGAGCTGGAGGCGTCCGATGTTCGCATCCCTGTCGTCGCGCCCGGCTCGCCCGAGGACACCACGCTGGTCCCACAGGTCTACGGTCTACAAGCCGACCTCATGGATTCTCTTGGATCGGAGAACCCTACGTCCCTGGTGACCCACCGACAGCTACTGATTGTGGTACCCGACGGCCTTGACATCCAGCCCACCCCGGTAGCCCCGATTGTGACGGTAAGCGTTCCCGCAACAGGGGGCCAACCGCTGAGTCGAGATGAGCTCGAGGCGTACACCATTGCGGGGGGAAGTCTCGACCAAGTGGCAGGCATCCTGCGCCGCCACCCCGCCACCATCGCGGTTGACAGCCGAATCACTCTGTCGATTCAGGCGCTCGCCGAGGACGCGCCAGAAAGCGCTGAGGCCTGGGCTGGGGATTTAGAAAACCTCGGCTTCGCGCGCATCGCTCTTCCCTGGGCCGATACCGACCCCCTTGCGGCACTAGAAATTGACTCTCTGCTCTACGCCCGACTGGGTCAGTATCCCTGGCTGCACTCCCCCCACATCACGAGCGAACAGTTGGAGCTTCTCGCCCAACGCTCAGCCGATGCGGTCTTGGTGTCCAGTTCTGTGGTCACGAGCGATCGCACGGTGGTGCGATACGGCCAAACCACCATGATTCGAGTGGACGAAGAAATCTCGGATGAGGTGCGCTCCGCCGTTATTGCCGCGACGGAAGAGGAAACCGAAGCGGCACTTCAGCGCGTTCAGGGCTTGGTGGCGAAACGGGCGTTTAGCCAAACCGGTGAAGTGCTCGTGGTGGACACAGGTCGTTTGCCGACCACGGCCATTGCGCTACGGCTCGAGGATGTGTTGACCCGACTCGAGGCGGTGAGTTACTCGTCCATCGTGGCCGTCCCATTGAGTCAAGAGCCCAACGAGTTGGCTCTACAAATCAACGAATCGCTGCCTGATCGAACCTGGAAGACCTTTGTCGACAGTGTGTTTGAGCTGTGGAACTCGGATGTTCGCTATTCGATCATTTCGAGCAACCCCGAACGCGCCATCGTCGAGCGATGGAACCGCTATTTGGCCCTGTTTTCTTCTGCCTGGAGAGACAATCCACAGGGTCGCGCGAGCGAATTTGAACGCGCCCGCATCGACTCAGAACTCTTCCAACAATCAGTGTTTATTGAACAGGGAAGTTCCATTACGGTGCTCGCGGATAGAACCGAGCTTCCGGTGACAATCAGAAACACTCTGCCCACTGACGTGCACGTGGAACTGGTCGTGCAGCCCACTCGAGGGTTGTTGCGGGTTGAGCAAACTCGCATTGACGTGCAAGTCCCCGCGAATTCTTTCCAACGAGTGGGTGTGCCGGTGAGGTCACTTGCCAACGGGGTAGCCCCGGTCGAGATTTCACTCAATAACGCCCTTGGTGAGCAAGTCGGCGAGGCAATCAGCATTCAAGTCACGGTGCGCGCCGGATGGGAGAGCGTCATCACTATCGGGCTAGCAGCGGTCGTGGGCTTGATCTTCGCCTTTGGTATCTACCGCGCGATTCAACGACGCGTGCGTTCGGGCCACGAGGACGACGATGAGTAAAACGGTCGAAACCGGTGGAATCGGTCGCGCCGGAGCCCTCATGGCCAGTGGCACCATCGTGTCGAGATTGCTGGGTTTTGTCAGTGCAATCTTGCTCGCGCGAACCTTGGGCACCGTCGGTTCCGGGGCCGATGCCTTCGCCCTGGCCAATCAACTTCCCAACAACATCTACGCCCTCATCGCAGGTGGCGTGCTGACGGCCGTGTTGGTGCCACAAATTGTGCGGGCCAGTGCCGATGAGGACGGCGGTGCCGCCTACATCAACAAAATCGTCACCTTCGGATTCGTCATTTTTGTCTCCCTAGCGGCCCTCGCCACACTGCTCGCCCCCCTTCTTGTCCTGCTCTATGCGCAACAGGGTGGTGACGCCTCACGCGGTTTTTCGGCCGACGATGTGGCGTTAGCCACGGCGTTGGCTTATTGGTGCCTTCCTCAGGTCCTCTTTTACGCGCTCTACAGCCTCTTTGGCGAGGTACTCAACGCCCGAAAGGTGTTTGGTCCGTTCACCTGGGCCCCGGTGGTCAACAATCTGGTCTTCATTACGGGCCTCCTCATCTTCGGTGCCCTCTTCTCCAACCGAAACACCGCAAACGCGATCGAGTGGAACCCTTCGATGGTGTCGCTACTAGGTGGGGCTGCGACCGCGGGCATCGCCATTCAGGCACTAATTCTCTTGGTGTTTTGGCGTCGCGCCGGAATCCGCTACCGCCCTGACTTTCGCTGGCGCGGTGTCGGCCTAGCCGCCACCGGTCGAGCCGCGGGCTGGCTATTTGGAATGATTTTGGTCGCCCAAGTCGCCGGTGTTGTCCAAGCGAATGTGGCGACACTGGCGACCAGTGACGGAGAAGCCGGCCTCGCCATTCTGCGCTTCAGCTGGTTGCTCTTTATGGTGCCTCACTCCGTCATTACGGTGTCACTCGCCACCGCCTACTTCACTCGAATGTCAGCCCACGCGAGCGCTCAGGACAACGCATCGCTCATCGACGACGTCTCCACCTCGATTCGACGTATAGGGTCCATGATGATTCTTGCCTCAGCGGGACTTTTCGCCCTCGCGATTCCGTTTGCCAGGCTCTTTGGTGGCGAGGGCGATCAGGTAGAGGCGATGGCGGCTGTCGTGATGGCCTACGCCATCGGGCTCGTGCCGTTCAGTCTGGTCTTCGTGGTCCAGCGCGTCTATTACGCGGTGTCCGACACCCGCATGCCGTTCTTTTTTCAACTCGTCCACGCCACCGCGTTCATCTCGATTGCCGTCGTGGCAAGTAACCAACGCTCGGACGCCATCGCGTCAACGCTCGCACTCGGAGCGTCCATCGCGTCGATGGTGCAACTGGTGGTGGCGCTCGTGTTGCTGCGCCGTCGCCTCGGAGGGCTCCGATTGGGGGCGATGTCAGCCTCGCTCCTGTGGTGTCTCGCGGCGGCCCTACCGGCTGCGCTTTCCGGATGGGCGCTACTGCAGTGGTGGGGTGCCGGTAGCGCCACGGGGTTTGTTCGGGAATCCACACTGGGGGCTTTTCTGGGCCTGGCCGGAGGGGGCATCGTGATGACCGGTGTGTATATCGGTCTTCTTCTTCTGACCAAACACCGCGACGCCGCGGCCGTGCTCCGATCGGGCCTCCACCTTGTTCGGAGAGTGCTCACCTTCCGTTCATAGTCACTGCCTACACTGGTCATGCGTTATTCGCCTTCGATGTGAAGTGAGCAGCTTGTCTATGCACGAACTCGTGATTATTGGTTCTGGTCCCGCCGGATACACCGCAGCTATTTATGCCGCGCGGGCCAACCTCGCCCCGGTGGTGGTCGCGTCCTCAGTGGAGTTTGGTGGCGATCTGATGTTGACCACCGAGGTCGACAACTTTCCGGGATTTCCCGAGGGCATCATGGGCCCTGAGCTGATGATGAAAATGCAAGCTCAAGCCGAGCGCTTTGGCGCGACGATTCTCTATGACGACGCGACGAACCTCGAGCTCGACGGGCCGGTCAAAAAAATCACCCTCGGCAATGGCGATGTTTTGGAAGCAAAGGCGCTGATTTTTGCCACCGGTTCGGCTTATCGCAAGCTTGGCCTCGATGAAGAAGAGCGCTTGAGTGGCCATGGATTGAGCTGGTGTGCCACGTGTGATGGCGCGTTCTTCCGGGAGAAAACCGTTGCCGTGGTCGGTGGCGGTGACTCCGCGATGGAAGAGGCCACCTTCCTCACCCGTTTCGCGGACAAGGTCTACATCATTCACCGCTCCGACACTCTGCGCGCCTCGGCGGCAATGATTGACCGGGCCAAAGCCGATCCGAAGATTGAGTTCAAATACTTTGAAACCATCGGCCACATTTATGGCGACGAACAGGTCACCGGCGTAGGTCTGATCAACGCCCAGACCGGCGCAGAAACCACACTGGATCTCGATGGGTTATTCGTGGCAATCGGCTCGGACCCGCGAACTCATTTGATTCACGGCAAGCTAGATCTGACCAGCCAGGGAACGGTAAAGGTCGAGGGGCGAACCTCTCACACCTCTGTCCCGGGGGTGTTCGCAGCGGGTGACGTGATTGACCCGACCTATCGCCAAGCGGTCACCGCGGCGGGGTCTGGAACCGTCGCCGCGTTGGACGCCCAACACTATTTAGAGTCACTGTCCTAAACGGAAGCGAGGAAAATCAATGGGTGCACGAGATGTCAGCGATGCGACGTTCGCGGACGATGTTCTCTCAAGCGACAAGCCGATCATGGTCGACTTTTGGGCCGAATGGTGCGGCCCCTGCCGTGCCGTATCGCCAATTCTTGACCAGATTGCGACCGACCACGCGGACAAAATCGACATTGTGAAGCTCAACGTCGACCACAACCCCGAAACCGCGATGAAATACCAGATCACGTCGATTCCGACGATGAAGGTCTTCAAAGCCGGTGAAGTGGTCAAAACAGTGATTGGTGCGAAGCCGAAACCGGCCCTCGAGGCCGATTTGGCTGAATTCCTGGCCTAGAAGGCCCTACCCTAGGAAGACACTGTCCGTTGAACTAGGGGTGCCGGGTGGGTGAAACCAACACCCAGGGGATTATTCTTGACCCCTGGTTTGACCACTATGCGGAGCGTTCAAGTGGCTTGAGCGCCTCCGAAGTGCGCTCACTTTTTGCCGTTGCGAACCGCCCCGAAGTGGTATCTCTCGCGGGTGGTATGCCGTATGTTCGGGCGATTTCATCGGACCAAATCAAGAACACGATGGCTCGTGTGATTGATAACAGTGGCCCGGAAGCCCTGCAATACGGCCCAGGCCAAGGCCACCCGCTGCTCCGGGAACACATCACCCGCATCATGGCGCTCGAGGGCATAGCCGCTCGGCCAGATGACGTGGTGGTCACCACCGGATCACAGCACGGGTTGGACCTTGTCGCCCGCCTGTTCATCAACCCCGGTGACATTGTTCTTGCGGAATCCCCAAGCTATGTCGGAGCTCTCGGGGTCTTCCGGTCCTACCAAGCCGATGTCCGTCACGTCCCGATGGATGAAGAAGGAATCATTCCGTCGGCTCTCACCGACACAATCGAAGCCGCCCAGAGCGAGGGCCGGTCGATCAAGATGATTTATCTGATTCCCAATTTCCAAAACCCCGCCGGTGTGACCTTGAGCGCGGCTCGTCGCCTGGAAATCATCGACATCGCGGAATCAGCCGGCATTTTGATTGTCGAAGATAACCCCTACGGCCTGCTGTGGTTTGATCAACCCGCCCCGCCGGCCATGCGCGCCGCAGGGGACAAAGGAATCATCTATCTCGGGTCGTTCTCAAAAACTTTAGCCCCCGGCTTGCGCGTGGGATGGGTGGTTGCACCCCACGGTATTCGAGAAAAACTCATTTTAGCCAATGAAGCGGCGGTTCTTTCGCCGTCATCGTTTTCTCAACTGGTGGTGGCCGATTACCTCAGCCACAACGACTGGCAATCACAAATCACCGAGTTCCGCGAGCTCTACCGCGAGCGCCGAGACGCCATGGTCACCGCGCTCGCCCACGAACTCCCTGGCATCCACCACACCACTCCCGGGGGTGGCTTCTTCCTGTGGCTCACACTTCCCGATGGTTTGAATTCCAAGGAAATGTTGCCCCGCGCGGTCACCGAACTGGTGGCCTACACCCCGGGCACGGCCTTCTTCGCTGACTCCCGTGGTACCCAACACATGCGCCTCGCCTTCTGCTATCCCACTCCGGAGAGAATCGCCGAGGGCGTCTCGCGCCTGGCCAAAGTTATCCGCGAAGAGGTCGAACTGATCAACACCTTCGGCCCCACGTCCACCTCCACAGACCGCACCGAACACGTGGCGTCGCCGCCGCCAAACCTGGCCTAGGAGCCCCCGTGTCCCAAGCGCCCTCAGTCTTGGTCCTCTCCGGAGGCATCTCCCACGAGCGCGATATTTCGTTGCGCTCTGGTCGGCTGGTCGCCGACGACCTGGAGGCACACGGAGTGACCGTCACGCTTGCCGACCCCGACGCGACCCTGGTGGATCGCCTGCGGAGCGAGCGGCCCGACGTGGTGTGGCCCGTCCTTCACGGCGCAAGCGGAGAAGACGGGGCGCTGCGATCGCTCTTAGAAATGATGGGGATTCGCTATGTCGGTTCGCCTTCAGCGGCGACGCGCCTGGCGTGGGATAAACCCTCGGCGAAAACTTTGGTGGAGCGAGCAGGTGTCCACACCCCCGAATCAATCAGCCTCAGCCGTGATGCCTTCCGCGAGCTCGGGGCAGAAAGCGTTCTCGGTGTCGTCTCCGACACTCTGGGTTTCCCGGTCGTCGTCAAGCCCGCCCGTGGCGGATCAGCCCAAGGGGTGAGCTGGGTAAGCTCGACCGAAGAGCTCAGGCGAGCAATGGTTCACGCATTCACCTATTCGGATGATGCTCTGATTGAGCGACAAATCATCGGCACCGAAATCTGCGTGGGCATTATCGACACGGGTGATGGCCCCATCGCGCTGCCATCGGTCGAAATTGAGCCAGTATCGGGTCACTACACCTTTGAAGCGCGTTACACCGCGGGAGAAACTCGATTTTTCTCTCCCGCTCGCCGCGACGAGGCCGAGCTCTCTCACGCTGCGTCCCAGGCACTCCTTGTTCACACCACGCTGGGTCTGCGAGACCTCTCACGAATCGATTTCATCGTCGACAAA
>Ga0181557_1002938_pt1 | contig 16989 bp, 9 predicted proteins | sample 011ome_23_FD_148632 | JGI IMG/M metagenome (GOLD analysis project Ga0181557, IMG submission 148632) | Coastal salt marsh microbial communities from the Groves Creek Marsh, Skidaway Island, Georgia - 011506CT metaG (spades assembly) | ecosystem: Environmental > Aquatic > Marine > Intertidal zone >...
CAAAAAAAGCGTCAGAAAAAAACGCATAAAACTTTCTTAATGCGCTTGGTAATGTTGCCATCCTCTCCGTCGCTCGCGACTCCGAATTGGGGTGGTTCTCGTTGTCATTCGACGACGACGACGAGGACCTTATTGTCGAGGACGAGGACGACGACGGGTAAGGCACCATCGTTCGTACGCCGAGGACGACGACGACGACGAAACGACAACCTTAACGGCTTTTTTGTCCTCCGATTCTCTTCTCGTTCTTTGAGGACGACGACGACGACGACGACGGGCGGCTCGCTTCTTCTTTCTTCTCCGCGAGAAAGAGGAGGAGAACGCGAGCGACGAGCGATGAGGATGCGCGTCGTCCCGTCTTCTTCGTCGTCGTCGTCTTCTTCTTCTCGAAAAGGCGGCGATTCGGATGACGATGATTTTAACGAGAAGGTTGCCGAAGTGAGCGAAAATTTGACCACGAACGAAGAAGCGTTGCGAGCGAAGATTGGACAGTTGCAAGAACGCGTGAAAGCGTTGAGGAGGACTCAATCGACGCCAAGAAAAGAAAACTTTCCCGCGACCGCCACTGCCGCGGTTTCTGTCGCGGGCGCCGCGGCGATCGACGAGAGAAGAGGCGGCGCGGCGACGACGAGGAGCGGAGGCGACGAGAGGAGAGAAGGAGAGGGCCAAGGGGCGGATGTTGAAGGAGCAGTGGATGCGGATGGGACGGGTACTTTCTGGGAAGACATTTTACGAGCGTCCGTGAGTACGTTGGAGGATATATTCAGCGGCGCGTCGTCCTCTTCCTGGGACGAAGACGAAGACGACGTCGAAGAAGAAGAACGAGAGAAAACTTCGCTGACGGTTGGAATCGAGAAGGGTGCGGAGACCGTGGACGTGGACGGTGGAAAAAGGGAGAAGACGAGAAGAGATGGTAATAGTAGCGGTAGTAGTAACAGTGGTGATATTGAGGGCAGGAAAAAGAACCAGGACAGCAGGTGGGAATGGCAAAGACAGTTTGATACTCCGAATCAGTTCATGGGGCATTTCAAGAAAGCGCCGGCCGAGAAAGGAGAAGAGAAGAGGCTCACTACCACCGCGGCAAATAGTACTACTACAACTGACTCCACCACTCCAGTGATAACGACAACTACAACGACGACGACGACAAAAGAAGAAGAAGAAGAAGAAGATTCAACGAATGCTGGCTCAAACTGGATCCCAGACGCGAGCGCGTTTCTTTCGCGTCTTCCGCTTCCGCCTTTGATCGGGAATTTGTTTTCTGGATCATCTTCATCCTCGACTGCAACGGCGACTACTTTTGCTGCTAATGCTGCTGCTGATTTAAGCATAGCTGAGCAAAGTGAGGAAGTAAACGCAGAAGACGACGAACGAATAATCGATGAACAACTTCGCGACGCGAACGTAAACGCCGTCGCGGTTGCAAACAACGCCTTGCAAAAATTAACAGCCGCTATTCAAGAGATTGACTTACAAATCGATAGAGAATCGCCGCCGCGCACGCCAAGATCACCATCATCACCACCACCACCATCAACAGCGCAAGAAGGCGGGGCTTTCATCACCGCCGAAAATCAAAGTGAAGAGGATACGTTCAACGATTTAAAGGAGGCGCTCTCCGAGGCGATTAAAAATGCAGACAAAGCAAAAGCAAAGCTTGGAGACGTCGAAGTAGCGGCAAATGACGTTTTGAAAGTGCGCGAACGCATCGAAACGTATCGTCAAAGCGCGACGTATAAGAAGAACGTTTCTTTGACATCTTCCGAAAATGGTAAACGCGGCTTGAGTGAAAGTCAGCCGGAAAATATTCAAGCTTTGCGTCAAGCGCTCGAAGCTGCCCAGGTCAAATTAAAAGAAGCTTCAGCTTCCTCGCGTAAACAAACTGTCGTTGTTGCCAGACAAGTTTTGGTATTGAGAGAACTTTTCGAGCCAGGAGCACAAAAGTCTGCAGAGAAGAGTAGTGAGAATGACGCCGATACCGATATTCAACGAGAACAACAACAAGAGGGACTGGTAGAAACGAAAAGAATCGACGAAGGTTTGTACAGTAAAATCAACTCGGCTCGTAAAGTAGCCGAAGATGCGATTGTTGCGTCGAATATTACCGAAACTTTAGCGAAACTAACGTCGTGGCCAGGCGCAAAACTTTCGCAAATTGTGACGAGGCAACTCGAAGAGATGGCGGCGATTGATGAAGACGCGGAAGATTTTGTCGGGTCAACAACATCAACCGGTGAAACCGACAGAAGCGATAACTTGGATAGCATTCTCCAGCCTGCTTTAAGAAACATGGTTTCCTCGTCCTTATATCGAGCGTCCGAAGAAGATACGAAGAATGCTAGGATTGCTTGTTCTCTTTCCTCTTGGATTTATAATTTTCCGGACCAAACGACAAAGGATGGTTTAACTCGAAACGGTTTGACCATGTTATGGAATTCGCACGAGCACGAAGAAGCTCTTTCGGAGGATGAAATTAGTGGCAACGACAGTCAACAACAACAACAACGACTCGTCCAAACCTCGAGTGTTGAGAATATCAACTTCACCGATGCCGAAGCCGCCGACTCGGAGATGAACAACGCAATTCTTTTAGAAAATTTGAAAAAGGAAAGACACAATCGAGAAGAATCGATTCGCTTAGCTTCTGCGGCGGCGGATGAAGCCATCAAAGCGTTGGCATCGGTGAAGAGAATGCGAGAATTAAAACCTGACGATCCAAACGCGGCCGAGGCTGCAAGAAAAGCCACGGAGCTCGCTAATTTGGTTTCTCAAGAGCTCACCAGAGTTTCGGAGTCTCAGAAAACGTTGAAGAAAGAACGCTCGGCGTTGTTACGCGAAAGCGAGAAAATAAGCGAGTTACAAAAACAAAGAGCAAAATCGAAAGCGTCTTCGGAAAACGGATTACAAAAGAAAAAGAAGAAGAATGGTAATAACAAAGAAGCCGGTGAGAATGCGGTGATGCCGGTGAACTATTGCGTGGGCGTAGACAAGGAAAACGCAACGTTATGGATTGTCGTCGAAGGATCGACCAACTTTGCCTCGTGGCAAACCAATTTAACTTGGACACCCACGACGTTTGAGGATAAAGAAATCAGAGTCCATCAAGGAGCGTACGCTTGCGCGCAAAGAATGTACGATCGCGTTGAAAAATTGTGTAAAGACCATTTGAAGACGTTTGGCTCTAAGAAGGCTCGGATAAAATTAACTGGTCATTCAATCGGTGGATCTCTGGCGTATTTGCTCGGTCTGATGCTCATTCTGAGAAATGGAGTTCCTCGATACGCGCTCGATGATATCTGGACGTTCGGGTCGCCGTACGTTTTCGATCGCGGTGCGGAAGATTTGATGCAAAGGATTGGGCTGCAGCGAGATTTCATTAAAGGCGTCATCATGGGCAAAGATATCGTACCTCGATCGTTTTCGTGCTATTATCCTCCGTGGACGCGTTCTATTTTGGGCTCGGCTCCCTGTCCTCGGCCGTTCAAATGCGTGAACATGCCTACGCTCTTAAACGAAGAAATGATGTACGCACCTTTGGGTGACATGTATCTTTTACAACCCGTACACGGTTCGGCGCATCCACTTTTACCAGAAGGACCGGGATTCTATAAGCTCCAAGGAGAAGAAATGTACGACATAATCGCCGCTAAAGCTCGCGAAAGTAGTTCGATATCGACGATGAGTCTAGATGCGAGTTTCGACGAAGAATCGCATTGGCTCGATGCGCAAAAAGACGAGCGTAAACTTGATTTTTACGCCGATGAAGTAGCTCAAACGCGAGGGTCAACAACAACTTCAACGACGAAGACTCTGTCTGAGAATTTAAACAAGATTGCGTGCTTAACGCAAGCGGATGCAGCATTAACGGCGTCCTTGATAATTTCCCAGATTGATAGAGAGCTTTTGACCAAAGCGAAAGAAGGCGTCGGCGGTGATCTATCGGTGATAATGCGAGAACAAACTCGAGATGCGGCGCAGAGAGTGATACTCAACACGCCACATCCACTCACAGTTTTGTCGGATCCGAGAAGTTACGGTTCGCAAGGTTCAATCAGTCGTCACCATAATCCGTACTCATATCAAAAAGCTTTGTCCAGAGCTGCGAAAGCTTCGGCGGGAGAAAATAAAGAATATTCATAAACACGTGAACAGTAGCAGTGAGCTTGTAAAATAAAATTTGTATGTACAACAGATAATGATAGTATATTTACGCGGCTTTCGCGAAGCCGACTCTGGACCCGCCGTGATCAAATACCGTGTGATACGGTCCCAAAAACACGTCACCTAGAATCCACAGAGGACCCATTGGTTTAGGAACATCTAAACCCATGAAACCGCTAATGCACGTGTTTGAGCCTTGTCCATCATCAATCTCTAAGACGTACTGTTTCGGCGTCAATTCGAAAGATTTACCGGCAATTGTAAACGAAATATTTGGCATTTCATCGATGGCGTTGCAATCGACTCCGGCTTGTCCACCCGGCTGCGCCGGGACAAAGTCACAAACCTTCTCGAGTTCATTCAAAACAACCGTACGAGTCACGTTCGCTTGCAATAACTCCTTCGCGTAATCCACGGCCATTTCACACGCCGAGCACGCAACTTTACTCTTTTTCGTTTCTTTTTCCTCATTCTTCTTTGACGGTTTGAAAAGATCGCCCAAAAGCGAGAGACCCCCGCGAAGACTGCGATGTTTCTTTTCCTCTCTCGTCGTCATCAATAATTTTCGAGACGTAGCCAACACCCCGGTTGGCTCACTTATTTCTTTTTCAATCGCATTTGTTTCAGCGGCAGCTGGACAGATGTTCAAACTCTCGCAGATTTGACTCGAATCGTACGTTTCGATGTCGTCCAAAAATTCTTCGCCGTAACGTTTAATGGCAATCTTACACTCTTGAATCATCAAGTTTTCGGCGCCGATTGCGTCGTTAATTTTATCGATGACGGCGGAAGGTCCGGCGAGCAACGATGTTCCTGTATCTGCAATCGCTTGATGCTTAGTAGAGGAGGAGAACGACACCGTCGTCTTGTCGTTTTTGTCGTCGATGAATGAAAACTCACCAACTTTCACGTCATCCAAATCGAATTGCCAGTAGCCTTTCTTCGTCAAATCCACCCAGACGTGCTCGCCGACGAAGTGCTTCTCGTCGACGCCACCAAAGACGAGTTCACCACCATCAACCACACCGTCTCCGTCTTGATCTCTGTTTAACCAAAACGAAAACTGATCTTTCTCGACTTGATTTTGCGCGACGGCGTTATCAAACACCGGCGTGACCCCGTCGACGGCGATTTCCTTAAATCCCAATCCTAAGATCCCGTCAAACTTAGCGAAAAGGAACGTCAATCCCGGCTCTTTCGTCGCTTCCGCAAACGTCTGATCTTTAATTTCAATCGAATTTCCCAAACGCACCGTATCCGAGCTCAAGAACCCGCTCAACGACCCAGATCCGTATTGAATTGCAAAATCCTCACCGTTCGGCTCGTACGACCTGCTCTTCTCGCTGTCGTACTTTTCGTGCGCGTCGCAGGGAATTTGAGAAAACTTGCACTTTGACGACGGCACCCACAAATTCGAGCTCCCGGTATCGAAACACACCTGAAATTTCTGCCCTGGCGTTCCGATTTCCACCGGACCGTAATATTGCGCGTCCATGTAATTCGCGATGGGCACCGACGACGTCGCTCCTCCTTCTCCTCCGATCGACGCGTCTTCAGACGATTCCATCTTCTTGTCCTCCATTAAACTCGTTTCGGCGTTTCTCGTGTACTTCTCCACCATTTGCTTCTTCTTCATCTCCGCGTGTTTCGCGCGCAGCTTGGACGCTTTCATCTTCGTTTGCCAGTTTTCGCTCATCGCTTCCTTGTCCTCGTTTGCTTTCATCAAAGGCACCTTTTTTTGCAAGGACACGCGGTGAAGAACTCCTTGGACGTTATTACTCTTATTACGTTGATGATGATACCGAAGACCACCAAAACCATCATAAAACAGCATCAGCATCGCTCCTCCTACTAAAGCGAGCGTTATCGTCAACGAACGAGGACGTGCACGACGTTTGTCTTCTTCTTCTTCTTCTTCTTTAGGGAACATGATGATGAAGAATTCTTCTTCTTCGCACAAAATTCGTGACGAAGATGATGATGATGACGATGATGCTTTTGGTATGTAAAAGATGAAAGAAGACCAACGAAGTGTAGTAAAACGAACACTTTCAGAAGACAAAACCAAACGAAGTCGAAAAACGAATTCTCTTCTTCTTCTTACGGTACACGTCTTCTTCCTTTATTATTATTAGTATTAAACAATATATGAGCGAGAAATTATGATTGCATTTTGGGCAAATGTATTCCTTTGTTTGACCAAAAAACGACTACTGTGGTACTCCTCTAAAATACTAAATTTTACCTCTTTCTCCTCTTTGTCTTTCTTTCGAAAACGACGTCGGTACGCGCGACGAATTTACAAGAAGAAGAAGAAGAAGAAGAAGAGTCCCCGTCGTCGTCGTTTTTTGAGGAAGAAAACAGTCTCGAGCCTTCGTGAACGGGAGAGTTCTTCGCGTTTCCGTGAGGGAAGCACAAGACCGCGCCGACTCGCGGCGCGACGGCGTTACCGACGATGACTTTTTTCTTCTGTTCTTCTTCGTTAGTATGATCGTCATCATCGACGGAATAGAACGTCGTCTCGCCACCTCGAAAGGTATCGGTCAAGTAGATGAGAAACGTGAGGCGCGTCGTCCGCTGGTTTTCTTTATTATTAGTGTTGTTACCGTCGAGGAGCGCGTTCGCGTCGACGATGAATTCGTTGGTTTGTTCGTCGAGCATACCGCACGGCCAAGCGCCGTCGAGATGTCTGCGATAGACGCTCTTATCGTCGTATTTGAATATTCGAAACCGCGGGTTTATGCCGACAGGAAGCCAATAATGGTGGACAGAATTATCGTCGTCGTCCTCGTCGTCGTCGTCTTCGAACGCATCTTCTTCGTCGGCGTGGAAATGGTCGCGAATTCGTTGCCAAATATTTTCTACGACAGCATTATACACGCATATTTCGCAATACTCCATCGACTCTTGGTCGTTCTCGTCGTCTTTTACGAGTCCACACGCCAAAGCGCTTCGAACGAATAACTCGCACTCTGCTTTCGCGAAAACAGACGTCAACGCGAATATCCCGGGTCCAACCGTTTGACTCAAATCGACGCGATTTACTCTCGGCGCTCGAAAGCCTGCCGGCGCGAGTACCAAAGCGTTTGGAGAGACTGGTCGAAAGAGTTTCAACGGTAAACGATTTGCCGGTCGCCGTCGACCGTCGTCCTCGCAACAAACGATGAAGCGTAAGCTATTATTGTTGTTACGCAAAGCTGCGGCGTGTATTTTTTCCTCTTCCTCTTCCTCTTCCGAACGCGCGGGTAACTCAACCCTGTTTCTAATTTCCACGCGAACTCTTTCGCGACGAGGAGAAGCATCATCATCGCTCACCATCCACGCACGAATCATTTCTCGTTTTTTCATCTCGAGACTAGGCGCGAGTCTTCCCGCGCTCTTCTTCCTCGTTTTTTTCTCCTCGTCGTCTTCGTCGTCGCTGCTTTTGCGAATTAATTTCAATACCCGCCACAAAAGCTCGTCCTCTTTCTCCTCTTCGCCGACGACGACCATGTGACCACCACCGACGCCGCTGAAACTCTTCCTCGCGAACGAACACCCTCGCACTAAATTCTCCTTACCAATCTTCTCGATCGTCTTCTCGACGCCGCTCACGTTCTCGCCCTTTCCGCTCTTTCCGCTCTCGTCAACGACGTCCTCCTCCCCGTCCTCGTTATTCTCAATCAGGAGTAACTCTGCGGCTGCGTTTGCATCTCCCGCCGCGCAAAACGTAAAATACGCGCATCGCAAAGACGCGTTCGTCAAACGAAGAAGTTGATGAGTCGTCGTCGTCGTCGCAGTAAACACTCGTCGACGACGACGCCCTTCAACATTTTTGGTGTTCAACTGCTTGACTTTTCCCAGGACTTTCTTCACCGCTTTCGCGTTCGCGCGGAGTTGACACAACGCGAGCACTCTCTCCAACAGTTGAGAGAGATTGCGAAAAGAAAAGAGTTGTTCCTCCGAGGAGAACAAACACACTTTGTCGTCGTCTGAATCGTCCCCTGTGTGATCGTCTGAGATCAAAAGCAAGTCGTCCAAGACGTGCAAAAACGCTTTCACCGAGGAGGTCAGATTTCCCGCTCGCAACGCGACGTCGCACACGCGCTTCTGTTTGTTCGTTTCGACGACAGAAGAGGAGAGAAACGACGACGCGTCGTTTTTGTTTACTTTTGCGCGACGAGCGAGCGAGGTGTTTATCTCCTTTGTCTTTGTCTTCTTCTTCTTCTTCTTTGACATGATGATGAGGATGCAAAAGCCGTTGAAGACGAGCGTGTGCGTGTTCTGAAGCGCGAGCGTTATGCGTGTTCATGTTTCTAAATCATAATGAAGGCAAAGGTATTACTCTGTGCGATGCAAAATTAGTATTAAGTAGTGCGTGTTTTACTAAACTCTCTCTCTAACTCTCTTTTGTCTCTCTCATTTCGCGCGATGACGTTATTCTTCTTCTCAACTAAACGTACGCTCTCTCGTTTTCTCGCTCTCGACTACTTCGCGGCGGCGGCTCGAACGTTGAAGACGAAGGCGTCGCACTTTTCTTTCGACTTTACGACGCCGCTCTCGTCGCAGACGCCCGAGGCGACGTCCACACCGTTCGGACGTAACACCATGACCGCTTCGGAGCAGTTTTCCGGCGTCAATCCACCGGCTAAAATCCATCCTTTCCTGGAACATCCTTTGGGAACTTTTAAGTTTTCCCACTCGAATTTCTCCCCCGATCCGGCGTTGACGCCGTCGATTAACACGTAATCTACCGTTTTCCTCGGTCCATTTACCCAATCAATCGGTGCTTTCCACCCTTTCTCCCCGGATAACATTTCTTTCCTTCTCGAGGCTAACTCCTCTTCGCTCTCCCCCGGCATTTCCGTCACGATTTTCCCGCTCTCGTCCGCCGAGCACACCCAAATAACTTTGATCTTTTGCGGAATATCCTTCAGAGATTGTCTGGCCAAATCGCCGTGTAACTGCGCGTGCGTGTTATATCCAAGCTCTTCGCATATCTTCGCTATCGTCGCTCCGTCTTCGTCCACGAACACCGCGACTGGCGTTATCACTCTTTCTTTACTCTTTTCGCACTCCTTTACGATCTTTTTCGCTCGTTCGATATCGACCGACCTTTTACTCTTGGGCCATAAGATCATCCCAACGTGTGAGGCGCCGCTGTCGATGGCGACGCGACAATCTTCCGCGGTGGTGATGCCGCAAATTTTCACCACTTTAGGTACATCGAAATTCATCGCATTCTTCGTATTAGGGGTATTCGTTTTTCGCTCTTCTTGTTCTTGTTGTTCTGATGATGATGATGTTGCGCGAGGAGGATCGAAAGAAGATATCTTCTTCTTCGTTCTTTCTCTTCTTCCTCCTCCTCTCGTTGCTTCCAAACGACGACAACTTTTCGAAGAAGAGAACAACGCATTATTATTCAAAGTGGTTTTTGAAGGCTTGCTCTTCGTGGTAGTAGTACGACGACGTGTAGTATTCGTGGTGGTGGTGGTCGAAACCATTTTCATCATCATCATCATCCTCGTCGATGATGCAATCGTCGTCGCCGTCATCTCTTCTCTCTTTTTGCTTCTTTCGTCTGATGAGAGAGGAAAGAGAAATTTTTTTGTGAAGAAGAGCGTTTTTCACGTGTGCGTTTTGTTGTTTTTTTTTTCGCAGAGAGACGACAGACAGACGGACGAAAGAGAACGAGAGAAAAAGAGATTCCAACAACAACAACAACAACCCAGAAGGAGAAGAAGAAGAAGAAGAAGAAGATGACGACGACGACGAGAACAACAACAACATCAATGTTGTTCTCGCTGACACGCTCAACGGTCTCTTCCGTGATGACACTCCTCGCAGCGGGTTTGACCGTGACGTTCTCCCAAGCGATGTTTTTGCACTACAGTTACGAACCCATCGAAGAAGAGCCGACGAGAGGGACGTCGTTTAAAGGACTGGCGAGATGTGGATTCGTCGAAGAAGACGAAGAAGTGAAAGAAGAAGAGGAACAGAATGAGAGTACTTTTGTTTCTGCGACAAAGATGATGCTTTCGAGGACAAAAAGGACGACGACGACGACAAAAGAAAGAAGAGGTAAAAGTAAGGAGAGGAAACGCGTGGTGATTGTGGGCGATTCGCTCGCCACCGGCGTGGGTTGCACGACGAATACGCCGGCGCTGGCGAGAATCGTCGCGGAGCGATTGGCGGAGCTTTTATCGGTGGAGATCGAATGGATTGCGGTTGGAAAGAAAGGCGCAGCGTTGAGCGATATTTCGTCGTGCGTGCTTCCCGAGCTCAGAGAGAGTAACAACAGTAGAAGAAGCGTTAGTAACAGTAACGATAGCGGCGGTAGCAGCAGAAGTAGGAGTAGTAATAGCAGTGGTCATGATTCAGTCGAAAACGAGGTGGAGGAGAAGGAGGAGGATGAAAACGCACAGAACGAGTTTTTTCTCCAACAACAACAATTTCAACAACAACAACAACAACAACAACAAGCGTCGTCGTCGTGTGCGAGGAAAGCGGACGCGGTGATAATTCTGTGCGGGATTAATGACGTGAAAACGTGCTTTCTTCACGGAAAAATCTTTTTTCGGGAGAATTTCGAGAACGAGTTGGAAAATGTGATCAAAGAAATCAAGAACGTCGTCGGGAGCGACGCGCTCGTCGTGTTGCCGGGGAATCCCTTGCACATCGCGCCTTTATTTCCGAATCCACTTCGCGAAGTTATTTTGAAACTGAACGACTGTTGGGACGACAAAAAAGAAAAAGTCGCGAATAAGCTAGGGAAACGTAAAGCTTTGTTTATCAATTCTCCCACGCTACAAGCGCTGAGAGATGCCGTCCGAATGCATGGGGGGGATAGCGGTGATGGTATTCGAGAAGGCGAGTTTACCGCGAGAGACGGCGTGCATCCAAACGATATGGGCTACAAGGCGTGGGCAAACATCATCGCCGCGGAAGTAGCCAAGGTATTAAAGGATAACGAAGTACAATGATCTCTTCCTTTTCCTCTCGAGCGTGTTGTTTAATACATATTTTTGTTTAATGTTAGTAGCACATATGTAGTACGACTTCCAAAAGCACGCTTTCTTTTTAACTAGTTTTATGGGATGATGACTTTAAAAGCTATTATTATTTAATATTTTAGTTCGTCAACGGCGGGATGACTCCTTCGTTGGAATCAAAAACGGCCGGGATGAATTTTATTCCGAGTTTTTCCATGATGAGCGCGTTTTCCGGGTTGGAGTTTGATATTCGCAAAGTCTTCCCGAGAGCGAGATACCTATCGCACAAGGAGTTCATAGCTGCTAAGCCGGAGTAGTCGCACACTCTGCAATTATCGATGTTTAGGACGATATCGTTTGGATCGACGCGAAGCGCAAACTCGTTTTTAAACGCGCGATCCGTTCCAAAGAATAATTCCCCGGAGCATCGATACACCGCTCTCTCCGTTCCATCGCTTAAAGTTTCAGTTGTACGTACTACATCGAGCGCATTGAATGAATTATCCCACGCGTACAATAGTGCCGCGAAAACTACCCCGGTACCAGTCGCGATGGCTAAGTTTGTGCGCTCCGTCAAGATCGTTACCAACAATATTAAAAACGTGTCTTGCAAACGCACGCGATCGGTCGTATCCGCGAAACATTTACGACGGCGACGACCGGCGTAATCCACCCTGTACGAGTTGTTCTTTGCCGATTGCTCGTCATTTCCCGTGGTTTCTTGCTGCGCGTCTTCTCCTTCTCTTCTACCTGGAATACAAAGAGATCGAACGTTTCCCGTCATGAGGGATAAGCAACTCCAATCAAAGGTGTAAATAACAACCATGAACAACACACCCGTGAGCGCGGCGACGGGGACTAACTCGATAACTTTTGAAGCCGCAACTACGAATATTAAAAACATGGTCGCCGCAAAAGCGGTCGATAATCTTCCGATTCCTCCTGATTTCACGTTAATTGTACTTTGGCCAATCATCGCGTCCCCGCCCATAGACTTGAACATTCCACTCAAGAGATTTGCGACGCCCTGCGCGACGCACTCTTGCGTGCATCTACCAGTCGCATCGGACGTATCCTCCAAGATTTCATCCACGAGCTGTAAGGTTAATACAGATTCAATCAACCCGACCGCCGCCAAGGAAAATATCAACGGAGCGATAATTCCAAACGACTCCGTCGTTAAATCCACATCCGGAGTGTGGTACGTCGGAAACGCTCCTTTTACCGGAGATAAATCTACTACGGTGGGTGTGTCTGCTCCTATGGCCGTTCTGTTTATAGCGTGCTCGAAAATCAAGCACGAAAGAATAGATACGAGTGAACTTGGGACCATTTTGGTCAAGCGCGGTAAATAATGGACGATTAACATAGACCCAAACACGTACAGCAGCATAATCCACGTCGATGCTTCAGATGCACTTCTCCACGTTTTCTGTTCCTCGTAACCAGTGTGAATGAGAAAATCTTTGTCTGACTTGAATTCACTCAAAGAAATCGTCGATGAGTTATCCGCGTCTGCTTCGCTCAGAATCGCGCCGACGTAAGTGTTCAACTGATCCGCAGATAAATCCGGCAACTCTTCGGCAAAGACGCGCGTAATGTCCGCGGATGAAATTTCCCCTGCTCCGGTCGAATCAAACACTTTGAATCCTTTTTTCCAGTCCACTTCTTGAAAAGACTCCAGCTGCGCTTTGAAAATTATAATCGCCAAACCGTTTACGAAACCGGTCATGACCGTGTTGGGAATGAGACGCACCAAGCGACCGGCTTGAATGAGACCGAGAACTATTTGCAAAATGCCGCACAGAATCATGACCATAAACAGATATTCCACGCGTTTATCGTACGCTTGATCTCTTAACGATTTGCACGAATCTGTAATCTCCGTGCATCCCGCAATTTCCCCTAAAGAGACGAGTTTCTCCACCGGCAATAAGCCGTTCGGTTCCATGATTTGGACGGCGACAACCGCCATCGCGCCCGCCGCCCCAGAAACCATTCCTGGACGCCCCCCGATGAGAGCGGTGATTATTCCTAGAAAAAACGTTGCGTATAATCCAACTAACGGATCTACTTTCGCCACGAAACTAAACGCCACCGATTCTGGCACCTGCGCTATCGACACCGTCAAACCAGACAAGATTTCATTTTTCAATCGTAACTTGTTCTTTTTGTAAAAGTTGAAAGATTCCTTCGCGTACGCGAGGCCGCACAACGGCGTGTCCGAGAACCCGTGATTCGCGTGAAAGCGCTGCATGAAGTTCATCTCCTCCGAACTTTTTTGGTTCTCGTCTCTTTCTTCCCGTCGTTCCTCTCGTTTTGTCTCAGTGGCGGCCATTCTTTATCCTTTAAACTCTTTTGAGTATATCTAAAAGAGAAGAGAGAAGAGCTTTTGGGAGAGATGAGAGAGTCGAGTTGAGTGCGAATAGAAGACTACGTGCGATTCTCTCGATGTATTCTTCTCTGTTATATATATCTCGTTTGTTTGTTTTCTTTTTGCCCTTCACGCGCTTCTTCTTCTTCGCGAGTGATTATGTGAACGTAAATTATCTCAATAAGTTGTTGTGTGAGTGAAAAAGTGCAGCATGGACACAAAAACGAATACTAATACTACGAGTTGGTTCGTTCTCGTTCTTTTTTCTAAAATGTTTTAGTACTCCTTGCATTACAAATCAATCAATCTCTCTCTCTCTCTCTCTCAGAACACAAAACCAAAACCTCTCTACTTCTTCGCTCTCGCGACGCGTCCAGCTTTGTGCACGGCCGAAACTCTCGCTAACGCCTTCTTTCGTAAATCCGAGCGATTCGCGCACGCGGCGTCCACCGCCTTGGCTTGGTTTCGAAAGATGCCTTTGTTGTTCGCGCCGTTCAAGGTGGAGGACGGCGTCTTCGCGCCGGCCAATTCTTGGATGTCCACCGTGTTGTTCATGTTGGCGATGCCTGTTGTTGTTGTTGTTTAATAATAATAATAATAATAGTGTGTGTTGCGTAATAAAAGAAAGGAAAGTGTTTGGTCAGTTTCTCGTTTCGGTCGTTTCTTTTTTGTTGGTTCTTCTTTTTTGTTTGTTTTGTTTGAGTCAAAAATTTCTCTTTTCTTTGTTTTTTTTTGCTCTTCTCTTCGAGACAAACTCTTTTCAGCCAGCGTGCACCAGCACCAAAGAAATCCATAAATTCATTTTTCTAGGGCTTTTCCGAGACTTTAAACAGCCTAAACCGGTCTCGTTTTGTCTCTCACTCCTCCCTCTCTCTTCCAGGAAGGAAGGAGGAGCGCATTCACAACATCATTGACACCGTCACCCCCTCTCCCTTCTCTTTTTTCTCATCAATTTTGACGACTCCAACAAAAAAGTGTTTCGCGACTCTTCACCCTCTCTCTCTCTCTCTCTTTCTCTCTCTCTCTCTTTCTCCTCTTCCTCCTCCTTCTTTCGTCGTCGTCATCGCAATAATAAAAAAGAGAAGAATTGAAGAAGAAAAGACGATTCGCGAGGAAAAAATTCTCTCTACGAAGTAGTCGAGTTAAGTTTTACCTGAGCTGCTAAATCCGTGCTTCGCGGTCACGTTGCCTTTCTCCGCGGACATGCGCGTTCGGTTCACGGACGCGCGGACGTACGCGTTGTTCTTCTTCACGCACTGCCATACGAGCTCCGAGGAGCACTCCACGTGTGCTTTCACCATGATGATTTTGTGTTTTTGTGTAAAAATGAGGTCTTTTGTTTGTGTTTGTAGGAGACGATTGAATTGTAGTCCAAGAAGGAGGGGAGCGTGAGAGAGAAAAGAGAGAGAAAAAAGAAAGAGAGAGAGAACAAAAAAGGAAAATCAAAGACAAAAAAAAAAACGACAAAAAATTATCCAAACAACAACACACTTTTGTTGTTGTTGTTGTTGTTGTTGTTGTTGTTGTTGAAGAGAACACAACAACGCGAGAGTATTCTTCTTCTCGTTCGTAAGAGAAGAAGAAGAGTTGACTTGTATTACCGAGCGTATTGATACCTGGTTTTGAGAGAAGAAGTTGTTTTGAACGAACGAGAAACAAAGAGAATTACACACGCAGAGATAAAAGAAGAAGAAAGAGAAGAGAATTATACTAAGAGAAGAAGAAGAAAAGAAAATGTCTGAATTCACGCCTCCGTCGTATTCCGGCGACCCGAACTCGGCGCGATGCGAGCAAGAGTGCTTCACGCTCGGGTTTATTAGTTTAAACGCGGCAGTTTTGATGAAATGTCTGGGAGGCTCGCGATTACTTTTAGACGCCAGACCTAGAATGAACGGAGACTTAGCCTTGGCCATGGCGGAAGAAGCGGACAATAAGAAACGAAGAAAGAAAGGGTTACCGGAAATCAACCGACGAGAGAAGTTAGGGGCGACCCAGTTTATGTGGCAACAGAGATGGCAAGAGTATTATCGCGCGAGAAACGGAATCTGATGAAAATGAAATCGAAAATGACAGGAACGACGAGAAGAGGAGGAGGAAGAAGAAGAAGAAGAGTGCGCGCGAGATGCGTCGAAGAAAGTTGTTCATCAAGTAATATCATCGCGTAATAATTATATTATAAACACCAATTATTAATTATTAAGCCTCCCGTATTAAAAAGGTTCCTCTCTTTATCTCTCTCTCGTCATCGTCATCGTCGTCGTTCTATATTATTATTATTATTCGCGAATCCAACCGTTGTTCGTCATTTGCCAGTCCACGACGCCGTTCCCGTCCGCAAACCATAAGTTGATTTCTCTCTCGGCGGAATCGACCGAGTCGGAACCGTGGATAATATTTCTGCCAACCTCGACGGCGTAGTCGCCGCGGATAGACCCAGGCAAAGACTCTAAAGGATTCGTTTCTCCAATCATCTTTCTCGCGGCGGCTACGGTACCAGTCGGGCCTTGCCAAATCATGCACACGACCGGCCCGGAAATGATATAATCGACGAGATCTTTGAAAAACGGTTTCGAAGACAAGTCGCGATAGTGCTCCTCCGCAATCGCTCGCGTGCACTGAAACGTCTTCAAACCTTTCAACTGCATGCCTTTATTCTCGAAGCGTTCGACGATTGCTCCAACTTTTCCTCTTTGCACACCATCCGGCCTAAAGTTTTATAATAATACGTATTTATCGTTAAAGAGAGTTGTTGTTGTTCTGAAGTCAGTTTTTTTTTAACAAGAAGAAGTGGATAAAAAAAACCTCCTGAGGTTTTGTTGCGAAGAAAGAGTTTGACGAAGTCAAGAAGAAGTCAAGAAGAAGTCAAGAAGAAAGGCGAAAGACAACGACGACGACGTAAACGACGACGCACTTGATCATGATGTACGTGCGCTCGTCCGGGAATCGTCCCGCGACGACCACCCCTCGACCAGTTTTTGCGTCCTCATTAGGAAGACTTCGACGACGACGATGACCTCTTCTTGGTTGTTGACGTCCACCCCCTTTCGACGACGAGCTTTTGGAAAGAAGGGAAGAAGAAGAAGAAGAAGAAAAAGAAACGGAAGCTCGGGAGGTGAGAAAGCGTGGTCGTTGTTGTTGTTGCTGTTTCCAAGGCGTCGTCTGGGCGCGCGTGGCAGTCGTCGTCATCATATCTCTCTATATACTCTCTATACTACGCAAAAACGAATTCGTTCTCGTGTCTTTTTTTGGTGTGTTTTTGGTGAACTTTTTTTGAAGCGGAGATTTTTTTTTCTCTTTTTTTTGTACTTTTTTCGTCAAAAACACAACACACACGTTCGACGAGACACACACTATAAAAAACTGCCTCTTCCAAAGTTTATGCGTGTGTGTCTGCGCGTGTCTGTGGTGTGATTGTCGTTTAAAAGGAACAATTTAACACACAATTAATATCATCGCGCGGACACACGCGCGCGAGACGTGCCG
>Ga0181557_1002939_pt1 | contig 16987 bp, 17 predicted proteins | sample 011ome_23_FD_148632 | JGI IMG/M metagenome (GOLD analysis project Ga0181557, IMG submission 148632) | Coastal salt marsh microbial communities from the Groves Creek Marsh, Skidaway Island, Georgia - 011506CT metaG (spades assembly) | ecosystem: Environmental > Aquatic > Marine > Intertidal zone...
GCCCATCAGTTTTTTATCGCTTTCGATCCTCAAGAGCCTACTGAAACGTCGGATAAACACTCCAAGCAAAAGAAACCTTAAGAATTCTCTACCAGCGCACAAAACAAACTTGAACGTCATTACTCTGATAACGCTTGAGCCAACCAGCCCCTTGGCAATGAGGTAATCCCGATAGCTCAGAGTATCTGCTCTGGTGTACTCAGCCAAGGTCTTTGGCTCCACAGGCATCCACCAGATACGTACAGGCTCTTTGTGCGGCTGCATGAAAAGTCTTAGACTTACCAGCACCCTTCTGATTGAAATTCAATCGAAGGACGGCAAGACAAAGCGGTCAGGTTCACAAATCAAAGTCCATGATCGGCTTATCCTTCCAAGTCAAAAGCCCTTATTTTCAATACGGTGAACACCAAAAAAAACTGCTGAGGGATGCAACGGGGGCTTTGCCCCCTTGCCAAGAAAGTGCGGTGTCATACACGCGCACACATCTTGCGCACGGCGGCGGCGGTGCGTAGCACCGTTTACTTAGACCCGATCCTCAAAAAGGATATCCGAGAAGATCAATTTTCCCTTCCGGCCACTGTTTGTCGGATAAGCATTTTACCATAAATATTTCACTTAAATCACGTTCAATAACACTGTGGCTTCTCAATTCATCAATTGCGAGAAATGTCGTGTTTGCACGAGGCAGTAACGAATAGCCGGTTTGTTCGTATAGACGTCGATCATCTGCCATTGCCAAGGCAAAACTTTTTCCTTTTGCAGATATTTCTGCACGCTCCAACAAAGCACGACCCACGCCCAAACACCGGTTCTCTTCACGAACGCATAGGTCAATAACACCTAAAATTGGCAAAATGTTGCTGCCTACGCGAACCAGTCAAAAGTCAAAACCAACATGGCCTATAAGTTTAGAGTTTTCCCAGGCAACAAAACGCCCGTGCGGAGCTAGCTTAAAGTACGTCCTGCCCTCGTGAATGCCATCGAAACAACACTCAAGAAGGTCTGCGATGTCAACTTCATATTCTGAACCAACACCATCGCAAAATTCAATTTTTATAATATTCATAAAGGCGATCAATCTCTGATTTGATTTGCAAGTCAATAGATATGGTCTCTGCGCTTTCTGAAGTAGCTTCTACCAAAGACACCGAATCTGGTTTTCTAAGTGACATAGGTTTCTAAGGCCTCAGGCAGCGTAATACACTGCTCAGTGGCACTAGACACATCAAGCTGAGTATTTCGGGCGAAGGAACCATATCTCGACTTTAACAAACTGCGCCCACTAAGATCTGGGGCAGTCATTCTAAGATGAGACCAGTATTCATCCAATTTAGCCACAGCCACCAAAGCCCTTGATTTAGCAGTCTGCGCAGACCTCGTCTTAAGCCCCTGAACAATACGGGGATAGGAGTAATGGCTCAAAAGATCAGCGGGAACCCGTCTTGAAAAATAGTAATATCCGGCACGGTTAAACCTGTAAGGGACTTTTTTTCTCAGTAATCTTGTCAACATTCTCTCCAGCCCAATACGAAGGCAAAGCTATTTACGAGAATGTTATCAGTAGGTTATATATCAGCTGCCTACTTAAGTCCGCCAAAAACTGCCACCCACAGCCGGAACAAACGTAAATCGTACTACATTGTTATTATGTGGTTATTTTGACCTCTAGTCAGATAAGTGAGTGCCTTGTTTATAAGTTTTAAGTTCTTTTTTAAAGGTTAGTAGGTTTTACCCACTACGCCACGTTCATTAAGCGGGTTTTCTAAATGTCTGAGTGAACGTGGAAAAGCGCACATACAGCATAACTGTAAGCCGGATGATCGCTGGACTGATTTTGAAGTAGCGGAATGAAAGTTGATTGGGCATGGCCGAATTGCTACTCGCCAGGCTTATTCTGGATAAGATGGTTTATTCTAACAAGGCCTTACAGTCGTTATCCAAATTAGGCTCTTCAGGACTATTTTGTGTATCTTGTAGCAATTTTTCCGACCCCTATTTTTTCGCCATCTGAAATCACAGGAGATCAAAATGTCAATTCTCACCAAATCTATTGGCGCCAGCCTGATCGCGCTGGCCGCCTCAGGTGCAGCGTGGGCCGACGCATCACCGCAGTCCGCAGGCGCGCTAGCCTTTGACGATGCAAACACCCTTTTTGTTGGCGATTCAAAAGCCGGCGTCGTGCATGCTTTCGAACTCAACGGTAATATTATCGAAGATCAGGCCGACTATGTACTAGGACGCGCGCAGACCTTCGAGGGGCGTACAATCATCGACAACATCGATGAAAAGATTGCTGCCATGCTGGGCGTGACTGCCGAGGATATCGTCATCAACGATATGGCAGTACATGCTCCGAGTAAGCAAATTTTCCTTTCAGTTCATCGTGGACACGGCCCTAACGCCGAAGCGGTCATCTTGAAGGTCGATCACGGTGAAGTTGAGCTTGTCGACTTAAGTGATGCAGCGCACACCCAAACCAGCGTTGGCCCTGTTCCTTCTGCAGAAACCCTGGAATTTGGGCAACCTTTGAACACACTCGCGATCACAGATATCGACTTCTACAAAGGCGAAATCTTTGTCTCTGGGGTCTCTAACGAAGAGTTCAGCTCCAAACTCCGCCGGATCGCATATCCATTTGATGGCAATGTAAAATCCACCTCGATCGAGATTTGGCACGCCGTACACGCGATGTATGAAACTCGTGCGCCCATCATCACTCAGACGATTGCCGAGCTGGATGGCGAGCCAACACTGGTCGCTGTCTACGCCTGTACGCCTATCGTCAAGATCCCTCTGGCTGAGCTGACTGATGGCGCGCAAATTCGAGGCACAATGATTGGTGAAATGGGCTTTGGCAACACACCAATCGACATTCTGCCTTATGTGAACCCATGGGATGGCACCAGCAATGTGATCGTAACAAACACGAACCGCAGTGCAGCGTCAATCAAGCTTGAATCTCTGGCATCTGCTGAAGCAATGCCACATGGCGAAGGCGTTGGTAACGTGTTCTCAATTGCTGGTGTTCCACAATTCCCGCTGCCCATGAGCGGGACTCAGCATCTGGATATGGTTGATCCTATGTGGGCCGTCGCCTTGCGAACCGCACCGGAAGATGCGGGCAATCTGCAGCTGCATACCATTCCGCTGCCGTTCTTCTTTGATCGGGCAGACCACATCGTGGAAATGAACTGGGCCGACAGCCCGGACCCATTTGGCTACAGGGCTGCGCCAAAGCTGGAATTTAACTAATGCAACGCGCAAGCAAATTTGTGCGGCAGATTTTTTCTGCCGCACTTCTTCTCTCACCGTTCTCGGCACTGGCTGAAACCAAAGCGCGTTTTGACGCAGCCCTCGGGGCGATCATTGTCTCCGGGATGGTGTCGAAGGACACTTCATTGCTTCTGAACGACCCGTCTTTGATCCGATTGCAAAATGCAGCCACACCGGAAGCTTCCGGGATGTTAGTGGCTCTGGAAGAGGTGAACGGCGAAGTTCAAATCAAACCGCGGTTCAGCCTCCAGACAAGCACACGGTACGCTTTTTCGATAAACTGGCCGAACGCAGCGCCATTTTCGACCGAATTTACCTTGAACGCAGTGGCGGCGGCGGCACCTGATTTGGTTGCGTTTTCTCCGCAACAATCACTGATCCCAGCCAACACGCTGCGATTTTATCTATCATTCTCCGAGCCAATGGCACGCGGCCAGGTGCGCGATAGCATTAGTCTTGTTCGGGGTGACGGCCAAATCGTGGACAGCCCATTTTTGAATCTGGCAACGGAACTTTGGGATGGCAATCAAAAACGGCTAACCCTGCTCCTTGATCCGGGTCGGATCAAACAAGGTGTTGGACCAAACGCCATTGCTGGCGCCCCACTCGTTGAGGGGCAACGCTATCAGCTGGTGGTGTCGGGGAAAATGAAAAGCGCCAAAGGAGCTGTGTTAGGCTCGGATCGGAGGGCGGTGTTTGAAGTTGGCCCACCTGAACGGCATGCGATTGACCCGCAAGGTTGGGATATTGCCACACCGCACGCTGGTTCTACGCTGCCATTTACCCTTACTTTTGACCGCATCATCGATTCAGGGGCGGCACTGCGTCTATTAAGCCTGATTGACCCGAACGGCGCCGAGATCAGCGGCACGCTTTACACCGATGGTGGTGGATGGTCCCTCACCCCAAGCACTCCCTGGGAGCCCGGATACTACCAACTGCTTATCGATCCTGAATTGGAAGACGTCGCGGGCAATACGATACGGGCCGCCTTCGACGCAACAGCGGGTATCATAGGTTCGACAGTTCCCGAGGCGTCAATCTACGTCCACATCGACTAAGACGAGGCAGGTACCTAACGCTGAAATCGAAACATCCGGGTGCTGTCAGACAAATCAGCTCAAGCATCGCAAGCCTCTAAAGCGGAAATTCTACAAGAAGATAAGATAACGCCACTCAGCATGAACAGCGTCACGGTTTAGCTTGAAGTCGATCCGCCTATCCCAACGCCGTCGCAATAAGGTTTGGCAACCGATTTGCAGATTTCATATTGAATATGCACTAGGCAGACTGGGCAGACATGATAAAAAAGTCTGTTTGTTCTAAGATTGGTTTGGGGTTGCGGCACGGTCCATGTCGTTGGCGATAATAAAAATTATATGCTCTGTTGTCTTTTAGTTTAATCCAATAACGGGGATCAACTTAGGCTTTCTTTGTGATATATTCGTTGATGAAAAACTAACAAGGAAAGCCGGATGCCGCAAAATAACGGCTGACGCAACGGTTTATGTGATTTTGTACAAGGTGATTTGCGGACGGCGGAATCTCACCAAATTCAAGCCCCATGAAAGCTTGGGAGACCAGCGTTTCAGGAAGCGACATGTCCTGCAAATTTTTCAAAAGTTGACCTAATGCCTGGGAGACTACCTCGTCGGACCAGTAATAGCGGATGCGATCGCTGTAACTGAAAACCCGCAAGCGCGCCATTTCTACATCGCTGCCGCTATAATAGTCTTTCCAATTGGCAGGATATGCGTTCATTCGCTGTTCTACTATACTGCGAATGTGTGAGGGGTTTTTGAGCCCCAATTGGTCTTCGATATTTGCCAAAGCCCAAACGGCCTCACGAAACCGAAAGGTTAATTCAGGCCCAACTTTCAAGAATAAAAAATGCGCTTTCACCAGCGCATGCAAGGCATTGTTCGATTGATAATCGGTCGAATGGGCTTCAAATACCAAATTTGGCAGGCTCAAAATTGCGTCGCGCAGACGGCGCGCTTTCTCTGGAACAAACGGGTAGACTGAACTATGCCCAAAATCGACGCCTGGCTGGGTGACAACCGCGACAATACGCTGCCAAGCTTTTTCAATGCCAGCTGCATTGAACGCCTGACGATGTGTTTCAACAGTGGCTATGAAGCGATCTTCAGAAGTGACGTCCAGAAGCTCTGGCTCTTCTTTTTCGCCACCAGGAATTGGAACTTCAGTGCCAATAATATAAATCAGCGCTGAAGGATCAGGTGCAAAGCGTTCAGCTACTGCGCAAAGGTCAGCTGTACGCTCCGCAATCTGTTCAAAACTTGGATTTGGCTCGCCTCCGCAGGGCATGCTTGCATCAAGGTGGATTTTTGTAAAGCCAGCTTCAACGAAAAGCCGCACCAATTCCCGTGCCTTTTTCATGGCCTGCTCAAGCGTTTCTGCTCGCCAGGGATTGGGTCCCAAATGATCTCCACCCAATGTCAGATGTGCCATCGGCACGCCTGCTTCTCGCGCCATCTTAGTCAACCATGCTACGAAATCATTAGGCGTCATTCCTGTATATCCACCATCTTGGTTCACCTGATTGCAGGTGGCCTCAATGATTACTGGAACATCATGCTGGCCAGAAAAGGCAAGAATGGCACGTAAAACATGTTCGTTGGATGTACAGAAACATGGCAACCCCACAGGTTCACCACCGCGATTTCGAATGATAAGTTCTTGGATAAGGCCACTCATAAGTGCAATGCCTTTGGCTTCGCATTCTTTAAGAATTGCGTTATTTCTTCTGGGTTTGAATTGCCTTCCATCGGACCACGCCGGGTAACGGCAATGGCACCGGCGGCATTGGCAAATTCAGCGGCCTCTAACAGCGCAACGCCTTGTGCGATCAGAGATAGGAACGTTCCACAAAAACAATCCCCTGCACCAGTTGGATCTACCTCATCAACCTTATGGCCCGTAAGCTCATAATGCTGTCCCTGCGCCATTATGCGAACGCCTTCTGCACCGCGCTTTAGTGCAACGATTTTCACATGTGCTTCGAATAGCTTCTCTAAAGCCTGATCTTCGGAGAGCTTGGGATAAAGAAAAGCCAAATCACTTGTACTTGGCAATATATAAGTGCTTTGTGCCATCACCGCATAAATCGCATCGCATGTGGCAGGATCGGCAAGTAATTCGGGCCGCGCATTAGGGTCAAAGCTAACACTGCCACCTGCCTCAGACACGCTTTTAACCTGCTCTAGTATTATTTTGCGGATTGGAGCAACACTGAGCGAGGAAGCGGACACATGAAGCAGCGTATCGGCGGGCTCAAAAAGCGAGGCTGGCACCGTAAATTGGTCAACGGCAGTTCCATCGAGATGAAAAATAAAATCACGCGTTCCATTATCAAAATATGTGACAAATGCTGTCCCAGTACTGAACCCTTCAGAAATTTTAACGCCGTCAACGCCAACTCCATCCTGCCGCAAACGGCTTAACACACTGCGGCCAAAGGCGTCCGATCCAACCCCGCCAATCATTTCTGTCACCGCGCCCATTCGCGCGGCTTGATCGAGAAAGATCGCAGGGGCACCACTTGGATAAGGGCCTGAATATTCGGTAATTTTTTCCAATGCACAATTGCGTTCATGCGAAACAAATTCCACTAGGATCTCGCCAATTGTTGCCAGTTTCATAGTTAACCCCTTCCCCCTATCCGAATTGTACTTCGGCTTTTTATCATTTATTGATCGATAAAACGTATTATCTGTGCTGGTTTTCTTTGACTTGACGGGTGCCACAGCTGAAGTCTACTGTCAATAAAATCTTACGCACGTAAACTTTTGTCGCGCTAAGTTCTTTGGGGAGTTGCGGCATCAATGAAATGGAAACTGATGCTATGAGCGTTACAAAAATGAGAAACATGGAAGAGTTGGCAAAGGTGAGTGGTATCTCCAGGCCTACCTTATCCAAATATTTTTATGACCCAAAGAGTGTCCGCAAAACAACGCGCAAAAAAATAGAAGCTGCTTTGGAGCGGTTTGATTACAGTCCAAATCTTTTCGCCATGAACCAGAATCGCAAACGGAACAAGACAATTGGTATTTTAGTGCCATATTTAGCCGATCCATTCTTTGCCGAGATTGTACGGAAAATTGAGCGCTGCTGTATTGATGCGGGATATTGGCCTGTCGTTTTTAGTGCACATGGAGAAAAAAATTTAGAAAATGATGCGTTGAAAACGCTTGCATCGCTGCGCCCAGCTGGCGCCTTGATAGCGCCTTTGGGCCGGAATTCTGATATTGAAAGTGTCGAGAACTTCACGGATGAAATTCCAACCGTATTGTTTGACAGCAATATTAACGTTGGCAGTGTTTTTGTGGGTTTAAACAATTATCGAAGCATCGACTTAATGGTTGATTACCTCTGTCGTACGGGCGAGCCACCTTGTTTTTTCGAAATGCCCCCAGTAAATCCAAATGCCCAAACACGAAGAAAAGCATACCTTAGGTCAATGGAAAGGCTCGATCAGACACCTAATGTAATTCGTGTGGAGGGCAACAGTTGGGATTTTGAACGAATCGGATTTGAACAAGGCTTACAGCTGTTTTCCGAGCGCAAACTGAAAACCAATACGGTTCTTTGTAGCAATGATCGCTTGGCGATTGGCTTGATTGCCGCGGCCTATCAAAAAGGGTTGCGCGTTGGTCGAGGTGCTGGATGCGCGCTGCGCATTGCAGGTCATGATGATCACCCCTGGTCACAATTTACCTGCCCCCCCCTCACCACGATTTCTCAAGATTACTCTGCAATAGCAACGCGTAGTGTTGAAACCTTGTTTAGCCTTATGGATGATGGTCACGGCTCCAAGCGGGGCCAAGAAATTTTATTTGAAGGGACGCTGGTTTTACGTAGTTCAGCTTAAGACCACGTAAAATTTTTTACGTGCGTAAATTTTTTTATTGACACCCATCCTTTTTTATTCCCATGATCAGGTATCGCATTTTTGGGAGGAAAAAAAATGTCTTTAAAACGCGCTTTACTATCCACAGTGACCGGGCTTGGATTTACAGCTGGTCTAGCCACTGCCGCGATTTCAGAAGAAATTACAATCGCGACAGTTAACAACGCTGATATGATCACCATGCAAGAGCTTGCACCTGCTTGGGAAAAGCAACGGGCAACAGTATCAATTGGGTTGTTCTGGAAGAAAACGTACTTCGCCAACGGACTACACAGGATATCGCCACAAATGGTGGCTCATTCGATATCATGTTTATTGGAGCCTATGAAACGCCCATTTGGGGAGCGAATGGCTGGTTGACATCACTTAATGATTTTGGTGATGACGCTGATTATGATCTGAATGATATCTTCCAGCTCGTGCGCAATGGTTTGTCGGCAGACGGCAATCTTTATGCCGTTCCCCTCTATTCAGAAACTTCATTTACATTCTATCGTACAGATGTGTTTGAGGCTGCCGGTATCGAAATACCTTCTGAGCAAATGACTTATACAGAATTTGCTCAATTGGCTGCTGCAGTGCATGATCCAGATAATGGTATGTATGGAACCTGTCAGCGAGGAAAAGCTGGCTGGGGAGAAAATATGGCCTTTGTGGGTACACTTGCAAACGCCTTTGGCGCACGTTGGTTCGATGAGGCTTGGAACCCACAATTGGATTCTCCAGAGTGGAATGCCGCGGTTACCTATTATGTAGATCTAATGCTTAACTCGGGCCCTCCCGGTGCTTCTGCAAATGGCCACAACGAAAATCGTGCATTGTTTAAAGATGGTAAATGCGCAACGTGGGTTGATGCTACATCAGCAGCCGGAGATGTTCGCAACCCCGCCACATCTTCAGTTGCAGACGTAACTGATTTTGTGAAAGCACCACGTCAAGCAACAGCTAAAGGGACAGGCTGGTTTTGGTCTTGGGCCCTCGCAATACCGGCAAGCTCTCAAAAGGTTGATACAGCTAAGAGTTTCCTAAAATGGGCAACTTCGAAAGATTACTTTGAAACTGTAGGAGAGACAAAAGGCTGGGTTGCCGTGCCAAGTGGAACCCGTCAATCGGTCGAAGAAGATTCTCGCCGCCTCGCAGCAGCACCTTTTGCATCTTCTGTCGTGGATGCTATCCTGTCTGTTGATCCAGCAGATGCGACCCTTCTGCCTACCCCATATACTGGAGTGCAGTTTGTCGCGATCCCAGAATTCCAGGGAATTGGGAACTATGTTGGCCAACAGGTAGCAGCCGCTTTAGCCGGTAACCAATCGGTCGAGGAAGCCCTCGCCAATAGTCAGAAATTCGCGACGCGCGAAATGACAAAAGCAGGTTATCTGAAGTAAGCTTCTCCCAATTATGGGCTGGGATTTTATATTCTGGCCCATAGTTCACTCTTCCGATAAATTTCATTTTTGAATATAACTAAGTAGTGTCAGCCGATTAGTGGCAGATCGCGCACACACCGGAAAGCATGATAAATGGCAACTAAAGCGTCTAAGTCTGCTGCAAGATTGATGATTTCACCTGCAGTGGTTTTGCTCTTGGGTTGGATGTTGGTACCGTTATGTATGACGGTCTATTTTTCTTTTCTCTATTACAATTTACTACAACCTGGAGCCACCCCATATGCTGGCTGGGATAATTATTATTGGTTTATCACCGACCCAAGCTTTCAAGACGCCATTTACAACACTCTTGCTTTAGTGGGGGGGGTGCTTTGCATTACAACGCTTGGCGGACTTGCAACGGCGATGCTGCTCGATAAGCCAATGTTCGCCAAAGGAGTGATCCGTATCATGGTGATTGCGCCGTTTTTCGTTATGCCAACGGTTTCGGCTTTGGTTTGGAAAAATATGTTTATGAATCCAGTCAACGGGATTTTCGGACGCATTGTCACCGGCATGGGGTTTCCTCCGATTGATTTTTTTGGACAATATCCTTTAGCCTCGATCACTTTTATCGTGTCCTGGATGTGGCTGCCTTTCTCAACGCTGATATTGTTAACTGCATTGCAATCGCTTGACCAAGAGCAATTGGAAGCGGCTGAAATGGATGGCGCCAGCTGGATAAATAGATTTCGCTTTATCATGCTGCCCCATCTGGCGCGGGCAATCACCGTTGTGATTTTAATTCAAACAATTTTCTTATTATCGATTTTTGCAGAAATCTTGGTCACTACAAATGGTGGGCCTGGAACGGCTACCACAAACCTGACCTATCTCATCTACGTGTCTTCGCTATTACAATTTGACGTGGGTATGGGAAGTGCGGGCGGAGTGCTTGCTATTATTCTAGCAAATCTTGTTGCGATCTTCCTGATGCGGATGATTGGCAAGAATCTGGATGTTTGAAGGGGATTGCTATGGCACGGATAGCTTCGCGAAACACCAAACTGGTTAATTCAGCAATTGCCGGTACGCTTGGGTTTTTGATGTTCTTTCCAATTATTTGGATTTTAATCCTTTCTTTTAAAACAGAAGAAAACGCGATTCGTGCGCCATTAGAAATTTTATTTCATTCGGGATGGACAATGGATAGTTTCGCCACAGTTCAGGCTCGATCTGACTACCTTAAGCATTTCTCTAATTCAGTCATTATCGCGCTAGGATCAACCTTTATTGGGCTGTTAGTGGCAATCCCTGCCGCTTGGTCGATGGCCTTTGTTCCGTCAAAAAACACGAAAAATGTGTTAATGTGGATGCTTTCAACCAAAATGCTGCCACCGGTTGGAGTTTTGGTTCCAATCTATCTGCTGTTTCGAGATTTCAACCTTCTGGACACACGCATTGGGCTGACCATTGTGCTGATGTTGATCAATTTGCCGATAATTATTTGGATGCTTTATACGTATTTCAAAGAAATCCCTGTTGATATTCTGGAAGCGGCTCGCATGGATGGAGCAACCCTGCGTGAAGAAATTTTGTATGTGCTCACGCCGATGGCCCTGCCTGGCATCGCTTCTACTGTGCTTCTTAACATCATCTTGGCCTGGAATGAAGCTTTTTGGACGATCAATTTAACGGCGGCAAATGCTGCTCCCTTAACTGCTTTCATAACCAGCTATTCCAGCCCCGAGGGCTTGTTTCATGCAAAGTTAAGCGCCGCATCGATCATGGCGATTGCGCCTATTTTGGTGATGGGCTGGTTCAGTCAAAAACAACTTGTCCGGGGCCTTACCTTTGGTGCGGTGAAATAAGGAAAACATTATGGGACGCATACAGCTCAATCAGGTACAAAAGAAATTTGGCGATGTAGAAGTCATCCCACCCCTTGATCTTGAGATCGATGAAGGTGAATTCGTCGTATTTGTTGGGCCCTCGGGCTGCGGAAAATCTACTTTGCTGCGTTTGATTGCCGGTCTGGAAGACACCACTTCCGGCATTATCTCGATTGATGGCAAGGATGCCACCGACCTGCCACCCGCGAAGCGTGGGTTGGCCATGGTATTTCAATCCTATGCGCTTTATCCGCATATGTCTGTGCGCAAAAATATTGCCTTTCCTTTGCGGATGGCAAAGCTCGACAAAGCAAAGCAGAACGAAAAAATTGAGGCCGCGGCAAAGGCCCTCAATCTGACCGATTATCTTGACCGTAAACCTGGTCAACTTTCAGGCGGGCAACGGCAACGCGTAGCGATCGGGCGTGCCATTGTGCGCGAACCAGAAGCGTTTCTATTTGACGAACCGTTGTCCAATCTAGATGCCGCTTTACGAGTGGGTATGCGTTTGGAAATCATGGAACTCCACAAGAAATTGTCTACGACAATGGTTTATGTCACGCATGATCAAGTGGAGGCGATGACGATGGCAGATAAAATCGTTGTGCTGCAAAACGGAGTTATCGAACAGATTGGCAGCCCTCTTGACCTATACAGCACCCCACAAAATAAATTTGTCGCTGGTTTTATCGGTTCTCCCAAGATGAACTTGATCCAAGGCAGCGAAGCAGAAAAGCAAAACGCAGCAACGATTGGAATCCGGCCAGAGCATTTGACCGTGTCAAAGACTGATGGACTTTGGAAAGGTCGTGTTGGTGTCGCAGAGCATCTGGGCTCTGATACTTTCATTCATATCCACGATACTGGCTTGCTCGATGTCATGACCGCAAGGATCACAGGCAATATTCAAGTGCAGCAAGATGAAATCATCTACATCACCCCGGCACTGGAGCAATTACATCGCTTTGATTCACAAGGAGTTCGGTTAACATGAACCGTTTGCAAGGTAAATCGGCGCTTATAACAGGTGCCGCGCGCGGAATTGGCCGTGGATTTGCGCAAAAATATATTGAGGAAGGCGCGCAAGTAGCAATTGCAGATATTGATCTTGATGCTGCTAAAAAAACTGCGTCTGAACTTGGCCCAGCTGCCTATCCAATTCATATTGATGTGAGCGATCAAAACAGTATCGAGGCAGCCATCAGCGATGTTGTGGCGCAAACTAAAAAGCTGGATATCTTAATCAATAATGCTGCGCTTTTTGATGCTGCAGAAACGATAGACATCACCCGTGAAAGCTTTGATAAGCTTTATGGTGTTAATGTGGCTGGCACGCTGTTTACCTTGCAAGCCGCGGCAAAACAAATGATCGCACAGGGTCATGGTGGAAAAATCATTAATATGGCCTCGCAAGCTGGGCGTCGGGGCGAAAGCCTAGTTTTGGTTTATTGCTCGTCCAAAGCCGCCGTAATTTCAATGACACAATCCGCAGGGCTTAATTTAATTAAGCATGGTATCAATGTAAACGCGATCGCGCCAGGTGTGGTAGACGGAGATCATTGGGTGCATGTGGATGCAATGTTTGCCAAACTGGAAGGCAAAGCGACAGGTCAAAAAAGAGCTGAAGTTGAAGCAGCCGTGCCGGCAGGGCGGTTTGCTAAGCCGAATGATCTGGTAGGTATGGCGGTGTTTTTAGCCTCTCATGAGGCGGATTATATTGTCGCCCAAACCTATAATGTCGACGGTGGGCAGTGGTTGAGTTGATGCATCTTACATTAGAGAATCTGGCAGCGTTACCGTCGGGCGTTCTCAAGCCGAATTATGACCGCAGCGATCTATCTCCAGGCATTGTGCATATTGGATTGGGAAATTTTCACCGTGCCCATCAAGCGTGGTATTTGCATCAGTTAATGCAGGATAAACAAGCCCTCGATTGGGCCGTTCTGGGCGCAGGTGTGCGTTGCGAGGATGCCAATCGACGAACAAAAATGTTGAAGCAGGATTGCCTGACGACCCTTATAGAGCTTGCCCCATCGGGAAAATCTGTTGAGGTTGTCGGTTCGATGATAGATTATATCCCGGTGCTCAATAACAACGCTGCGCTGATCACCAATATGGCGCAAAAAACAATCCGAATTGTTTCTCTAACAGTAACCGAAGGCGGCTATTATCAAACTGGCTTGGGCACATTTGATAAGGATCATACTGATATTCAACATGATGCGGCGCATCCAAAAACGCCAAAAACCGCTTTTGGTGCCATGATCGCTGCACTGCAAATTAGAAAAGACAATGGAGCAGGTCCTTTTACCTGCTTAAGCTGCGATAATTTACAAAGTAATGGTCAGGTTTTAAGTCAAACCATTTTGGGCTTGGCGCGTTTATCCTCTCCCGACCTTGCCGAATGGATTGAACAAAATGTAACTTTTCCAAATTCGATGGTGGACTGTATTGTGCCGGCTACTGGTCCAACAGAACTGGAATTGGTGCAGAGCTTTGGTATTGATGACTGTTTGCCAGTGACGCATGAGAATTTTCGCCAATGGGTTATCGAAGATAAGTTTTGCGCAGGGCGCCCTGAATTCGAGAAGGTTGGTGTAACGTTTACTGACAATGTGCATAATTTTGAAGCCATGAAACTGCGTTTGCTCAATGCAGGTCATCAGCTTATTGCAGCGCCAGCTGAATTGCTATCGATAAGCACAATATCTGACGCCATGGGCCATCCGCTTATCTCTCAATTGTTTCGTAAAATAGAAACTGAAGAGATTGTCCCACATGTCAGCGCCGTCCCTGGGATGACGCCATTAGCCTATGTGGATCTTATCGAAAAGCGCTTTGCTAATCCTGAGATAGGAGACACAACTCGACGCGTGGCTTTTGATGGTTCGGCTCGCCATCCGGGATTCATTCATCCGGTTTTACGCGATGCGATTGCACAGAACATGCCTCTTGACGGGTTGGCGCTTGGAGAGGCGCTGTGGGCGCGGATGTGCGCAGGCTGGCGCGAAGATGGTACAATGATTGAATCGAACGATCCTTCTTGGGAGAACTTGGTTACGCACGCTATTATTGCAAAAGACTGCCCAGCCGAATGGCGCCGTCAATATCAACTTTACGGTGATTTAGGTCGCGACATCCAGTTTGGTGTGCGTTTTGATAACTGGCTTCACTTGATCTGGAGCCAAGGCACCGAAAAAGCGATCCAAGTCTACTTAGAAAGTTAACTCTATGCGCGCAATTGTCTTCAGTAAAAAAAACACACCTGTGCTGATCGAAAAGCCTACAAAAAAGCCTCAGAGCGGCCAAGTATTAATTGAAATACATGCTAGCGGCATTTGCCATACCGATTTGGAAGTTATGCGCGGTAATTATGGCTCATCAGCATTTCCGCTGGTTCCAGGGCATGAATATGCGGGTTTGGTCTGCGAAATTGGTCCAGATGTAACAAATCTGCGAGTTGGTGATCGCGTTGTGGTGGATCCAAACCTTGAATGCGGCAGTTGCCGGGCCTGTAAAAAAGGTTGGGCCCATTTATGCGAAACGTTAGGCGCATATGGAGTTACCTGCGATGGTGGCTTTGCTGAATATAGCCTGGTTCAGGCTTCGCAAGTCCATTCCATTGGCGATATGCCCTATGACATCGCTGCGCTAGCAGAACCTTTGGGGTGCGTTTTAAATGGTTTGCAAGCTGCTCACGCAGATCGCGCAGGTTCGGCCCTTATTTTTGGTGCTGGCCCGATTGGTCTTCTAATGGCAATTGGATTGCAGGTCTCTGGCGTAAACGATATTTCTTTGGTTGATTTAAACCGAACGCGTCTGTCACTGGCTGAAAGCTTTGGATTTAAAGCTATTGAAGCCCATTCAGAGGCGCTGAACAGTTTGCGACAAAATGTCGATTTGGTGGCAGATGCCACAGGTGTGCCAGCAGTCGCGACGAAACTGATCGATTATATTGCAAATGGAGGAGTGGGCCTGTTTTTTGGTGTGTGTCCCTCAGAAGCGCGGATAGAAGTTTCGCCGTTTGAACTTTTCCGCCGACAAATTACCTTGGCCGGATCGCACTCGCTCAATCATAATATCCCGCAGGCCATTGACGGACTGAAAGCCTATGGCCCTGATATTGGGCGGCTCGTATCGCATCGTTTGTCATTGGCAGGGATCAATCAAGTATTTGAAGGATATGGGCCCAAAGACAGCTTAAAGATACAGTTTTGTAGACAGTAAGTGCTGCTTCTGCTTGCCTGACACTTAGCAGGTACAGGCGTTTCTGCTTCTTTCGAAAATGTAAAGATGATCAAAATAAGATTAGGTGCGTGAGAAGGCGTCAGGGGCGCCGGCATACAAACGGCCAATAGCCAACAGACGGGTAAAAAGGGTGATTCCTATGAAGCAGTACCTGGTCATCGAACGATTCAAAGACGGTTGTTGGAAAGCAGCCTATGAACGGTTCAATGTTGAAGGGCGATTGCTTCCCAAAGGGCTTAACTAACTAAATTCATGGGCCAACCGTGACCGCAGCGTTTGCTATCAGTTGATGGAGACCGCCAGTCCTGAACTTTTCGATCAGTGTTTTTTCAGATGGAGCGATCTGGTTGAGTTTGATCTTATTCCTATTGACTGATGGATGTGTTCCTCAACCGTGGGATTGCCTGTTGTAATGATCTTATGGTGTCAGTTTGTACTGAGCCGTAACAGACCCCAACCATGAGGTTGATAGGCACGTGGCCGCACTGTTTGGGGCGGAAGGACGAAATATTAGATATAGAGTACAACCGAGTATTTGGATCCAAAAGCTGCTGATGCTAACCCAAACATTAGCATGACCCAAGCGTATCCAAGGTATTTATGTACAGTTGTGCCCTTTGGTTTTGTTAGTTATACCCCGCCCAAAAGAACTGCCAGAAACCTGCATATGCATGCGATGGAATCGGCGCCACCGCTATATTTAGAATGTTTAACTGCACACGTTTTCCATGTGTTCCCGCATGAACTCTCAGACTTAGTAGGGTTTCGGGGCGCAATTAGTAAACGTTACTTTTGCGACGTAGCGTCACTTCTTTTCAAAATAAATACAGTGAATTATTTTTGAAAACAGTAGCCAACAGACATTTTGAATGGATACCAGCGCTAAGGAGTTGGCCGTATGAATGAGTCTGTAAACTTAGATCTCAAATATCTTATACTTGATCATTGCAAAGAGGTTCTTAAAACCGATTATGATCTTGAAGCGCTTGCTTACGCCAAACGTAGGCAGTTTCTGGATGACAAAGGTAATGTGACTTCAGCAGTCAAACTTTGTTAATGTTCCGTCAGTCATGAAAAGACTTCACAAGGTTCATAACGTGGTTGATAAAAACGCTTAATTTACAACTTTATCACAAAAGTATGAGTAAAATTTAGGCGTATAGCTGCGGCAAATTGGCTATGCGCATAAGGTTGCAAGAACTTTACTTCGATTATTTCTTCGGTCTCTTTTAATTTTTTTCAAAAAAATGGGAGATCAATCATGATAAAAATGAAGC
>Ga0181557_1002951_pt1 | contig 16949 bp, 12 predicted proteins | sample 011ome_23_FD_148632 | JGI IMG/M metagenome (GOLD analysis project Ga0181557, IMG submission 148632) | Coastal salt marsh microbial communities from the Groves Creek Marsh, Skidaway Island, Georgia - 011506CT metaG (spades assembly) | ecosystem: Environmental > Aquatic > Marine > Intertidal zone...
GGGAAATAAAACACCCCGTTTCGTCAAATACGAAACGGGTGACTGAAGTTCTGTTTTCACTGCCCAAGTACTGAGGTTTGGAAAAGGTAGCTTTTCTTTATGCGACCTTTCCGAGGTCTACCGAAACTTTTGTTCGCAGAGAATTAAGAGCTCTTTGGAACAGAGGATTGGAAGCACAACCCTATTCCTTATGGGGTGGGGATAAGAAATGGAACGGCATTCAAATAGAGCTTTTTAATAAATATAAATTAGTATCTCTCTTTTTTTGGATCCCGTATTGGGCTTTCTTACGACCCCGCTCTTTTTCGAGAACACTCCAATATTTATGGGGGAAAAAATGCCCGAACACCCAGAATTTCAATGAAACTTTTCTGGGTCTCGGCTTTGCCTTGGTCGAAGCCCGTGCCTTTGAGAGAAAAGGGTATGATCTTATACATGCCGTGTGGGCAACCATGCCTGCCACCGCCGCCCTGGCCATTCACCGCCTAACTGGTATTCCTTTTTCGATGGGTGCCCACGCCTATGATCTATTTCGCAAGGGAGGGGACTGGTTGTTGGAGGAAAAAATAAGATCTGCCTGCTTTGTCCGAACATCTTCTTTGTCTTCCGCAAACCGCCTTAAGCAACTAGGAGTTGAAACGCAAAGGATTAAGGTAATCCGTCGGGGATTGGAGAATTTTTCTAATCGTGATCTTTCTGTTTTTTCTAATAAAACTACGGAGTTGAAGCTGGTTGCAGTGGGTCGTTTAGTTCCGAAAAAGGGATATTTTTACATGCTTCAAATTGTTTTTGAGTTAAGTAAACAAAAGATTCCTTTTTCTCTCCAGATCATTGGAGGTGGTAAATTAAGGAAAAGGATAAGCACTGAGATAAAACGATTTGGCTTGGAGAGAAATGTGACCTTGCTGGGATCCCGCAAAGAAAACGAGGTAAGGGAATTACTGCTTACTCAGGATATAATGCTTTTTACGGGTATTATAGACTCACAGGGAGACCGAGATGGTATACCGAATGTTATCCCGGAGGCCATGGATGCAGGCTGCTTAGTCTTATCCTCTGTGAATGCCGGTGCGTCTGAGGCTTTTATCGATGGAGTATCCGGTTTTTCGCTGAATCCTGTGAGCCCCAGGGAGTGGGTGGAAAAATTAGAGAAATTTTATCAGGACCCGCAAAGTTTTAATGATGTGCGCAGGAATGCGGTCAAACATGTGAGGGAAAATTTTGATATCCAAAAAACAGCGTCTTTACTCCATCATTCCATTCAAAAAGCTGTAGAGGAGGTTTCGGATTAGTGAGCTCTCCTTTGGTCAGTATTTTGATTTCAGTGTATGGTCAAGTCAATCACACGAGGAGATGCCTGCGGCAGCTTCAGCAGTCTTTGGAGAACAGTGACATCAAGTATGAAATCCTGATTATCGATGATGGGAGCCCGGATGACACTCCAGCTTTGCTTAAGTCACTGCAGCCAGGAGGTATTCGAACATTTTTCAACGAGGAAAACCAAGGCTTTGCTAAAAATAATAATTTTTTAGCCCGCAAAGCAAAGGGTGACCTTTTGTGTCTGTTAAACAATGATGTCTTTGTGCAGGGAAACTGGCTTTCTCCGATGATTAATGCATTAAATTCCCACCCGAATGTGGGGATTGTGGGAAATGTGCAACGACTTGCGGACTCTTCTGTCTATGACCATATGGGAGTTGTTTTTTCTCCGCAGGGAAATCCACGGCACTATGGCCAAGGTTTTCGGGTCCGCTCATTTAAGGGAGAAATTAAAGAATGGAGTGCGGTGACTGCGGCGTGCTGCCTAATCACTCGAAATCACTTTCTAGATCTAGGTGGGTTTGATGAAATTTTTGTCAATGGGTGTGAAGATGTGGATTTTTGCCTAAGGTCTTGGCAGCAGGGTAAATGTGCTGTCGTTGTCCATGACAGTGTCGTGGATCATGTGAAAAGTGCCAGTGAGGGAAGAAAGAAGTTTAACGATAAAAATTTCCAGGTTTTAATTAACCGTTGGGGTGATAGCATTCGTGCTCATCAGTCCGTGAAGGACCAAAGGCTCCATGCTTTTACCTATCTGTATCGTGGTTTTTATAAACCTTTTTCCACAAATTTTTGGAAGTGGTTGATGGCCTTGCTTATCTTGGCTGGGGTGAAAAAGCTTAAATAGACATCAGATTTTAGTGCATGCATAATGCATGGCTTCCTCAATCCGGTCCAAATCTTCATCGGTATGACTTGCAGATATGGCTGTGCGAATGAGGTCTTTTCCCGGAGGTACGCCCGGTGCAATCGAAATGATGGTGTATACTCCTTTTTCAAGAAGAGCTTTCCAAAAATAATACACCTTTTCTTTTTCTCCCAAGACAATGGGGATGGCAGGCGTTTCACTTTCCCAAATGTCAAGATCAAGTCCTTCCAGAATAGAACGGTAGCGTGCGAGATTACTCATCAGTCTTTGGTGGTGATCCGGTTCTTCCTGCATAATCCGCAAAGCCGTTTGGGCACAGGCACAGGCACTGGGTGAAAGGGCAGCCGAGAAAATCGCCTGTTTGGAGTGGCTGCGCATATAATCAATCGCTTCTTGCGAGGAAGCCACAAAGCCACCCGAACCGGCAAGTGATTTGGAAAAACTAGCACAGATTACATCCACATCCTTCTCTTTTTCAAAGTGATGAGCAACTCCTTTCCCTTGCGGGCCAAGCACCCCAAAGCCATGGGCATCATCCATGACGATAAAAGCGTTATATTCCTGGGCTAACTCGACAAATTCAGGGAGTTTGGCAATGTGCCCTTCCATGGAGTAGACACCTTCCAGTACAAATATTTTTGGTGTTTCTTTATCTTCGAATTCAAGTAACTCCCTTAAATGGCCTGGGTGGTTGTGGGAAAATCTTTCACACCGGGCTCCGCTGAGTTTGATTCCGCTCCAAAGAGAGGAGTGTAAGTTCTTATCGGCAAATAATACATCCTTGCGATCCGCAAATCCGGTAACCGCAGAAGCACAGGCTAGGTAACCTGCCGAAAAGACATGACATGCTTCTTTCCCAAGGAATGCGGCTAAGTCTTCTTCCAGTTCTCGGTGAAAAGAGCGGCCTCCGTTGGCAAGACGAGCACCCGTGGTGCTGCTTCCCCATTTCTCAAGGGCAGCGATGCCCGCTTCTATGATCTTTGGGTGATTCGCCAAGCCAAGGTAATCATTACTTGAAAGCATAATAAACTCCTGGCCATCTTTCCATACATGAGTACCCTCCTGCCGGTCAAAAATATGGTAGTAGGTATCATATTTGAGACGCAGGCGAGTGGCATCATCTCCATGAATCCGTGAAATGATAGGTGATCGTGCTTTTTTAGTAAATGGAAAAGCCATGTATAGTTACTTATCTTACTAAATTGTTTTCGTAAAAGAAAAAAGCCCCCGTACCATGTACGAAGGCTTTTAAAAAAAGATAAGGGGCAGGGATTACTCTGTTCTCTTGATTACATGAAAGCCAAAGTCAGTCTCAACAACCTCGGAAACCGCCCCCACATCCAAAGCAAAGGCTGCTTCTGAAAAAGGTTTGGCCATGACCTCAAACTTAAATTTACCCAAGTCTCCGCCTTTTGTGCTGGAAGGCCCATCGGAATGTTTTTTCGCCATATCTCCAAAATCTTTCCCATCTTGGGTGACAAGTTTATGAATCCGTTGGGCTTCTTTTTTAGCCTCATTTTTGGATCTCGTAATATCAGCATCTGCCCGGTTTGCTCCCTTATAGGAGATAAGAATATGAGAGGCAGAGATTTCCTCTGGCATTTCTTCTTTTTCCTCCTCCTTGGCTTTGACAAAGTCTTTTCGATCCAAGCGGATTTTTTCGTAGACATCATTGGAGATGACATAGTACCAGCCCGCTAAATTTTCATTAAGTTCTTTGACTCGTTGCTGGGCTTTGGTCACTTTTTGGTCAAACTCCCTCTGCTTGGAGGCATTGGCTGCATTGATTCGGGCAATTTCCGCATCCCGGTCAGCTTTCTTCTTGGCAAAGCCATCGTCGGTGGAAGCAGCTGGTTTAGCTGCTGCATCTTTTTCAGGTTTAGCTTTGGCGGCATCCTTTGGCAGGTTAGCTGGTGTGTTACTCGGCGGAGGGGAAGGTGGAGTGAAATTGGGAGGTGGGCCAGGAGGAGTGAGGGGAGGTGGGGATTTTTTTCCTTTATCTCCCTCCGGACCTTTGGCTCCTTTTGCGTTTTCCTTTTTCGAAGGCTTGGACTCTTTCTTTGGAGCCGCCAGGGGTGCGGGTACACTCTGCAATTCAGGTTGATCAAGCAGGGCAGGGTTTGCACGGGCATAAGCATAGATATATCGGCTGTCCCCGGTGGCATTGTCCTCTTCCTCCGCGCCACGGTATGTGTCACCAAAGCGAAGGACATATTCCACACCGTCTTTCATCCCGACGACGATTTCACCTTTCTTTGAGACCACTTGAAGCTTAGGTTTTCCATTTTCGTATTTCATGGGTTTGCCTGCTTCATCGACCATTTCAACCGTAAGAAATCCTTTGCCGAAAAGAGACTTGGCGGAATTCTTTAGTTCTTCCACATTGTTAGCCGCTACAAATTCGTTTCCATTTTTTAAGCTGGATGCAAGAACTTCGGGCTTTCTCTCCACATCGATGATTTCCAGGTCATCAAAAGCATCTTTCATTGCATCGAGCTTTTCTTTGTCTAATTCCTCATTGGGTGAAAGTAAGCTGCCCAATAGCTTCCATTCTGAATCATCATAGTTGAGGATTTGCTTTGCCGAAGGAACAATCTTTCCGTCTTTTACTTCGTAGTTGTCGAAGGTCACCTGTTTGATTTTGAATTTGTCGAGGTCAAGAAAATCCTTTTCAACCCAGTCAACAAATTTGGTGCTCACATCATTAACATTCTGCATTTCAACCCGGTAGACCTCGTTTTCCTCAGGTTTTCTAACAAAATGAGTATTACTCATACCCTCTACTGCATTTCCGATTATAAGCTGTGCCAAGTTTGAGCCCGAATTGTTTTTCAAGGCAATCATACGACCGACGCCCGTATCACCCGGTTGAGCACGGCTTGGGTCCAGCACACCAAACTTGGCATGTTCTCCAGCACCTTCGCCCGCCTGGTCAAGGATTCTTACATCAAAGAGAATGGTGGAAACATCCTTAACCTGGTTGTCGGCATTGGCTGGGTAATCGGGTTTGCCGGGTCTGCGTATAAACCAGCCTTTATCGGTTTGGGCAACCTCAATGGATTTGGCTTCAAGTTTCTCCTCATCCATTTCCACAATTTCAATGCCGGTGGCCTGTCGGGGGTCAAAGGTTTCAAACAGGGGTTGCCCCATTCGACTACCCTTACTCGAAGGATCCCGCTTAACAGGAGCAGTGATAAAGGCAAGGGCGATACAGGCAACGGCTGCAGCGATAAATAGGATAGTTGTTTTATTTTCTTTCATGAGTCTTTGTAAAGAAGGTAAAAGGGAATTACAGAATTAGGACCGAACCCGAGATGCGGTTGCACCTTGAATTTCCGCTGACCTCTTTTTGCGGTATACGAAAAAAGCAATGACTAGAAGGGGCACGGGAGGCAGAAACACGGAAAGGTTTTGGATCTTTTCCTGTTTTTGTTTGATCTCTGCATCTCTTTTGCGTTCAGCATCTTTTACCTTGGTGTTGGTTTCCTGCCTAAGCTCCCGTTCCCGCTTGGCCAAATTCTTTTGCAGTTTTGCGGCTTCGGTCTGGAGTAACTGCATGAATTGGCCCTGGGTCATCTGACCCTGACTGTTTTGAACTTCAGCCAGTGCGGCATTAAGCTTTCTGTTTTCATCCTGTAAGATTTCTTGAATGGATGCTTCGGCGTCGCGAATGGTTTTTGAGGCGATTTCACGGGCAGCCTCGATACTCTTTTCAAATTCCTCAAGAGTCCGGTGTAACCTGCGGCGATTTCTGATTTCCAGGAGACTGTCCTCTCCGCTTAGGCTGTCGATTAAGTTGAGGGACAGGGTGACATTATCAACATCCAAAGGGAAGTCAGAGTCCGGACCACGGCTTCGGATATTGAAGAATGGGTCAGCGAGTACATCGGCATCAGCCACTAGCACAACATTCATCTGATTGGTCTGGTTTCCATCCTGAACGCTTCCAGTTATGGATGCCGCAATTACTTCTGGTGAGCCGGTTCCTCGATAAAGGGTACGGTCTGGGTTGAACCGGCGGGGTGTTCCAAAAACCCCGCCCGTCCAAAAGTTTTCCACGGAAGTGGTGCCGGCAAGGGCACCACCGCGGGTGGAAAGAAGGGGTTTGAAGGTAAGGCTGGAATTACCTGTCGGATAGATGGACCCAGTGCAGGTGAACAAGCAGTACTGTAACTCTGAGGTTTCAGGACCATCCCCGAAGGAGTTACTTAATCCGCCAACATAGACAAACTCGTCAGGAAAATTTTCTGACCTTGGGATTTTAGGAAAGGGATTGTAGGAGTCACGCACAATTCTTTGCTCCAATCCACCCAATCGAGTTTCGACAGGGGAGAGAAGTTTCTGTTCCACAAAATTACGAAAAGGGTTTTTATAATCCAACCCGCTGACCGTATCACGAAGGGGAGTAAGCTTGAGACTATTCCAGTCTGCCTGTGTGAGAGCGGAGTTTGCATTAAGGCGGGCTTCGTATTCCGAGGTCTTGCTTATAAGTTCCGAGAGCTTGGTGAAAAATTGACCAATTTCTGGGAGCCTGCCCCGAGCCGGTGCCAGGCTTCTCGTCGCGTTTGCCTGCAAGTCGGTCAACTCTTTCTTTATGGTGGCCAGTCTTTCTTTGGGGTCTACATTGAAATGCACACCCAAGAGATTCCATAATTTATTTAAATCGCCCTTTTCGGGTGCAGGTGGTGCTGGTTGACCTGGTCCCCCGCCTTGCTGGTTGTTTCTCCTTGGTTCATAGGTTCCGGTCAGGGAGCCTTGTATAAGGGGCAGGGGGTCTTCAAAAATAGCGGTGGGGACACCGGCTTTGATGGCACCAATTAAGTCGTCCAGTTTTTCATTATCTAGGTTGTTTGGCTGCACCACCATGAGGGCATCATAATCATCTTTGGATATATCGCCCCCGGTCACCTCTTGGATATCGTATTGCTTGCGAAGTTCGGTAATGACTTCCCAGGCAGGGGTGCCTCCCCCCAGGTTGAAGCCCATAATGCCCATACCACCGGTTCCAAGAAGGGGTGCGTCTGTGGCAAAAACACCAAGCTTTTTCTTGGCTTTTGGCCCGCTTACGGAGGATAATGTCCGCATAATTTCATACTCCACGGGAAGTCCTTTGTAGAGAAAGGGTATGGTTTGCTGTCCACTGTTGCCTTTGAATACCAGCCCCATGTACAGGTCTTTTTGCCATGGCATAAACCTGCCTTCTTCCTGCACAAGCAGGGGAGGAGTGACGCCATTCTGGTTGACAACACCATATTTTTCGGCGGTGGCTGAAGCGTTGTCTTCAGGGGTGATGACATTGATACTTACTGAAACCATTTTGGTTTCACGGTCGATTTCCCGTAAAGCAGTGAGGAGATTAATTCTCGTCTGCACATATTGCTCGGGCATGGAATCTGCCGGGGATATGAAAGCATCAATTTCCACAGGTTCCTTAATATCCTGGAGGAGGGATACAGAGCCTTTGGATAAGCTGCTCAATTGCTCTTCTGTTGAGTCGACACGGATAAAGTCGTTATTCCTGAAGAATTGGGTCAATGAAAAGGCCATGACCAGCGCAGCCAGTACACGAACCGAAAAGTGAAAGGACTTACTCCCGCCCTGGGGGCTACCCACCCAGTGCCTTCTCCCAATTAGGATAGAACTGAGATAGAGCATGGCAATGGCAAGACCGAGGAAAAAGGCCATCCCGGACACACTGATAATGCCTCGGCTGAAATCGAGGAAATTCGCAGAAATACCCCATTCTGAATTGGACAAAAGGGCAAGGGGAGCATTAAAGGCGACGCCAAAAACGAAGGCAATGGTAAGGTTTGCTGTCAAAAAGGAAGCAACCATGCCGACGGCAAGCATGCTTAGTCCGACAAACCAATATCCAACATAGGTGGCAAGCAGAAGACCGATGTCGGGGTTGCCGAGTTGACCGAGTACAATCAGGTTTGAAATGAAAGAAAAAACCAGGGAGATAGTAAAAATCGCAACCCCACCAAAATATTTACCGAGGACAACATCGAGATCACTGCCTGGAAGGGTGAGCAAAAGCTCATCTGTTCCCTGACGCCGTTCATCGGCCCAAATCCCCATGGTGATCGCAGGGATGAAACCAAGCAAGATATGGGGAAGAAATCTGTTAAGTTGGTCAAGGTTCGCAAGGTTGGAATCAAAAAACTCCTGCGGCCAAAAGGCGGCCAGCCCACTGGCTAACAGAAATGCACAGATGAATACATACCCACTGGGGCTCCCAAAATAAGAAGAAAAGTTGCGCTTAAAAACAGCAGTAATGGCTTGTGTGTTCATACTTTAAATTTGAATAAATACTGGGTTTCGAAAAGAAATTAGGCTGCATCCATGGTTTGCTTGTTAAACCATTGATCAAGGGATGTCTCCCCTTTTAGCTCATCAGGGGTGCCTTCAAAAATTAAGCGTCCCTGATTGATCAGGATAATACGGTCGGCAACTTCAGGAACCTCCTGGAGGATATGGGTTGATAAAAGAATGGTTTTGCCGAGGCCTTTTATGGTTTTACGAACTTCAAGAACTTGGTTGGGATCCAACCCCGCCGTGGGTTCGTCCATAATCAATACATCAGGTTCGTGAAGCAGCACATTGGCCATGCCCACACGTTGGCGAAAACCACGGGAGAGTTTGCCAATTGGTTTGTTAAGAACGGTCTCGAGGGCACATTGGCCGACAACCTTCTCGATGCGAGAAGCTTTGGTGGAGCTGTCAATGCCTCGGGCGTCGCCAAAGAAATTGAGTAAGCCTAGGGGAGTCATCTCTTCATAAAGGGGGCCATTTTCTGGCAGATAGCCGATGCGGTTGGCGACGGCATCGCGATTCCCGGCAACTTCCAAGCCGCAAACTTTGGCAGACCCTGAAGAAGGAGCCAGGAAGCCGGTAAGCATCTTCATGGTGGTACTTTTTCCAGCCCCGTTAGGTCCGAGGAAAGCCACGACTTCCCCTTTATTGATCGAAAAAGTAAGGTCTTCGACGGCAACAAATTTGCCATAATATTTACTCAATCCACGAGCTTCGATCATGATATCTTTGGAGGATTCAATTGTCATAATATTTGATTCAGGTGATATGTTGCTAAGATTCTGCTTTTAGCGACAAGGGGGCTGGGTTTTGTTCAAACATTCCAAAAAATCTTATATCCACATTCAAGCAAGAAGAAAAACTTTGCCAACTTGGATTCAGCTGAGATATAAGTGGAGTAGTTTCCATATGGAAAAATTTATTATTTGGAGTTTAGTAATACCGGTCACTGCTTTTGGCCGAATTCAGTCCTCTGCTCAGGAATATAACCTTGATTGGTTTGACTACCCCTCTTTTTGTGCTCCGCTCAGGATGAATGCACTTGATGGTGCAACGATCGCTTCTCTTTCCACAAAGCCGACGGCCGTACCTCTATTCTTCCCTAAGCTAATCTCGCCTTTTGAATGGATCGATCATGGTGAGTTGGATTTTTTAAGCTTGGAGGATCTTTGTGATGACCCATCTCTTCGGCCTCCTATGGAGCCATTTGTTTCAAGAAGGAAATCTCCCTTCGCCCCTCATGCTGATCTTTGGAATAATGCATTAGATAGAACAAAAATAGTTGAAAGGGAGCAGGACCGTTTTGATATTAGCAGGCTGTTTGGGAATCATGCCAAAAATTTACCTGATGATCAGCAGTTGCTTGGCTTTCTAAAGCAGGGAAAAGTAGAACTTACTGCCGAAGAAAAGCAGAAAATTTTAGAGAGTTTATTTTCAGAGGAAGAAAAGAGAGATTTTATAGAACAACTCCTCAAGCCAAAGTATGTTTCCTTGGGAAATATGGATGAATCAACCAATGACTCAGAAACCACTGCCGCGAATCAGGTCGTTGAATTAAATAAGCCCCGTATCAATATTCCGGAAGCCCCCAGCTATCCCTCAAACACGACGAGTGTCTCTTCCGGTTCTGATCAAACCGTGCTTAAGTTTAAAGCCTCGAAAAAAGCATCCAACGGGGACCAGGCACCCGCCCAAGCTTCTGATTTTTACGTAACAACCCAAAACTTAGGAGAACTTTTTAAGGATCTCGGGGCGGAGCAGGCGGTCGCGGGGGAAGTGAAATCAGTCGCGGAGATGTGGGCCCAAGCCGAGAAAAGTTCAGATCCTGAAATTGTCTACGGGATCAAGTCTATTTTACTGCAGGCAAAAGTGGGTAGAACCAGAACGGATGCTTTCGGGCAAGCTGCGGTACAGGGAATTAAGCCATCGGATAAGTATTACTTGATTGGTATTGAAAAAGATGATGTAACTAACCAGATCACTATCTGGTCCAAAGAGGTGGAAGTGACTCCAGGTGAAAATATGATTGAATTGAGTTCCAATGATGTCATTTACCAAGAGTAGGCGAACACTTGTTTGATACTAATCTCTCGATCTCCAAAGAAAATTTACAATCAGTCATTCATCCCTAAAAATTTAGTTATGCAAAATCAAGAAATCCTTCAATCAGCAGCAGACCAGGCAAGGGGCCTGGCGATCGATGCCATTCACGCATGCAGTTCCGGACACTTGGGCTTACCTTTGGGAGCCGCCGAAGTCGGAGCTGTTTTATTTGGGGACGATTTAAAGATGGATCCCACAGACCCCCAATGGATCAACCGTGACCGTTTTGTATTATCCGCGGGTCATGGAAGTATGTTTCTCTATGGCTGGCTGCACCTGGCAGGTTATGACCTTCCGATGGAGGAATTGAAAAACTTTCGTCAGTTACACAGCAAAACCCCCGGGCATCCAGAATTCATGGAAACCCCAGGTGTCGAATGTACCACCGGACCCCTGGGTCAGGGAATTGGCAATGCTGTGGGAATGGCGATGGCAGCTAAAATGTCGGCTGCTCATTTTAACACTCCTGAGCATGAGATTTTTAATCATCAGGTGGTCGCTCTGGCCGGAGATGGTTGCCTGCAGGAAGGGGTTGCGGCAGAAGCGGCTTCTCTTGCTGGGCACCTTGCCCTTGACAACCTGACCATCATTTATGACTCCAATGATGTAACCTTGGATGCAATGGCAGATGCTTCCCAGAGTGAAAGTGTAAGCGATCGGTTCGCATCCTACGGTTTCACCGTTGAACGGGTAGAGAATGGGCATGATTTACAGGCAATATCTGATGCTCTTGCCCGGGCTCGTTCCAATTCCCAGGGTCCCACTTTCATTGAAGTTAAAACCATTATTGCCAAGGGAATTAATGAAGTTGCCGGTACTCCTGGTGGGCATGGGGAAGGCGGAGCCAAGTTTGCTGCATCAGCCCGGGAAGGTCTGGGGTTACCTGCCGAATCATTTTATGTCTCTGAGGAAGTCAGGGCTTTCTTTGCCCAACGCAAAGCCAAGCTCGTGGAAAGTCGCAAACAGTGGGATGCAACCTTTCAGGCTTGGCAGCAATCAAACCCTGAAAAAGCTTCCCTGTTAGCTTCGGGCATTAACCGAGAAGTTCCTGCCGATCTCATGGATCAGGTGCAGGTCTTCCCTGAAGATGCCAAGGTTGCGACCCGGGCTGCAGGTAGTCAGATCATTAACGACTTGGCAAAAGCGATGCCTCTTTTGGTAAGTGGCTCGGCAGATTTGCATGGCTCCACCAAAAATTACATCAAGGATGTTGGTGACTTTACCAAAGATAATCACGGGGGGCGCAATTTACTTTTTGGTATTCGTGAGCATGCCATGGGAGCCATCGTGAACGGAATCGGGTATTATGGTATATTCCGCCCATCTGGGGCTACCTTTGCGGTTTTTGCTGATTACATGAGAGGATCTGTTCGTTTATCAGCCCTGACCAACCTGCCAATCTTTCACATCTGGACTCATGACTCTGTCGCGGTCGGCGAAGACGGTCCTACCCATCAGCCGGTGGAAACGACAAGTGGGCTCCGGGTTATTCCAAACCTTGATATTATTCGTCCAGCGGACCCAGAGGAAACCGCAGGAGCATTTGTGGCTGCTTTGCAGCGTACCGATGGCCCTACCGGACTTATTCTAACCCGGCAAAATGTGCCTAACCTGAGCTCGATCTCTGTGGGAGAGCGAAGGAATGGAGTGCTGAAGGGCGGATACATTGCGCGGAAAGAGGAAGGTGAGCTTGAATTAATCCTGCTTGCTTCCGGCAGCGAATTGTCAGTGGCTTTGGAGGCAGCCGACCAGTTGGGTTCTACAGTACGAGTCATCTCCATCCCATGCATGGAGAGATTTGACCGTCAGGATGCAGATTACCGGGAAGCCGTATTGCCAAACTCCTGCCGTAACCGCCTTGCTGTTGAAGCTGGTGTGACTGATCTCTGGAGGAAATATGTTGGGTTGGACGGAGTGGTCGTAGGCATTGACCGTTTTGGGATATCAGCCCCTGGTGACACTGTCCTGAAAGAACTGGGTATTTCCGTGGAAAATGTGGTCAAGCATGCGGCTTTAGCCGGACTAAGGGCATAATTTCCGGTTTTAGTGATCTTAAATTATCGTCTGCCGAAGCTGGCAGGCGTTCAGGCCTGTCCTTGTGCCTTCCCAACACCGATTTTGGGGAAAGTCGAGTTTTTGCTCGTGTGAACCATTTAATTTCCACTACCTTGACAAGATGAGATTTCACTTAACACTCTTGCTCTCGGGGATGCTTTTGTTGCCACCATGGGGATTTCAAGAATCATTGCATGGCACCGAAAAAAAGCCGCCGTTTGATGAAGTTTTTCAAAAGCTTGATGCGGAAGTCCGGGCCACCCTTAAGGACGATCGGGTTCAGGGTCTGAAGGAATTGGAAAGGGTGGCTAATCTTCTTGCCAAAGATTACCCTAAAGAATTTATGCCGTATGCCATGCTGAGTGCTTTGGCTCGCATGACCCCTGATCAGGAAAAAAGTCTTAAGATCTTTAATCGACTTGCTGCCTTGGATGATGCCGACCCGAAGATTGCCAGGATTGTTTCTCAGGCGAAAACTGAGCTTAAAAAGCGGCAAGCACTGGGTCAGCCTTTTGAATTGAAATTTACCGCTTTGGGTGGGAAGGAAGTCGATCTCTCCCAAATGAAAGGAAAAGTTGTCTTGATTGATTTTTGGGCAACCTGGTGTGGGCCTTGTATTGCAGTCCTTCCTGATCTTAAAAAGACTTACAAGGAACTGCACCCCAAAGGATTTGAGGTTATTGGTATTTCCCTGGACAGCGACCGGGCAAAACTCGAAACCTTTATCAGGCAAAATGATATGCCATGGCCTCAGTTCTTTGACGGTAAAGGGTGGGGGAATAGCCTGGCCAAAAAACATGGAGTAAACAGTATTCCGGCGATGTGGTTGGTCGATAAAAAGGGAAACCTAGTCGACCAAAACGCCAAGGCCGGCCTTGCTGAAAAAGTAAAAAAATACTTGGATTTGTAGCCTGCTTTTTTATGAGGGGAACGCTTAGTGAGTCTGCAAGTTCCTCTCATTAATTAGCCGCAGTGGACCAGCTTTGTATATCCGTGTTCCAGTAATACCATTGCTTATGATAGTTACTCCATACGGTTTGCAAACCGTTGGATGAATTTGAGTAATAGAACCAATTGTCGAAAGTTACGGAATATACCCATGGCCAGGCATGATAATTCCATCCATTAAGTTGAATTTCCTCAGTTATTAGGGATTTTACACTGGTATCAACAAGGTCAGGAATTCCATCCTGATCCTCATCGCTTGTATCCACAATTTCAAGGTACCAGTCCGTGTAATCAGCCCAACTGGTATCAGGTTCACCGTCATGCAGTTCAATTTCACCTGAAAATGTGCTGCCATCCGGAGTTAGAGTCGCTGTTTTCATGATCACATTTCCTGCGGTGCTGGTAAATGTAGTTTGATTTAAAATTAGGTGGTTGGAGGAATTTACTGAGTAGGTGGAGGTGCCACTTAAGGAGTAACTTGCTCCATCTGACCCCTGTGTTTCTAGCGAAGCTGTAAAAGATTCATTTTCATAACCCAAAGAGCCTTCAAAATAACTTAGGTAAAACTTGCCATTTACGGCGAAGGAATAACCGCCATAGGAAAGGGTAAAAGAATAAGTCCCTGTGGTTGCCCCTGATGCCCGGTATAAAGTTCCGGTAATAGAATAGTTGCCTGTTTCCCATCCACTTTCAACCCAATGTAATGTAGTTGAACCAGAAACATTTTTGTAGACACTGTTCTCTTTTTGTAACCAATCATGAACCCCATTGCTGTCCAAGTCTTCACTCGGTATGTCTAAGCTCACAGTTCCGTATTCCTGGATTTTGTATCCATCAGTAGCCGCGTAATCAGCGACAAATATACTCGAGCCCCTTGACTGGGGCTTAAATTCTCCGTTGGAAATATTGCTGCTTAATCCTAACGGACTCCCACTGTTACCGTCATAAGTACTGAAGAAAACACTTGTGCCGTAGGAGGTAGTCGTGGGTTCCAGTGAGATCTGCAATCCATAGGCTTTGATATTTGCAGTTTTGGCAATGGAGAGAATAGGTGCTACTAACAAGGGGATTAAGTATTTAAAGCTATTCATTATAAGCTGTCTAATTATCTGATTCTGCCCTTTCGTCAAGTTTTACTTGATGGTGAAATTACAATGAAAATAAGTAATTTCCGCATTAAGAAATTGATTAAGGAAATACTATGTATTTTGAGAAATGGTTTGATTACTTCCAGAATTATTTGACTTAGTTTTAATAAGATGATCATTATAAAACCTGTTTCAGTCCTAGACTTAAACAAAGCCTTAGAGAGCCTCAGTTTGTGCTGAGGCTCTCTTTATTTACGAGAAGGGTTTTTCATAAGCAAGTGGCCTTGGTTATGAACTTTTATGACAAGAAAGTAATTTGAGGTTGTTATGAAGGAAGGATAAAAGGTTGATTTTGCCTAAAAATTCCCCAACCTAAACATCCCTTATCCTCCACACGCCTACAAAACCGTAGAACTTTAGAAAAATGAAATTAGAAACTCAATGCCTACACGCGGGTTACCAGCCCGAGTCCACCACCAATGCCTGTGCTGTTCCTTTGTACAAAACCAGTTCCTTTGTTTTCAATGATACAGAACATGCGGCCAATCTTTTTGGCCTTCGTGAACTGGGTAATATTTACACCCGTCTGATGAATCCGACGACGGATGTGCTTGAACAGCGCGTTGCAGCTATGGAAGGGGGAGCGGCTGCCTTGGGTATCGCGTCTGGAACAAGTGCGGTTTTTTATTCCATTATTAACATCGCCCAGGAAGGGGATGAAATTATCTCCGCCAACAACCTCTATGGTGGAACCTACACCCAGTTTAATGATATCCTTCCCAAGTTTGGAATTAAGGTGAAGTTTGTTGACCCAAAGGATCCGGCTAATTTTGCTGCCGCGATCACCGACAAAACCAAAGCTCTTTTCTGTGAGTCTGTAAGTAACCCAGGCCTGGATGTGGCCGACATCAAAGGGATAGCGAATGTGGCGGATGATCACGGTATTCCTTTGCTTGTGGATAGCACTTTTTCCACGCCTTACCTGACCAACCCAATTGAGCATGGGGCATCGATTGTTATTCATTCCTTGACGAAATGGATGGGGGGCCATGGCAATGGTATCGGTGGCGTGGTTGTGGATTCCGGGAAATTTAATTGGAAAAATGGGAAATTCCCCCTTTATGATGAGCCTGATAACAGCTATCACGGATTGCGTTGGGGGCATGATTTACCTGAGCCCTTGGCACCTCTTGCGTTTATTTTGAGAATGCGAACCGTTCCATTACGCAATCTTGGGGCCTGTATATCACCGGATAATTCCTGGCAATTTTTGCAGGGTATTGAAACGCTTCCCTTGCGCATGGAGCGTCATTGTCAAAATTCCCTGGCCGTGGCCAAGCATTTGAAAGATCACCCCTCAGTTGAATGGGTGCGTTTCCCTGGGTTGGAAAGTGACCCGATGTATTCCCTGAATGAAAAATACCTTAAAGGGAAGGGCGGTTCCATGGTTGTGTTTGGTATCAAGGGGGGAGCCGAAGCAGGTCCGAAGTTTATTGATAGCCTTCAATTACTTTCCCACCTTGCGAATGTAGGGGATGCCAAGTCTCTGGCGATCCATCCGGCAACCACAACCCATTCCCAGTTGAATGAAGAACAGCAAAGAGCGGGTGGCATTCCTCCGGAAATGGTGCGACTTTCCATCGGGATCGAGCATATTGATGATATCCTTGCGGATATTGATCAGGCTCTCGCTTCCGCAAGTTCCTAATCGAATCCAGAATGGGCATGAAAATGGCCCTCATATTCCTTAGCACTTTGACTCTGGTCATGGGAGGTGCTTTGGCTTATGGGTTTATTTTCGGTGACTTTTGGGAAGATGGTGGGGCACTCATGAGAAACCCCTGGGGCATTGTTTCCTTGTTTGATGTCTATGTGGGATTCTTTTTCTTTATTGGTTGGGTCTGGTACCGGGAATGCTGCCCCGGGGTGAAGCTTGGTTGGGCTGTGGCCATACTTCTTGGAGGAAATGTTGTGAGCGGAATTTATGCGGTGCTTGCCCTGCTTAAATCTCAAGGTGATCCAGCGGTTTTCTTTTTAGGGGAAAAGCAGGATTCACCCTAGGTGCCTTATCCCTTAGGCTTTTCGAAAAAGGTAGTGGCTTACCCACCATTCCTGTCCATTTGCAAAACCAAAAGTTTCCGCACAAGCGAGAAAAAAGATACGCCATCGGTGAAAAGTTCTTTGTGCCTCTTCGGTAGGCATATCCTTGGCTAAGAGATTCACAACTTCATCTCGTTTTCGGTCAATATTTT
>Ga0181557_1002965_pt1 | contig 16907 bp, 10 predicted proteins | sample 011ome_23_FD_148632 | JGI IMG/M metagenome (GOLD analysis project Ga0181557, IMG submission 148632) | Coastal salt marsh microbial communities from the Groves Creek Marsh, Skidaway Island, Georgia - 011506CT metaG (spades assembly) | ecosystem: Environmental > Aquatic > Marine > Intertidal zone...
ATCATCAAGGACCGTATCGCTGCCTGGCTGCGGCTAGAACTCGACGAGATCCAAACCTAGTTGGTTATGCGGTGCTGGGCGCTGAGTCCTCGTCACACAAAGGCGAAGCGCGCGGTAAAAATCAGTGCCATCACCCAAGCCGCGGCACTGACATCAGACGCTTTTCCGGCAATCACCTTTAACAGTACGTAGCTTAAAAATCCTGCGGCGATGCCGTTTGCGATTGAGAAAGACAGCGGCACCATAATGATGGTGAGCAGTGCGGGTAGTAGCTCGGTGGGGTCAGACCATGTGAGGTGCTGCATGCCCGACATCATGAGTAGCGCCACGTATAGCAATGCACCGGCAGTGGCGAATGGCGGAATCATGCTGGCTAAGGGCGCAAAAAAGATCATCGTTAAAAACAGTAGTCCTACCGCACAGGCTGTAAGACCGGTTTTGCCTCCTGCGGCGACGCCCGCCGCACTCTCCACATAGGAGGTGACCGGCGCGCAGCCCACCAGCGCCCCGGCCACACTGCTCGTGCTGTCGGCCTTGAGCGCGCGGTCAAGATTTTCAATGGTGCCATCTGCTTTGGTGAGCCCCGCTTGTGTCGCTACGCCCACTAATGTGCCGGCTGTATCGAACAGATTCACAAACAGGATGGAGGCAATGGCGCTGATCATCGCGACATCCAGAGCGGCTGCGATATCCAGCTGGCCCAGCACGGGCGCAATAGAAGGCGGCGCCGATACCACGCCCTGATATTGCACGGCCCCGACGCTCAAACCGACGAGGGTGACCAACAGTATGCCAAGCAGGATTGCACCGGGAAAGCGCCGCGTAGCCAGCCCCGTGATGATGAGAAATCCCAGTGCGGCCAGTAGTGTCTCGGTGATCTGGAAATTACCGAGCGAGAGTAGGGTAGCCGGGTGGTCGACGATCAGCCCGCCATTACGGAGCCCAATCATGCCCACGAAAAGCCCGATGCCCGCGCCCATCGCGATGCGCAGGTTCCAGGGAATACTGACGAGCATCCATTCCCGTAGTCGGGTCACGGTTAGGATCACAAACAGGATGCCGGCAATGAACACGGCGCCCAGTGCGGTCTGCCACGGGTAACCCATATCCCCGACGACGGTGTAGGTGAAGAACGCGTTGAGCCCCATGCCCGGTGCGAGGCCCACGGGCCAGTTGGCGTATAACCCCATGAAGAAACAGGCCAGCGCCGCTGCGATACAAGTGGCGACAAAGGCAGCCCCCTGGTCCATACCCGCCGAGGACATCATTTGTGGGTTCACAAAGGCGATGTAGGCCATGGCCATAAACGTTGTGAAGCCCGCGCTCAGCTCGATGCCAACGGTGGTATTTGACTGAGAAAGTTTAAAAAACCGTTCCAAGATGTGCGCCTTTATCGAATCATTTTTGGGTCAGGACCTGCTCAAGGACCCTCTATGGAGTGTACCCGCAGGCTGCCATGATTGCTGTTGTGATATGAGATTAGGCGCTAGTGACAGCACACGGAGATACCCGTTCGACCGCGGGCCGTGGTGGCGCGATCGACCACTGTTTAACGGAGAGGTAGGCGTCTCGGCAAATGGGTTTCATCTCATGGGCGCTCATTTCGACTCAGAGTCTCTGTCCCGGGCTCGACGAGCCCGGGAGGCCACGCTCAGAAATCGATGCCGACGCGAGCCATCAGCTGACGGGGCGGGATGAACTGATCACCCGTGGCGCCCACACCAAATACGTCGGTAAAGCGCGCATTAATGCCGTCCTCGTCGGTCAGGTTCTTGCCAATCAGCTCGACCCGCCAGTTGGCGTTGGTCGGTGAGAAGCGCAGCACCAAGTCGAAGGTGTCGTAACCGTCGACTTCGTCGGTAGTGGGGTTATTAAAAATGCGGTGTCTAAAGTCACCGCGGTGGGTGTAACTCAGCGTGCCGACGAAATCACCCCAGCTCCCTATGGAGTTGCTGTAGGTCAGCGCAAGGTTTGCGGTGAAGCCCGGTGTCTTGGCCAGTTCGTTACCTTTGACATCGGCAATCTGTCCCGCCCGGGCAATCTCTACCTCGGGACTGAATAGACTGATTCCCTGAGCGAGCAGCGCGTTGGTAGCGGCTTCTGATTCGACGTTGTCGAGCGCTAAGTGGCTCGCGGTGATTTCGGTATCCAGCCAAGCGAGACGGGCATCGAAGATGAGGGAGTCGGTGACAAATGCACCCAACTCGAGTTCCGCACCCATGATCTCAGATTCGGGGATGTTGCCCACGCCGCCCTGGAACACCTCTGGGTCGGTCGCCTGATACTGGAGGTTGTCGTAGGTGTAGAAGAACGCCGCACCGTTGAGTCGAACTCTGCCATCGGCGAGGTCGGCTTTGACGCCGACTTCATAGGCATCAATCGTTTCTTCTTCAAAAACGGGCAGCACCACGATCGGCGAGACTACGTCCTCGCGGCCGAAGGTCAGGTTGGAGCCTCCCGGCTTAAAGCCGCGCGTGTAGGAGGCATAGGCCATGGTGGCGTCACCGAGGTCGACTTCCAAAGCCAGTCGCCCGGTTACTTTCTCACTCTCGATCTCGAGAACCTCTGTGCCTTCGCGACCGTAGAAGTTGGTGACAGCACTGTAGACCTCGTCCTCGGTATACCGCAGGCCAGCGATCATGCGTACGCTGTCTGTGAATGACCACGTACCCTGTCCGTAAACCGAAATCGATTCGCGCTCCGGCTTTGAGTCAGAGATGAAGCCAACGTCGCCCCCGTAGGCATAGATGTCGTCGAGGGTGAAGTCGTCGAACACGCCGTCAAAGCCGAAGTCGAGCCGTTCGAGAATGCTGATGTCGACCTCGGTGTCGAGGTAGAACACGCCGGCCACCCAGTCGAGCCGACCAAAAGCCGGTTCGTTCGAGATCAGGTTGAATTCCTGTGTTGTGGTTTTCTGCTCGTTAGTTTCAGGATCGAAGTAACTCTGCAGCAAGAAGAAGGGCGGTAATGTGCGGTAGTCGTGGCGGTCGTTGTCGCGCTGGATCGCGATGTCGTCGTTTTGGTAACTCGTCAGAGACTTGAGCGTTATCCCGCCAAGGTCCCACTCCAGCGTCATGCTATACAGCTGGGATTCGAGTTCGTAGCTTGAGAGAGAATCCTGTGCGAGTTTGCGTGCACCGGGCGTCGGGTCATAAATGCCTTTCTGGGCCTGACCATTCACTTCTTCATCAAATAGCTGCGCCGTAAAGGTTGCCGAGAACGTGTCGCTGGGCTGTATCAACAGTTTCGCGCGGGCAGAGATGCTGTCGGCGTCGTCGAGGTCTTGCCCGTTGCCGACGTTATCGGTGAAACCGTCGTGCTTGTGGCTCATAACAGACACCCGCGCCGCCACTGATTCACTGAAGGGGATATTCATCGCAGCGCGGGCCTTCACCAGGCTGTATTCACCTAGGGCCAGGTCAGCGGTACCCGAGAACTCATCGAAGGTAGGCGCTTTGGTGATCACGTTGATGCCGCCGCCGGTGGAGTTCTGACCGAACAGCGTGCCTTGAGGTCCTCTCAGTACCTCAATACGCTCTAGATCAAGAAAGTCCGTCTGCAATGCAAAAGGCGAGGCCACGTAGACACCATCGAGGTGGTAGGACACCGATGGATTAGCGATGGCGTTCTGGTTCGCCTCGTTGCCGATCCCACGAATTGTGATCACGGTCTTAAAGCCCTCGTTCTTGGCGACATTCACGCCCGGGGCGATCGCACTGAGGTCAACAAAGGAGTTCAGCTGCCGATTTTCCACGTCCTCTGCGCTGAGTGCGGTGACGGCCTGAGACAGGTTTTGCAGGCTCTCGGTTCGCTTCTCCGCGGTGACTAACACTTCTTCAAACACAGGCGCTTCCTGCGCCCAACTTCCTCCGGATACGGCAATAACTAGCGGGCTGGCCACCGCGGTCAGCAAACGACGATTCTTCACCTCAGGCTCCTTGATGATTGACTGGTTATTCCAACTAATAAGACGCAATCTGTATGCCAGTTCCGGGAATACAGCTAGCGCGCAAAGCGATACATTGCTTATGTCTACAGGGTCTGAGCAGCCACCGACGAATCCCCCTGTTTTTGCACTGATTCAGCGCCAGGGACGGACCAAATCGGGGCGATGTTTTTGCTCAGTTCGCAGCGCGACTTTACCGAAAGCCGGGGCGGTTTGCCTCCCTTATTAGGCTGCGACGGCTTGATCTTTTGAATGGCCAGTTAAGAAACACTGCTAAGGCATTGGTTTTCTTGAGATAGAGAGATTCAAACGATTTTTTTTAAAAAAATATTTGAAAAAAGGGTTGACGAATTTCTGCATATCGGTATTATTACCACTGCCGACGACGACCGACGAGTGACCAACTGCAGACGGAAGCGAGGGGGAAGTCGTAGGAAGAGTGCTCAGGTAGAAAAGCGTAGCGAAGGGCCGGCACAAACGCAGTTCGCTACCCACCAAGGGTGAGGGGATACCACCCGAGGGGCCAGATGGAATCCCGGTCTGGACGCCTGAGAGGCTCGAACAAAAAAGACGGAGGGCAACCTCTGTTTTTTTTGCGTTATTTTTGGCCGCTTGGTAGAGCACTTTCCCGCAGGGTCGCAGCACCGGGTTCGCGTCGAAACGCCCAGAGCGCCCTTTCTAGAAAACGCTTATTGCCCTAAACATCGCTTACTAGGTCTTCCCCGATTACCAGCGGAATGCGCTGCCAGGCCGGATCAGTGCTTGGGCTGCCCCAGCTCAGCCACGAAATCCTTTTGTAAGGTCCTCGCGCACATCAAGAAGCATACCGAAGCGAGCAGAAAGATGCTGGCAGTGACCGCCATCGCGAATTTGAGCCCTGTAGAGTTGGCGCTCCGGCACAGCGCGTCACTAGCCATGGAGCGCACTGTGTCCGCTGCTTTGCAGGCTTCAGGTGACAAAAGCGTGCCGGGGTCGAGAGAGAGCAGTTCGCGCTGCATGAAAAAGTCACTCATGAATCCGACGAAGTATGGGCCGATGCCGTTTCCGATCAGTGACACCAATATGAGCAGCACCGCAATAGCGGTCGCCCTGGCGCGGTTACTGACCACGCCCTGACCAATGTTGTATTGCGCGCCGAGGTAGCTGTAATGACACACGGCGCCGATACCCCACAAGACAAACACAACGGTCAGATCGTCTGAGAAAAAAGCGGCCGCGTAGGCCGGCACCGCCAAAGCAATGCCCAGTGCCGGAACCCAGGCCACCGCGGTTGGAGAGCGCTCGGTGAGGCGCTCGGTAATGTACCCGCCGAGGAATGTCCCCATTGCCGCGAGTAACGAGAGGGGTGCACCAAATTGCAGTGCGGCGTCGCGCACGCTTAAGCCATGCTCGCGTTGTAAAAATGGCGCCTGAAATGAGATCAATCCATAGCCGACAAAAGCGACCAGCGATGCAGCGATCGCCATCCACCAAAATGAGGGTTTGCGGCGCAGCTCAGCAAAGGTCTCTGACCAGTCGGGTGCGCGGTCTGCGCTTTGACTAGGGGGATCGGAATAGCCCCGCGGCGGTTCTTTGATGCTGGTCCAGACCAGCCACGCGACCAGCATGCCGGGCAGGCCGACTGCGACAAAGGCAATCCGCCACCCTTCAATATTTGCCCAGTCCAGGCCACCAAAAAGCCAGCCGAGGCCAATCCCGCTTAGCCAGTTGCCCACATCCACGCCCTGCATTTGCGCGATCGGGCCGCCAAAAAGGTTGGCCAGCACGCTACCGAGGGTCACGCCCATGGAGTACACCCCCAGTGCTGTGGCGCGTTTTCGAGCGATGAAGTAGTCGCCGATCAACGAGTTGGCGGGCGGTGTGCAGCCGGCCTCACCAATGGCGACGCCGATCCTGAATAGTAGGAGCGTGAAGAACCCTACGGCGACCCCACATAGCGCCGTCATGATTGACCACAGCACGATGCACAGGCTGATGATATGCACCCTGTTGGAGCGATCTGCCCAGAGCGCAATGGGGAGGCCCATCACCGCATAAAAAATGGCGAAGGGTGGCCCATAGAGCAGACCCCACTGGGCGTCTGTGAGCTGGAATGACTCGATGATGGGCTGGGCGACGACTGCGATTAACGTGCGGTCGATGAAATTCAGCGTGTAGACCAGCATCAGCAGGACCAACACGTAGTGGCGATAGGAAGGTGAGCCGTACCCGGTCAAATGGCCGTCGGCGGCGTCACTCGCGGTGGTTTGCATACAACAATTCCTGCTGGGGGCGGTGAGTGTAACAATCAGAGCGCATTGGTGTGGCCGCAATTAGAGGTCTATCGAAATCTCCTGTCCCTTGGCGAAACGCACAAAGGGCGCGGTCTGCTTGAGCTGCTCTGCCGGGCTTAACTGGATACGCTGTTCGACCAGATCAATGGCCCACCTTGTTACCGCGGGCAGATCCAGTTGTCGCGCCTCATTCAGTGTCAGCCAATGGAGCTCATTGAGCTCCCCACTGGCGTCGGTGATCTGCTCCGGGTCGTTGAAAATGAACTGGTCGTGAATCATGAAGAAGCGTGTATCGAAACGCCGGGTGCGATAGGTGGGTGTGATCGCCCTGGCGATAAAATCCATATGCTCCAACGGAGGCTCTGCACCCTGCGCGAGATAGTCTCGCCAAACCGGGTGCGTAGTGCTCACCGATTGAGAGGCCGGCCGGCCTACTATCAAGCCGGTTTCCTCAAAGGTTTCTCTGATCGCCGCCAGAGCGAGGCCGCGTAGTTTGCGATCGTTAACGGTTTTTCTGGTGGACTTTCGCAGTCGCTCCATGACGGGTTGGCTCAGCTCGCCTGATACTTGCAGCCGCTGGTCGATCAGATCCATCCGGCCACCGGGGAAGACAAATTTATTGGGCATAAAGCGGTGGGTGGCCGCGCGCTTACCCATCAGCAAAGTAGGCTGCGGCCCGGCACGTACCACGATCAGCGTGGCCGCCTCTTTGGGTCGAGCAAGCTCTGTTGAGCTCTCCCTGTATTCACCCGGCCCGGCGGGTGTCCTGCCGTACTGATGGCGTTTCATGAGGCAACCTGATTGTCGACTTGGGCTATGCTAACGGCTTTATCTAGCGCGGTCTGCCGCTTGTTAAAGAATGAATAGATGGTTATGACATCTGCCCTTAAGTCATTGTCGAGCGATGTATTTGCGGGCCGATACACTGCTCTGGGCGCCGTCGAGGAGTGTCTTCGACGGATCGCGAGGCAAGACGCAACAGTCAAAAGCTTTGTCGCCATTAGGGAGGAGGCGGCCCGTGAGGAGGCGCGACAACTTGACGAGAGCCCTGATAGGGGGCCTTTGCACGGCATCCCGTTCGCAGTGAAGGATATCTTCGAGACCGAGTCTTTGCCCACGGAATACAACTCAGAGCTGTATCGAGGCTATCAGGCCGATAGAGATGCGGCGGTGGTGGCGCAGCTGAGGCGAGCGGGCGCAGTGTTTTTGGGCAAGGTGAGCACGGTGGAATTTGCCGGAATGGGCAATATCCCTGCGACTCGAAATCCGCACCGGCTCACCCACTCACCGGGGGGATCCTCGGCAGGATCTGGTGCCGCGGTCGGCGCCGGTATGGTGCCACTGGCGATTGGCTCTCAAACCGGCGGATCGACAATACGACCCGCCGCTTACTGCGGTGTTATCGGCTTCAAGCCCACCTGGGGTCTAGTATCTTGTGAGGGTATGAAGCCTTTCGCTCCCTCTCTTGATACCGTGGGTTTCATTGGAGACAGCATCGAGCTGATGAACCGTGTCCTCATGAGCACCGGTGACTTGCAGGCACCCGGTGACACGCTGGGTGACCGGCCTGCTGCGCCACTTCGTATCGGTGTTTACCGCACGCGCTATATCGCAGAGGTGGGCGCCGACGTATTGGCGGCGCTGGACAAAGTAGCTGCCCGCTTGGTTCAGGCTGGTCACGTGGTGACTGAGGTCGAGGATCCCTTTTGCGATGTCGATATCAATGCACTTCAGGATGTCGTGATGTGGGGAGAAGCAATTGAGGCGATGGCGCCTGAGCTCGGGTCTGCCTATGACAGATTGAGCGAAGCAGTTGTCTCTGCACTTGAGCCCCATCGTCAAAGATCAAAGGCTGAAATCGTTGCTGCTAGGGAAGAGCTAGCCACTCTCAGGCCGCTGTGTGATCACGCCATGAGCGCTGTCGATGCGTGGCTCACGCCAGCTGTACCCGGAGTGGCGCCTCTGGTGGAGGAGGGTAATGGGGTGGCAACATTTAATCGGCTCTTCACTGCGCTCCATGTTCCCTGCCTCACCTTGCCGGCTGGGTTGGGCGCCAGTGACTTGCCCCTGGGGCTACAACTGGTGGCCCCCCGAGGCGATGATTCACGGCTTATCAGGGTGGCGCAGACTGTGCAGCGACTGATCAGTGAGTAGCGTTTTCGTTGAGCGTTGGCAGATCCTTGGCACTGGATAGTTCCTCGAATCTGTTCAGTTGCTCCCATAGCTGACTGGTCTGTTCGGCCCCAATATCCTCCCGCACGCAGGCCTCGAATTTGTCTTTTAGTTCCTGTGACGACATGGGGTTATCGCCATGTCCACGGAATCGGTGCACGGGTTCACTTGCTAACTGTGTGCCATCTTGCAAAGTGATAGTTAATGCGTCGAATCTGGCGCCAACAGGGTAGCTGGGGTCGTCATCTGGTCCCGTTTCGATCTCAGTTAGGTGAATGAGGCGCTGAACAGCATCGTTGGAGACAAAGTCATCCCGTAGTTCGCGAAGCGTGACTCTGCCGGCTATGAGTCCGGCGGCTACACCGAATTCCGCACTGAATCGCGCTTCAGATGCGCAGGTTGGTCGGTGAAGGCGCATCACCGCGGCATGCTTTTCGCTGACTTTGACAGTGATATTTTTGATCGTGTCGGGCGGAGGGTGAAGGTCCTGATGGACTTGAATAGCCGCATCGATCACGCGCTGTGAAGCGCCGACTGTCGGATGTGGCTTGATATTCAGTGCAGGACCCGCGCTTAACCAGTCAACGCCGAGATCCGGAGCGTTTGACTGCCGATCTGTGCGCCCGTTTGGAGACAGTGCTGCCATCAGACCGCCATCACCGTCCAGAGCGTGTGGACCCGCGGTGACCCCCAGTCGAGCCAGCTCGGCCGCCACGACGCCAGCCTCAGCGGCTCGCGCGCCCTGCCACGGCTTCGCGTGGTAACCAAAATTGTCCATGATGCCGCCGCCACTTGCACAGGCGAGGCCCAGTGCGCTGCGCGTTTCAGCCGGTGACAGACCCGCTAGTCGAGAGAGCGCGCCAGCGACCCCCACAGCGCCAAAAATGCCTGTCGGGTGCCAGCCTTTGGAGTGAAGGTGGTCCGGCTCCCTCTTAAAAATTCTTCCCCATACTTCAAAACCAGCGATGTAGGCGAGCAGCATGTCGGCACCTGAAGCGCCAAGCCTCTCACCCTCTGCAAGGATCGCCGGTACCAGCAATGCCGACACATGGTTGCTGAAAGCGTAGTCGTCGTAGTCCAGTGCATGAGCTGCGGTGGTGCCATAGAGCGCCGCGAAGCTGACAGCCATCTGCTCCCGGCCAAGCAGGGCTCGGGCTTCTCCGGGGCTTTGCTTTGACTGAGCGAACCTTGCCATCAGCAAGCTGACGGGTTCTCCGCGACCGGCTATTGCGACGCCAATACAGTCAATAAACCCCCGTTTTGCGAGATCAAGGCTGCTGACCGGTGGGTTGAGTGATGCCTCACCCGTAAGAAATTCGACAATGGATTCTGTGAGTTCGCTCATTCTGAGAGTGTAATGGGTCAGGGTGGGGTGCTTCGACGCAAAAGATTGTATACCATTTGCTTTAGGCAGGTGCCGCTCACTGGCGGCGCGTCTGACTATTTGGAGCACATGATGAGCGCGGCAGCCGAAAAAGCCTATGAGGCCATTTACCAAAGTATCAGGCAGGGAGCTATCCCTCCGGGGACGCGCCTGATTGAAAGGCAGCTTTGCCAGGAACTGGCGATCAGTCGAACGCCAGTCAGGGAAGCCCTGCGCCGATTGACTGCAGAGGGGCTCGTCGAAAATCGCCCTCACCGCGGTGTCATAGTGAGTCAGCTCTCGCAAGCGGAGCTCGCAGAGGTGTATGAAGTCGGTGTTGTATTGGAGTCTACTGTCGCGGGGGTCGCCGCGCGCAATTGCGGCCGCACGGCGCAACTGGTGCTGAGAAGGTTGCTGACAGATATGCGCGCAGTGCTGGCGAATGAGATGATTGATCCTGCGCAGTACGTGGCATTGGATCACGCGTTTCACATGGCGATAGCGGAATCGACGGGCAACCGCCGTCTGGTCACGATGCTCCGGTCCACCTGCGATCTGCGCGTCTTGAACACTGCTTTTAGCCACTATGACCGTGCGCATTATGAGCGGTCCTTGAGGCAACACGAGACCATTGCTGAAGCGATCGAAGCCGGTGACGAAGATTGGGCGTCATCGGCCATGCGCGCACATGTTCTGTCAGCGCGAGCCGCGGGCGGTCATCATGTCTAGTGTTGTGGAAAACCGCGCGCCCATGCATCTTTGTATACCAAATGGTGATCGGCGGTGAAACGGATTGGAATTGATATTGGCGGGACCTTCACCGATCTCGTGCTCTGGGACGATGAGACCCGTCGCCGCTACATTCATAAGCTGGCCTCTACGCCTGATGATCACTCGCGGGCTGGTGTGCGGGGCATTCTGGCGCTGTGCGAAAAAGCGGGGGTGTCGCTGGGCGAGGTCGATCTCATACTGCACGGGACAACTGTCGCAACGAACACGTTGTTGGAAGGCAAGGGCGCCGCGGTTGCCCTGATCACCAATGAGGGGTTTCGGGACATTCTGCATATTGGCAGGAAGAGTCGTCCATTTAATTTCGCTCACAATCAGGATCTGCCTAGGCAGACTCGGCCGCTGGTAGAGCGCCGGTTCCGGTTCGGCATACCGGGCCGCATCAGTGCGCCAACGGGTGCCGAGATCGAGCCGCTTGATGAGTCGGCGGTACTAGAGGTCGCCAAGCAAATTCAGGCAGAGCCTGCATTAGATGCAGTGGCCATTTGCTGTCTTCATGCTTACTTGAATCCCCAGCATGAGCAGCGTATTGCAGAGATAGTGCGAGAGCTGTGTCCTGACGTTTTTGTATCCGTCAGTCACGATATCGTCAGCCTTTATCGTGAATATGAGCGGATGTCGACGACGGCGCTGAATGCCTACGTCGGTCCGGGCGCCAGTGCCTACCTTTCTCATTTAAGTGATGGGCTGCGTCAAGCGGGGTTTGGCGCAGATCTCTGCTTAATGACCTCTGCCGGAGGGGTGATTGGTGTGGACGAGGCAGCCAAGCGTCCAGTGTCTCTGCTGCTGTCGGGTCCGGTTGGCGCGCTTGTAGCGGGGATCCAGTGTGCCGAAGAGCTCGATATCGAGAATGTCATCACGCTTGATGTGGGTGGTACGTCAGCTGACATCGGCGTTGCCCCGCAACGAGAGTTGCGCATGAAGCATCTACTCGATAATCAGATTGCAGGTTACGACGCGATGCTGCCGATGTGCGACATCGGGACCATTGGTGCTGGCGGCGGGTCGATCGCTTGGATCGATGCAGGAGGCATGTTCAGGGTAGGACCGCACAGCGCTGGCGCTGACCCGGGCCCGGCTTGCTATGGCCAAGGCGGGGAGCGGCCGACTGTCACTGATGCATTGGTCACGATGGGATGGTACCGGCAAGGCGCTCTGCTTGAGTCTGGTCTGGAGATTCGACCGGAGTTGGCGGAGGCGGCGATTCGCAGAGACATTGCGGAGCCGCTGGGACTGACCGTTGAACAGGCCGCCACGGGTATTCTTGAAATCGCGGTACACAGCATGGCTGAGGCGGTGCGCGTTGGCAGTGTCGCCCGCGGCTTTGATCCACGCGAATTCAGTCTGATTGGCTATGGCGGTGCGGGTGGGGCTTTTGCCGTGCCTGTCGCGCAGCAGCTCAATATCCGATCGGTCGTGATACCGCCGACAGCAGGCGTGGGTGCCGCTGGGGGTTTGCTGTGCACCGATATGCATTACAGCCGCCAGACAACAGTTTGGCAGCAACTGGATCAGGCCAATACTGATTCTCTGCTACAGCATATGGATGGTCTGGCGCTGGCTGTGACGTCAGAGTTGGTTGGAGAAGGTCTTGCGCAAGAGGCCATCAGCGTTCGCTTTGTGGCTGACTGTCGTTACGCGGGACAGGGGTATGAATTGAGTGTCGCGCTCCCCAACGCGGAAGAGAACGTCAACTTATTGGATGCCTTGGCCGCTGCTTTTCATAGCGCGCATCGACAGGCTTACCAGCGAGCGTTCGAGGACAAGCCGGTAATGCTGGTGAATCTTAGAGCAGTGGGTGTTGGCCAAATTCCGCCCATCGATCGCTTGGAGTGGATGCCGACAGCTGACAAGTCAGCCGCGGTCACTGGGAAGGCGCTTTTTTCTAAAGGGAATACGCCAGAGTGGAGTGATACGCAGTACTTCAAGCGGGACAGCCTCAAGCCCGGAACCCGCATTGTGGGACCCGCGATCCTTGAACAACTGGATACCACCACGGTTGTGCCCCCGGGCGCTTGCTTGAGTGTGTTGCCCGACGGGCATCTGATGATAGACCTTCAGGAGGCGCTGGCCCATGCAGCCTGATTGGTCGCAGATCTGGTCAGAGGCATCTTCGACGGCTATCGGTGCTGCGAAGGATCGTCGCTGGCAGCGAGTGCATGTCGACCCCGTGACCTTGCAGGTAGTGGGAGGGGCATTGCGGGCTATTGCAGGAGAAATGGCTGAACTGCTGTTCCGCATGGCTTACTCCAGCATCATGCGTGAATCGAGAGATATTGGCGCCGGGCTGTTGGACTTTCATGGGCGTCAGATCTGTGAAAGTGACTCGACGCCAATGCACTGTGGATCTTTGCCGGCCTATGTAAAAGGCGTAGACCGCATTCATCAAGGCCGGTATCGCGACGGCGATGTGATACTGCATAACCACCCCTACCACGGCGCATCGCACAGCCCCGATTACGGCGTATTGGTGCCGTTATTCATCGATGGCGTGCATCTGGGTTTTGCCGGTTGCACAGGGCATATGGTTGATATTGGTGCGGCAAATCCCGGCTTTTCAGTGGATGTGCCCGATTGTTTTGCCGAAGGGCAAATTATTGATTCAGTCAAAATCTGTGAGGCTGGGCAGCGCAATGAGGGCGTTTGGTCGCTGCTGATGTCTAACGTGCGCACCCCCGAAGCGAATACCGGCGACCTCGAGGCGATGATTGCCAGCTGCGAATTGGGGCGGGATCGATTCGCGGGTCTGGTTCAAAAGTATGGGCTGGACGTTGTAATGAGCTGCGTTGAGGAGTGGATGGACTACAGTGAGCGGCTGCTCCGTGCGCGGATTGCTGAGGTCCCCGATGGCATATACCCCGCGCCCGATGGTTGGCTTGAGGACGATGGCAAGCACTGGGGTGAACCGCTGAAAATTGCAACGACAGTGGTGGTCGAGGGTTCGGATATCCTCATCGACCTGTCCGGGTCGAACGAGCAGGTCACCACCGGTTTTAATTGCCCGTTTGAGGGCAGCGTTTTACCCACGGCGAATTTCGCAGTGCGCAGTTGTCTGTTGCCGGAGTCAGCTGGTGGCCTGGGCGTGCCGCAGAACGATGGCGCATTTCGGCCTGTTCATGTCTACGCGCCAAAAGGCTCTATTTTTAATCCCACTCCACCCAGAGGGTGTGAGGCACGCTTTACACAAATTAACCGGATTCCCGATCAGCTCATGCAGGCGCTGGCGAGCGTCTTGCCGGGCGCAGTCACAGCTGGGAATTCGGCAAACGTCTCCTGTTTTGTTTATTCGGGTGAGTCTCGGGAGGGTGCGGATGATTATTGGGTAACGGTAGAGGTGAACGAAGGCGCTTATGGAGGCAGTCTCGAGTCTGACGGCCTGGACGCAGTCGATAACTTGATGGCTAACACCCGCAATAATCCCGTTGAGGAAATGGAGCTCACGGCGCCGCTCAGGTGTGAGCTCTACGAATTGCAGGATGCATCGCATGGGGCCGGTCAATGGCGTGGTGGAATTGGCGCGCGCAAGATCTGGCGCTTTCTGGCAGAAACCCATGCTAGCTCCACGGGAGACAATCGGTCCATTGATCCGCCCCGTGGACTTTTCGGCGGTGCTTCCGGGCGTGCGGGCAGCATCACTCATATCAAGGCCTCTGGAGAGAGGTACTCGTTACCTGCCAAGGTTTCAAATCATGCCTTTGCGGAGGGAGATGCGCTGGAAATCTCGTTGGTGTCGGGTGCCGGCTACGGTGATCCATTTGAGCGGGACCCTGCGCTGGTATTGATGGATGTAAAAAGTGGTCTGCTAACAGTTGATAGCGCTCGAGAAATATATGGCGTGGCGGTCTCCTCGGACGGGCGGTCCTGCGACTCAGAGGTCACACATGCGCTGAGGCGCTCTCAATCGGAACAGGCCCTATGACCGATCAAGCGCGGCCAGTTCAAAGTGAGGCGCTGAATGACCGGGTCGCCTGGTACAGCGTTGCTGTGCTCACATTGGCCTATTTATTTTCGTATCTCGATCGTCAAATCCTGTCTCTGATGGTGGGGCCTATCAAGCGCGACCTGAATCTCACGGACACTGAGTTCAGCCTTTTAGCCGGATTGGCGTTTGCGCTCTTCTACACGTTGCTCGGTATCCCCATTGCGAGATTGGCGGACAACCGGAACCGCACAAGGTTAATCGCGATTGGGGTCGCCTTGTGGTCGGTCGCGACTGTCTCCGGCGGCATGGCGCGGAACTTTCTGCATCTGTTTATCGCAAGGGTGATGGTGGGAGTCGGCGAAGCGGCACTGTCGCCAGCTGCGTACTCCCTGTTGTCTGACCGCTTTAGCCCCGCTCGGTTAGGCAGGGCTATCGGCGTGTATTCCAGTGGCGTCTTCGTAGGCATCGGCTTGTCTTTCATCATCGGCGGCATGCTGGTCAGTTCTCTTGAGGCTTCGGGAGGAATGGATTTTCCGCTGCTCGGGCACCTCACTTCCTGGCAGGCAACCTTTGTCATTGTCGGGTTACCGGGATTGCTGGTGGCGCTACTCGTCTTAACGCTGGCAGAGCCACAGCGCAAAAGTCTGTCGGGGGAAGTCGCGGAAGAGCGAATGAGCAACCATGCCATTCTCCAGTGGTTGCGAGGCAATGGGCGACTTTATCTGAGCCACTTTTTTGGGTTTGCGATGGTGACCCTGCTGTTCAATGCGATCCTCGCATGGGCGCCCGAGTTTTTTATTCGTATCCACGGCGTTGAACGTTCAGAGATTGGCATCAAATTGGGCGTGATAGCGGCCCTCGCCGGAGGGGCCGGTATTGTGAGCGGCGGCGTTTTGAGCGATTGGCTGACCCGACGAAATGTCATCGCTGCGCCGATTAGGGCCGGGTTGATCGGATGTGCCTGTCTACTCCCCTTTGCGGTGGCGGCTCCCATTATGCGCACCCCGGATCTGGCGCTTCTATTGTTTGTGCCGCTGCTATTCTTTGCCAGCTTTCCCTTTGGGCCAGCAGCGACCTCTTTGCAAGTCATTACGCCTGCGCGCATGCGGGCGCAGGTCTCCGCTTTGTACCTCTTCGTCGTCAATTTGACCGGTATCGGATTTGGCGGAACAGCGACTGCGCTACTCACGGACTATGTATTTCGGGACCCAATGAAACTCCATTGGGCGATGTCGAGCATTGCAATGCTGGCCGGAGTGCTGTGTTTGTTGTTTCTTGCTCTCGCGGTCAAGCCGTATCACAGCGCGTATCAGTCGCTGTTGGCAGGTGAGCCATGATGCTGCCCTTGGATCACATTGGCATACTGGGGAGCGATATCACCGCCATGGCGAACGCTTACCGAAGCCTTGGTTTTCATGTCACTGAGCCTGAGCGGCTGAACGCGGGAGCCGGCGGCGATTTCGGTCGGCAATACAGCGCGCATGTCATTTTTGAGAATACCTATATAGAGCTTACGGCAGTGGAAAACTGCCAGTCCGAGCATCATCTGGCTCCTTATATGCGCTTGCCAGGCGGCGTCCGGATTTTGATTCTTCAGAGTGATTGCGCAGAAAAAGAGCGGGAAGGGATTCAGTCGACAGGGCTGTCAGCCTCTCCACTATTTACGGCTGAGCGACCATTGACTTATGGGGATCGGACAATGGCGCGCTTTTGCTGGTTTGCGCTTGAGCCACAGCCACTCAATCAACTGTTAATTGGCTGGGTGGAGCACCTGACAAGAGAAGCCGTATTTCGCTCCGACGGACCACACGGCAACACAGCCACAGATATTACTGGATTACATCTCAGCGCCTGTAATTTCCCGGCATCTCTTGCGAAAAGCCACGGGGTTCATTGCTTTATGTCTGAGCAGAGCTCGGAAGCTCAGGTTGTCAACGGCGTCGAGCTGCTAGTGGAAGATTTGAGTGCGTGCGTCGATCAAACCGCTGGGGTGCTGGATTCCGAGGCGCGCTCAGTAAGCCTGGCTGATGCGGGAGGATTGGGTGTGAATCTCATTTTTCGGCAGGCTGAGTGCCATGCCAGCGGTTAGCCGTCGGGCGGTGTTGCGATGCGTTTTGTATTGGTAGATGTGTGAAAGGCTTGAAGTGGGTAGTTATTGTTTTCAGTCACTCATAAAGAGAGGGTAGTTCTATGAGAAATAAGCGTTTAATTGTAGCGGGAGTGCTGGCAGGGCTGGGTGTTGCAGTGCCGACAGTGGCTCAGGAGGGAGGTGCCACGCTTGAGGAGGTGATTGTCACTGCTGAAAAGCGGGAGGCAAACCTTCAGGACGCCGCGGTAGCCGTAGCGGCATATCAGGGTGATCTCCTTCAGGCAATGGATATCAATGATGCCCAGTCATTGATTCTGGCTGATCCCAGCATGTCATTCAGTCGCGCTGGCGGT
>Ga0181557_1002985_pt1 | contig 16848 bp, 15 predicted proteins | sample 011ome_23_FD_148632 | JGI IMG/M metagenome (GOLD analysis project Ga0181557, IMG submission 148632) | Coastal salt marsh microbial communities from the Groves Creek Marsh, Skidaway Island, Georgia - 011506CT metaG (spades assembly) | ecosystem: Environmental > Aquatic > Marine > Intertidal zone...
TTGGAAAATTGGGGTACGCAATTTGTTAATTTTTCAAACCGAGAATCTTGGAACCTCTGTTGCCACGCATTTACAAAATCATTCTGGGTGGGACTGAGCCGCGTATCGATTTGGTTATAGGGCCAGTCAATTGGCACGCCCGGAGGGATTCGAACCCCCAACCTTCTGATCCGTAGTCAGATTGGCGAGGCCCCACTTTCCGCCTATTTATTGGATTCTAGCGAGGCAAAAAATAGTGTGTGCCCACTATGTGCCCAGTGAAGACGTTTTACTCCGGCTTAGATGTTCTTACTCAGAGAGAGGCTGAGGGGCCATTCTGCGCCCTGCTAGGGCCGAGGAAGTGGCAACCTGTGGATAGTCCCCGCGGGCAATCTGCTCCACTAATTACCCTTCGAATCATGGAACCTTGGGAATACCTCGCGAACCCTAACTGCCCAGACTGGCCAATAACGACCCGGGACCACCCCGTTGTGGCTACCCGGTGAGAAGCTTCACCGTGCACGCCAAGTACCCATATCCATCAAAACAGTCGCGGCACACATCGCTGGTGGGTCGGATTGATACCTCGAGGTGACGCGAGGGGTGCTTGACCGATAACGAGATGTGGTCTTGTCCCGGAAACCAGTGGAGGAGCTGTTCACCGTTGACGTAGACGGCTGCCTTTTCTGTGGCAGGTTGTCCTAACTCGAAATTGATGACCACCTCGGACACCCCAGACGGGAGCGTAATCGCCGCCCGGTAGTCCCCTGTCATTTCCGCCACCGGACCCACCGTGAGCTCACGGGGTGTGTTCTGTGCGAATACCGGCCAACGAGTCAATCCATCGAGCCCCAGTGGTTCGGGTGGTCGAAGAAAACCTCGTCTCTGCGGAGTCAAGAAACTTTCGAGCACCTCAAACCGGCCCAGAGACAACCACAGGGCATAACGCAGTCTCGCCCCGGGTAGCTGCCTGCTGGCAGCGACCACAGCCGCCCAACCCGGAAAACGGACCCGCCACAAAAACACTGCCCGCCGAACAACACCCGGTGCCTGCCCAACGGGAGCTACCAACCGCTCAACAAGTTGGGGCACGAGCGGAATCGCCTGGGTGGTGAGTGGCCAGCCCATCTGGTTGAGCCGACGGTTCACTGTTGCGAGTGCTGTTGTAAGCCGGGATTCTCTCGCCTGGCTGATCAGGTCGCTCACGTCGCGTTTGGTCGTCAAGGTCATAATATCGACCAGAGACTGGATGTCGTCGGTGCGGGATGCCGCTCTTGTCCCGTGGTAAGCGCTGTGGAGAGTGAGAAGCGTGGGGCGTGGAATGGAGATTGCGACTCCAAAAAAACTCACCGTTTCGCCAGGCTCTGTCAGCATCATGTCGAGAAGTCTGGCTGGCTGTTTTCCCCCGTTGACGTGTACGTCGACGTGCACGGGGCCTTTGTGAAAATCCAATGCCACGTTGGGTGCCAATGAGGAGTGCTCGCCACACGCTGACACTGAATTGCAGATAAACCCGGCGCGAGTCAGAACTTCCGTGGCCTGTTGGATATCTGCGCGGGCAACCACAATGTCACCGTCACCGACAACTCGATTGCCGATGACCCCGAGCGACAGCTGGACGGCGATGCCCTTGATGACGCGGTAAGTGATGTTTCGGCGAGAAAATTCGGCGAGAACCGGTCGTAATTCGTGGAGTATGCGGTGGTTTTTTGACCAGGCATGCTTGTAGGCACCACGCAGTCGATTGCGCTCCGGAAGAGAGGTGTCGTCATGAAGGTTCGAGTAGATGGCCGGTGTGAGGCGTTGAGCCTCCGGGCCCAAGTGGTAGAACCCCACGCTGTCCATCAGAGTCTGCCACGCAGCCCGCGCGTCGGCCTGTTGCGCTAGGGCGGCGGTGAGGGCAAGTTGAAGTTGACCGTCTGATTTCGTGGAGGTCATCCACACGCCCCTATCCTTTGCACGAGATCGACATTTGCGGCCTGATTTGGCCCCATGAGGAGCCGGTAGGCGGGAGTCAAGGCTGCCAGCTGGGTCAAGGCAAGGCGATCTCGCGCTGTTCCACCGGCTAGTTCCCGTAGCGAGTCGTCGACGAGTAACTGGGTGGAGCGCTGGCGGGACACCGGAAAAACGGCACTGGCTCGGTCTACTCTCGGGAACACGAGAAACGAGACCGGGAGCGGGCGGGCGGGGATACCTCGGGGGTCAATGGAGAGAAAACCTTTGGCACGGTCGACACCAAGAAAATGCGTGGTGTTCCACAAGTATTCTGGGGTGAATTCCTGCATGGAATAGGCGCTCAGTTTGGCTCGTGCAAAAACTGGGTAGGCCATGCCACCTTCCACCCAGACACAGTCATCGGCGACCAAGGTGTTCCCACGACGCGAAAGCTCGAGTGACAATGATGATTTGCCGGATCCACTGGGACCGCCAAAGAGCACCCCTTTGCCGTTGACGTCTACGCAACCAGCATGGACGATAACGCCACCGCTAGATTGGGCAATCCAGTTCCAGAAAATCCGAAACGGGGTGATGAAGCTACGCAGGTCCAGGTGCCGGTTTCGCCGAAGGATAATCGCTCCAGCCCCATTATCCGAGTCATAGACGTAGACCGCACCGTGGTTTCGATCGATGAAGATTCGCCTGCGTCCAGTGTGTTCTGTAGCGACAGGTCGTCCCTGAATAATCCACTCACTCGCCCAATCAAATTCTGGGTAGCGCAGACCTCGATCCCACTGAGAAACCACAAGGTGAAGCGGCGTGGTGCTAACTGGCGTGCTCCGGGAGACGAATGCCCCGGCAATCAATTCGGCGAGCTGGTCATCCACGTCTGTCACTAGGTCGACAGCAGTCGGACCCACCTGGACCGGACGGGTGGGTAGCTGCTGTGTTCGACAGGTCGCGTCGTCGAGGATCTGGGAGCCAAAGAACCGTGCCTGGGAGCCCGTCCTACTGTTTCGAAGGCCAGCCATCGTCTGTCACGTCGTGAATGGGGTCGATGACCAGCAGATCGGCGAGGTCGTCTTCGATGGCGAGGACCGGTGTCGACCAGCTGGTGCGCTGGTAATCCTCGGGCAGTGCGTCGAGGTGTCCATTGACGCCGTCGGTGGCTTCGACCAGGCCATTATCCACCAGGGTGGCGAGAAATACGTCAACCTCTTTGCTGACCACATCCGCGCCGGGGGTGTGGTCAAATTCTCGCTCGATGTGCGTCAGCCAGAGGGCCCTGGAAACACCGGCTTGCAATAGGGTGATGATGTCTGCAGATGGACCGACGAAGCTCGCGTATTTGCCGGTCGAAAAATCGATGGCAATAATCTCGCCGTCCAACCTTTCAATCGACAGGTTGTCCATACGGAGTCGGTATTCGCGGGCAGTGGGGTAAGTGGTCATCGCGGGTGGCTTCTTTCAGCTGTCAGGGTCAGTTGGCTAACGTCGTAGGCAAAGTCGCGCATGGTACGCACTGGTTTTTGTCTAGTGGCTGACCGGGGCGCGGCGTGGGCGCTGAGAATACTGTCTGCGAGGCTGTGTGGGTCAAGTGTTGACAACCACAGGCCGGCTTGTCGTCGCTCAACGAAGGGCGGAATGTCGGAGGCGACAACGTCCAGCCCGCAGCTGAGCGCCTCCTCGATGAACAGTCCAAAACCTTCGGCTTCAGACGGGAACACGCCCAGTGTGCTTGAGGAGGCCAAAGACAATAACTGATTATCGTCAATGCCCTGGAGCCACTTCAGCCGACCGCCGAAGTCTGGATGCTGTTCAATTCCGGCATATAGCTCGTGGCCACCCCACCCCCGGCGGCCAACTAGGGTGAGGCTGACATCGTGTTCGGCCTGTCGGAGAATGTTAAAAGCCCCCATGAGTTGTTGGTGACCCTTACGCGGTTCAACGGTTGATACGTAGAGCAGAGACAGTTGGTGGGGTGGTCTGATTTTTGGCTGGCTGGCTGGAAATGTCGAGCCCAAGTGAATGACGTGAATGGTAGCTGTTGTCCGCCAACCCAACGATTCAATTTCACCCTTTACCCACGCTGTAGGAACGATGATCTCGTCGCTGACGTGGAGGACCTTCTGGAGGTATCGCCGAAAATGGCTCCGATCGTCTCCTGGAAACCACTGAGGGTGGGTGATGGGCATGATGTCATGAATGAGGGTTATTACCCGCAGTGGCCGAATGCTTTTGCGTTGAATAATCGCGCCGAAGTTGATGCCGAGACCAATGTCGAGTATCAGCAGGGTGTCGATGTCAGCTAGTGGGGCTTCGGCAGAGCCCACGACCGGGTCAGAGGCGAGGTAGGGGTTGGTGCGGTAAGTGTCCGACGGAATCTCATCGTCTGTTCGAACCCAACTAATGGATGCGCCTGCTGCCCCTAGGTAATCGGCAAGTCCTTCGTGGGCTTCACGTATGACTCGTTGAATGCCCGTGGTAAATCGTTGGCGTCGGTAGGTCTGGGTCTCTGAGCCCACTAGCAACGATGAGGTGACGCTCACGCTTGGGTCATATCCCGAGTGGGTGGTAGTAGCTGTTGGGTGATATCTTCGAGGCTCATATCGGGCGCCACTGACACACGAGAGTTACTCATTCCAAACTCGCGCCATGGCTGGTCGTAGAGGTCTGCTAGGGCGATTCCCTTTTGGCCCAGGTGAGGCGATAGGACCGAGACGATGTCGCCGTCAAACTCTTCGAACAGGCTTACCTGAGTCTTGTCACGTGCGCACTGGCTGATCCAACTGAGCGTTCCTACTAGCGCGAGGATGTTGGGGAGGCTGCGGGCGTCGTTTTCCTCTTCTGACATCCGAGAGTAGTCAACGGCTTTCACTTCACCATTGTGCCAGAGCAGATTCCATGGTCGGAAATCGTTGTGAAAGATGCCACGGCGGGCAAGACTCGCCGCGAAGGAAACCGTCGCCGCAGCGACGTCACTGGCTTCCAAGGGGTGTGCATGCAGAAACTCGGTGAGGACAACGCCGTCCAGGGCCCCTCGCACCATCACACTGACAACGTCGCCACGGTGGTGATCAATGACGCGGGGTAGAGAAATATCCGGAATGTCCTGTGCCCACAACGATGTCAAGACGTCAACTTCACGGTTGACCTCGGAGTCATCGAAAAAATCTGGACGACACAACTCAATTTTCACCACCTCGCCGTTTGCGCTGAGGAAGGTGCGCACAGGTGGCCGGGCCTGGGTCGGCGGGACAGGTGAACCAGTGCCTGCACGGCGAAGAGACTGCCCGTCAAACCATTGCTGACCCGTCCACAACCAGCGCTCGGATAGCAAGAGAAGCGGTGGCGACGACGCGTCGGCAGGTGGTGGCAGCTCGGTGACAAAACCCGCCTCGGCAAAAACTGGGGCTGCCTGCCACGGTCCCACGTCTGTTCGTCTCTTGTCGAGGAAGATCTTTGTGGCAGGAATAACGGCCACGTCACCGTGGGCAATTAGCCAGGTGGCAAATGCAAGAAGGTCATCGTGGGTGGTCGTGTCGTAGAAACGTTGAGCCTGGTCGCCGATGATTATGAGATCCCAGTGGCGCTTGTCATCTAACAATTGCTTCCAGGCCGGGAGGGCCGGACCCGTCTCGATAACAACGCCCTGGGACCCCAGGTCACACACCGATGGGTCCAGGTCACCAAAAAGCCTCAACACCCGGGCTGGCTGGGCTAATTCCGACAGGGTGACGGTCGCGATGGTAATCATCAGTCGTGTTGCCCCTGGCGAGAGTCGTCAACCCGCTTCGCCCTCATGTTCTCTCGGAGTTCCGCGTGGAGCTGCGAGAGTCCATAGTCTCGATTTTGGCTCCAACTGTTGATGTCGTGAACGCGCCTGAACAAACACGCGGTGTTGATACTCGCGGTGTTGATTCCTCCTCGTCTGGCTGCCGCCCACCACCGATACAGCCACTGAAAGTGCGACGCCGACTCGTCGAACAGGCCGTAGCGGTCGAAAGTGGACAGTCGAAAAGTGGTCGCCGCGACCAGTGCTGATTCGTGGGCTTCGAGGATTTCCCTGGTGCCGTCTGGGCGGATGCGAAAGTTCTCGGTAATGCCCGTCGCAGCGTCGAGAGAAGCGTCAGTGGCGAGAAGGTCCAGTTGTGCGTGTTGTTTGTCTGGATGCCAGATGTCGTCAGCATCGACAAAAGCAACAAATTCAGTGTCCACGGCGTGAATTCCGCGATTGAGCGCCGCGGATTCACTCTTCTGGGGTAGAAACATGGTCTCGACAATGGGTGCATATTCGCTAGCTACCTGGGCACTGTGGGATTGCTGGGCGGTGGGGCCATTGACACAGACAATCAATCGTTGCGGCGGCAAGGACTGGCCGAGGGCACTCTCTATGGCTTGGGCTAAGAATGGTTCATCCGGAGTCGATGGAATAACAACACCGTAACCTGGCTGACTCACAGGCCGCCAATCGCCGGGACCGTGTTGATCGGTCATTAGCGGCCACCAACCCGGGTGACCATCGGGAGGTGGACCGCGGTGTGGGGGAGGTAACGAGCTGAGTGTGTCACGCCGCCGCCTCAGGCCGTCCGCTTGGCCAGCAGGTCCTCAGACTGGGCCAACACCTCGCGGTGAGTCGGGTGGCTCGCATACCAGGTCACAATCTTGGTAAACAGGCGGTCTTCGGTGGTGGCTGAAAGAAATTTTTTGGCAAACTGCGCACCCTGTGAGGCGATCTGCTGTGTTTCCCGCGGATGGCTCAAACACCAGTCTACTTTCTTCTCCACGTCAGACAGATCGGGCTTAAGTGGGACGTAGTGTTCCCACGGTTCGAGGAAGGTTTCGCAAAACCACGACTCGACTGTTGGTTCTGGCATTAGTACGCACGACTGTGACGCCATCATCCACTTCAGTCCAGAAGCGACGTCGTTGCCTTCCAAGCTGAGTAACAACTTGTGGTCAAGCTGCTCGGCTATCGTCATCGGCTCGCCGTGCCAAACTTCGAGGTCTTGGACTCTAGGGTCACCGTGGCGGTCTGGTGGCACGACACTGATTCGCGTGTCGATGGCGGGATTATTGACGGTGCGAATTGCTAACTCATATATCCACTCTCGACTCTGACCGTGTCGGAATGCAGCGGTTTTCGTAGGTCCGGTAAAAGCCCCCCGCCACACCAGGCTGTCGCGTTTTTCGACAAACGGCTTGTCGTGTTCAGACACTCTTAGCGCAGGTCCGAAATGTCTGGCGTATTCGAGGGGAGTGAGCACATTAAGACCGGGCTCATCTATGTTTCGCGCTTTACACAAAATAGGAAGCGGAAACCCGTGTGTGACATCGCCGGTGGCAACCAAAACGTTGCCGTCGATCTTGGCTCGCTCCAGCTCCAACACCACGATGGAGATGTAGGAATAGAGCATTGTCGACATACTCTCCCGTTGCTCCAAGCTATGCAGAGATAAAAGTGAGCGTTGATCGATAATCCCGGGGAGCAACGAAAAGAGGTCTGAGTGACGAGAGACGCTCGCTATGCGACCGTTTCGAAAAGGGGTTTGTGCGGCCAATAACTCCCGCGCGTGGTCGACATTAATCGTCGGCGCACTGTCGAGATACTCTGCTGCCGCACCGATGTAATTGTTCAGGCGTTTCGCCTCGAACTTCATTTCGGCACCAAACATCGGACTCACGTTGCCAATCCTTGCCTAGTTGCATCTGCTCTTGCCCGGCTGATCCGCCGGAGCTCGTCGAGAAGCTCTCGGTGACCTGTTTCGTTTCCGATAACCCAACTGTTTCCCGGGTGGACTCGTCGGAGCAAGCTCAATTCAGGAAGAATCGACTCATGGAGCCCCTTGCCTCTGGCGTGGATCCACCAACGGTACAGCCAGGTGTAGTGGGTCGCGTCGGGGTCGAGTAGGCCACATCGCTCAAAGGTGGGGTGGCGAAACGTCGTTGCCGTAAACGTCGCGCACGGGTGCGGGGTGCCAATGTGGGTGGGTTTTTTCTCCCCACGAAAATTTGCGCCAAGAGAAGTCACCGCATCGAGTGTGAGGTCGGCAAGGAGCATCCGCAATTGCCCCTCTTGTTTCTTGGGCGTCCACAAGTCGTCGGAGTCGAGAAACGAAACGAACGGCGTTTTGACCTGCGTTATGGCGTGGTTGATGGCCCCGATGATTCCCGGCTTCGGTGCTTCAAGCAGTCTTAACTGACCGTCGCTGGCTGACAGCAGGCTGTGGAGGTGATGACTTACTCTCGACTTTGGGGGGTCTGCGACGAGAAGAATAGGACCACAGGTGGCGGTCTGTTGACGAATGGATTCGAGGGCTTGGTCGATAAACGGCATCTGGCCGTGGACAGGGACGATGGTCGTATACAGCCCGGCAGGTAGTGGGGGCGTCGACGGGGCCTTATCGTTTGCCATGGCTGCCCGCCCAAAACGCTAATGGAATACCGAAAGCCTGGGAGACCAATCGATTGGAGTGGAAAAAAGTTTCCGTGAAACCCGGGTCTGGCCTATGGCGTCCTCCGAGGCGGCCCAGAAGTTTAGAGGCTGACACGGCCCGAAACAGTGGAGCGGTGACTGCCTTGGGCACGCGAAGGGGGTTTTGGGGGTGACCTGCGATGTTTATCAACCGAAGCACAAAACCTTGAACCCTGGAAAACGCCGCGTTCTTGCGATTGGTTTCAGCTCCTGGAGTGACGGTGACCGGTAGGCGAAAGGACTTGGCGAAGTGGGCGGTAATGTCCCCTTGGGGAAACGTGCCTGGGTCATAGGCAGAAACGGTGAACCGGGCGTCGGGAAAAGCCTCTTTCCACCGGGTTAGCAAGGCCCAGTAGTCAAAATAGTCGCGGTCGCGTGACACCCGATCACAAAATTCCTGGTAGCTCAGGACCGACCCACCGCGCAGCGTTGTTGAATACAACGATGCCCGAAGGTCACCCTGTGGCCGTAGATAACAACACAGGTCGATGCCATCAAAGCGCTTGGCTAAAAACGATGCGAACCGTTCGAGCTCGTCAGGGGCTTTAATCCGGGAGTGGAAGTGTTCGGAACTCAACACCACCTGGTCGATTTCTCCTGGGTGCTGGGCTAGTTGGTCATCCAACCAGGCGACGCCCTGTGACGTGTCATCGTGTTTGTCCTGGAGGTTGGCCCAGCGATTAACAACCCAGGCATCGTCTGGGCGGTGCACGAAATGCGACACCAGGTAGCGAGCGTGCCCCTTTGTTGGGGGCCACCCAATAAGGATTCCCGCGTCCTGGAGCTCTTCTCGGTTGGAACCGAGAAAAATCTGGATTGCCGACGATCCGGTTTTTTCGCTCCCAATATGGACCAGACACCGCACCAGACCACACTAAGGGAAACACGGGTGCGTTTCATCAGCAGGTTTCGAGTGAACGATGCTTAGGGGTTCAGTCGGTTTGGTCCCCCAAACTACAGCGTGGTCTCACGGATGCTGAATTGATCCAACATCTTCAGCATTACTCGAGCAAAGCCCAAACCTAACCCGCCAAGTGGGGGGATGCAGTGGCGGAAGAAATCGAGGTAGTGCGGCAAGTTTTCCAACTTCATGCCGTTGTTTTTTTCCTGGGATTCAACGACGTCGAGGCGATGTTCCCGCTGGGCTCCTGTGAAGATTCCTGTTCCGTTGTGAAGCAAGTTGTAGGACTTTTTAGGGCCGGGACGCCCTCAGGGTGGGGCTGGGTTGAGTGCCCCAAGTGTGGCGAGCGCCAGCATTGGGACCCGCAGCGAGGCACTTCGATGCAGGTCGTTCCCGATTAGCGCGACACCGCGACAGTGTGACACCCCCCACCCCCCGGGGGATACCTTCCAGGAGTGGGTCAGATTCTTAATTACGCCCGGTTTGACACCCGACAGCCCAGGCTTTTGCACGCATTGGCGAAACTAGACCTAATTTGGGTTCCAATCGCTTGCTACGGTAGCGCTATGGAACAGAACTCAGAGGGCGGGAGCAACAGAAAGAGGAACTGGGCTTTTCCTGTCCTTTTCACCATCGGGATTTTGGCCTATTTGCTTGGCACGCCCGGAGGGATTCGAACCCCCAACCTTCTGATCCGTAGTCAGATGCTCTATCCGTTGAGCTACGGGCGCAGGTTACTGAAGTAACTGCACGAGCATATCAGCCAGAGCGACGCTGTGTTTTGGCGCTTCGTTTGCATCGCTCAGAGCAGTAGCGCACGGATTCCCAGTCGCGCTCCCACTTCTTGCGCCATTCAAACTCAAAACGACACACCTCACACACTTTAGGTGGGTAGCCATTTTTTGTCATGGCGCTAGCGGGCATGGTGATGGTTGGCGTAGATGGCATCGTGCAGATACTGCGCGAGCCCCGGCTCGAGTGATTCGTAATGCTCGGCAAACCTGGCATCGGACACATACATATCCGCGAGATTCATGTGCATCTCGGTGCCGCAGGGGTAAAACCATTCGTCGATGGCGAGCCGGCAAGCTTCCGCTGCCGCTCGAGCCTCATCACTCTCTGGGGTATGACCGGAGCGTTTAACTTCAATCACTGCCTGGGTTGCCTGTTGCTGGGCGTGAAAGGCCATGGCTTTTTGCTCGGGGCTGTATCGGGACAGACGTCGCGCAGATTCTCTATACGCTTGCGTTTCGCCCCAGCGGGCTTCAGCCTCAGCACTCCAATTGCTCTCCTTCATGCCCCCTCCTTTCTGGCCGAAAAAGCTCTTCGCCCTTCACCAATTGATACCATCGTTATTCTCCGGCAATAAGCGACATCCGTCTCTTCACCTTCCGGGTCACATCCGCCTGAGTCTTATGAGAATGCTTAAACAATTTCGTGCCGAGCTCAATAAAGCTCGAGCTGCCTATTTCAATAAAGGTGTACTCAAGTCTCAAAGCCACCTGCTTCAACCTGGAATATGGGTGTTTTCGGGATGGGAGTTGTGGTTTCGTGTGGGCTCTCGTGTGCCTGTCCACCTCAAGGTGTCAAAAGGCAACCGTCGGGGACCCCTGTTTTATCGAGCACTCAAATTCTTCATCTCTCCCGCATTTTGGTTCATTGTCGGCAATTCGGGCCATTCCTCTGAATATTTCGCCGCTGTGCGCGGACCGAGCCGAAGCCGCGAAACAATCTTGTTCTCAGAGAACAACGTGCTTCGAGTGCTGAAAAAGCCCAGGGATCCCTATCAGGTGTCGCTGAGGCAGGTGTGGGATCGGTATGTGTCGAACAGTGCCGTCGTTGAGCAGTTGAGTAACGAATCGCATTTTGTTGAACAGTTAGTAAAAAAGGGTACGACGGCGACGAATTGCCCCCTGACCTTGAGGCGCAGAGCGATTGTCAATGTGGCGCGCGAGTATGCCGAAATGGCCAGCGCTGTCGAATTTGGGACACTCGCCGACCATGGGCCTGAGATCCGACAGCGCATGGCGAGCATGCAACACCTTCCACTGTTAGAAAAAGCTATCGAAATCGTGGGGGAAGGGAACTTCTGGGGTCAGCGGCTTATCCCGATGGGGAGCGACGCCTCTCCCGACAACGCATTGATTAGCGATGATGGGATTGCCTTTTTTGTCGATACGGAGCCCATTTACCTTCGACCGACCATCGCTCACCCGATTTCAATTATTGCGTCATGGGACGACAAACATAAGACGCTCGTGGGGGCTTACCTGTCGGGAGAATTCGACGACATCTTGTCTTCCCTGCTGGACAGAAAAATTGAGCCAGGTGGTTTAGACAGAAGGTCCAGAATGGCATGGCTCGTTATTGCGATTGCGACGCCCCTGATCAGGCCACCGGTCAGGCGTCGTCGAATTCGGCCCACGGATCGAATGCTCGACCAGTACGGAATGGTCGACATCGTTCGATTAGAGCTCCAGGCTAAAGCCGTTAACTAGCTCGCCTCAGTCAGAGAAAAAGCGGCAGCGAATCGAGCGTGCAGCGAGGTCGTAGGAAAATAGGGAAGGTCGATGTCGTTAGCGGTCACTAAGAGTTCAATCTCCGTGCACCCTGCAATAACTCCAGTAATACCCTCCTCCCGAGACATCCTGCTAACAATCTCCATCACCTTGTCCTTCGATGCCGGGTCGATTACCCCTTGAACGAGCTCGTCATAAATAATTCGGTGAATAGTCTCCTGCTCGTGCTCTGATGGCACCACCACATCGAGGTCGTAGCGCTTCGCGAGTGCGTCGCGGTAGAAGGGTTGCTCCATCGTGTAGCGGGTTCCCAGGAGGGCCACACGCTTGACGCTCGCTTCGCGGATCGCTTCGCCCGTGGCATCGACAATGTGTAGCAAGGGAATTGATATCGAAGCCTCAATGGCTGCGGCCACTTGGTGCATGGTGTTGGTGCACAACACAATTGCCTGCGCCCCGGCCCGCTCCAAATATTCCGCAGCCTGAGCGAGGACGTTGCCCGCCTCTTCCCATTTGCCGAGAGCTTGCAGGCGCTCGATATCGGCGAAGTTGAAGGATCGAATGATGAGGTCAGCTGAGGCCACACCCCCAAGGGCATCCCGGACCGCTTCGTTGATGATTTTTTCGTAGACGACGGAAGACTCCCAGGACATTCCCCCGAGGAGACCCAACGTCTTCACTTACTACTTCTTTTCCGCCGGACTTTCCGCCGTCTCTACCCGAGAGGCCGAACGACCAAGCCTCAAGGTGCTGAGCAGGCCGAGTACAAGGAATCCCCCGGCGGCGTAGGAGGCAAACCGTGCCCCGTCGGTGAACGCTTCGCCGCTCTCGCTTTGGATGTCTTGAGCAACACCTTGTGGCACTTGGTTGGCCTGGAGAGTGTCAGCAATCAGTGGAATCGCGCCACCTGCGGAGCTCACCACGGCATCGACAATTTGTGTTTGCTGGCCACCCTCCACGCTCAGCGCATCCAATCGGTCGGTGAGCGAGAGTTCTGTTCCGGTGAACAGCATGGTGCCAATCACCGCAATACCCAAAGCCGATCCGACCTGGCGAACGGTCGACTGGGACCCTGACGCTTGGCCTGCTTCTGACATAGGCACATCGACCATGATCACGCCGGTGAGTTGTGCGGTCGCAAGACCCACTCCCACGCCATAGATAAAGAGGAAAGCGGCAATAGAAGTCCAACCGGTTTCGGTGGAGGCAAAGACTCCAAAGCCCAGCACTCCGATGATTTCTAAAGCGACACCGATTTGGACCGCTCGCGCCGGAGGCAGTTTGCCAGAGAGCGCCCCTCCCACGCCGGATGCGACAAACGCACCACCGGCGAGCCAAAGCAACACCAAGCCGGAACCCACTGGAGTCATACCAATCACGTTTTGAAGCCAGAGGGGGATGGCGAAGATCAGACCAAACTCACCCATCGAAATGATGAGCGCTGCGATGGAACCGTTGCGGAACGACTCAATCTTGAACAATTTCAGGTCTAACAGCACACCTTTATTGGCCCGTGCGCGGCGGTTTTCCCACCAGACAAACAGCACCCCAAACACCAGAGCTGTCGCTAGCGACACAGGAATAACCGAGAGTCCCCCATCGGGCCACGAGAACGACCCCACTTCAAAGGTGTTGACGCCGTTGGTGAGCCACCAGCCATAGACCCGGCCTTCGATGAGCCCAAACACCAGCGGGCCGAAAAGCAGCACGGAGAGAATCGCGCCGACCCAGTCGAGAGCTTTCTTCTCTCCCGGGGCACGAGATTCCAGCACTGTAGCAATGAGACCGATCATGATGATCACGCCAAGCGGAACGTTAATGAGGAACGCCAAGCGCCACGTGAAGTCTGTGGCCAACCAACCACCCAGAACCGGGCCTACCGCCACCATTCCACCGATGGTCGAGCCCCACACCGCAAACGCAATCCCACGCTCACGACCCTGGAAGGTTGCGTTAACCAACGAAAGGGTGGTGGGCAGCACCATCGCCCCACCGAAGCCCTGCACGACCCGCGAGAGAATCAGGCTCGACGCGGAATCAGCAGAACCCGCCCACACTGAGGCCAACACGAAGATGACGATTCCGATGAGGAGTAGGCGCCTGCGGCCGATTCGGTCAGCGAGTGACCCCCAGATGAGGAGAGTAGCCGCAAACACCAGCACGTAAGACTCTTGCACCCACTGCACCTCAGTCGAAGTGAGGGAGAGCTCGTTGATGATCTCGGGGAAAATGGTGTTGACGATGGTGCCGTCAATAATGACGAGTGAAATCGACAGAGAGATAAAGAGCAGGCCAATCCAGCGCGTGCGATTTGAAGCCACAGAAACACCCCTTCTGGTGTGGCACGGCCCACAAACGAGGGCACGATATGTGGCTCAACCTACACCCCGGGCCTTTGATTTAGAGGAAATTCTGCGTCGATAGTGGCAACTCACACCGCGTAAATGGCAACCACAACTGCCTGTTAGTGTTGCCCCGGAAAGGACACCGTGACCCCCACACCTGAGAGGCTTCGCCGCGCCCAGCCCGCGCTCATCGCCGCATTTCTCCTCGTGGGACACGGCACACTCTCATCGGTGGCCTGGGTGCCGGAATACATTGATCGCCTCGGCGTCGACTTTGCCGCGTGGGGAACCATTCTGGGCTTCTCCACGATTGGGGCCATCACCCCACTGCTTATTGCGAGCCGCCTAAACCTGAGATTTGGGTCCCGTCGGGTGCTTCGCGTCGCGCTCTATGTCGGAATGGTGTTCCTGATTCTTTTGGGTCACTCAGATAACCCTGTCGTGTGGACCCTGATCAATACCGGGTTCACTTTCGCGATGTCTTTTGCCGGAAACGCGGTCAATACCCACTCGGTGGCGGTCCAAAGCTTTGTGACCCGACCGATTGTGTCGCGACTCCACGCAGGGTGGAGTATCGGTGCCGTCCTCGCCGCCATCACCGGTGGTCTCTCCACCGTGTTCCTCAGCTTGGAATCCTTCTTGGTGATTGTCGCCATCGTCACCGTGGTCGCTTTTGAAATCATCCGGCCCGGGTTGCTCGGCCCTGATGAGGATGGACACGATGCCGATAAAGCCGTCCACGTAAAGCGCAAGCCCTGGCAGCTTCCCAAGCAAATGTGGCTTCTCGCAGCCGGTCTGGTCGCTGCGGTCTATCCAGAAATTGCCGTCGTTGATTGGGCAGCCGTTTTTGCCCGCGACGTATTGAATGCAGAGCTTTCCATTCGCGCGCTGCCCTTCGCGGCGTTCATGGTGGGAATGATTGTCGGTCGGCTCGCGATGCCCACTCTCGCCGAGCGTTCACACCCCCACACCGTCGCCTCCCGTGGTTCACTCATCGCTGGGGTTGCCCTGATGGCATCAGTGTTTATCTCGGGGCCACTCGCTGGGTGGAATGGGGCAGTGGGGCTTGCCATCACGATGGTGCTGTGGTTGGTCGTTGGTTTGGGAGTATCGGGAGTTGCCCCCACCTATTTCGCTGCCGCAGCTCATATCCCACAGATTTCAGCTGCCTGGGCCTTAAGTCGAATGATGCTGATTAATCAGCTCACTTTGATTGGTGCGAAAGCTCTGATGGGAGCGATTGCCGAGGGGGTCAACCTCTCGGTAGCGTTTGCCTTTCCCGCCGTGCTCTTGCTGATTGGTTCGGTGATCGCGGCGAAGACCACCACGAAGGCCGAGAGTGATGACTACGAGGAGATGTCTCCCGTGACCGGAACTATAACCCTGCCGGTCATTAAGTCATCAGACTAAACGTGCGAGCCTAGAGACGCGCGAGATTCTCGATGTCTTCGAGGAATTGTCCAGCCATTTCACTCGACACCGTCATCCGCGTATCCGCAACGGCCCACAGATAGTCGTCGGTCGTGGGCCCCTCGCTCTCCGCATTTGAATACACAGCCGACTCGAGAGCGCGTTGGGAGGCTTTCCGCGCCGCGAATTCGATGTCGGCCGGCGAGAAGCCTTCTGTGCGTCGAACAAGCTCAGAGATGTCCACTGCAGCTTGGGATTGCTCGGGGATGAAACGCATCCACATCGACTCTCTCGCTTGGGCGTCGGGCAACCCAATAGGAATGACGTAATCGAAACGACCGTGGCGCAGGAAGGCGTCATCTAGCGCACGAATGAAGTTGGTCGCCACAATCAACAGCCGGCCGGGCTTCTCCCGAAACTGCGGAATCAACTTCAACAGCTCGTTGGTCACACCTTGAGTTGCTGTGGGAGGCTCACCACCACGCTGGGCAGCGATTTCTTCCACCTCGTCGATAAAGACCACGACGTTATCGAGGTCGTCGATTTTCGAAAAGGTCTCGCGCAACGCTCCCGCGAGGCCCTTAGAATCACTCGCGAGTCGGGCCGGGAACACCTCGACGAACGGCCAGCGCAGTCGCGACGCGACAGCTTTCGCAAAAGTCGTTTTGCCCGTCCCCGGAGGGCCAAAGAGAACGATAGACCGCGGAGGTTCGACGCCGAATTTTTCAGCGAGGGTGGCGTCAGAGAGAGGCAGAACGAGGCGGCGCTCCAGCAATTCTTTCTCTGACTGCATTCCCGCAATACCCGACCACAGATCACTGGGTAACAGCCGCCCGCCGATCTCAGCGAGGATTCCACGCTCTTTCTCGCTGATGGGAATTTCCCGCTCGAAATAGCTCAGGTGATTCTTATCGACAAAACCGGCCTTGGTGAGCACACCGGTGTCGTGCTGAAGGTCGGGCACCAAGATGGAGAGCTTCGTGAGACCTAGCGGAGCCATACGCGCTTCGAGCGCCTGTAGCAGTGCGCTTCCGATTCCCCGCCCACGGTAGTCCGACAGGGTGGAAAAGAACACGATCCAGCCCTGCTCGTGCGCAGCGCGGGCCACCGCGCAGCCCACAATGCGATTGTCGGACACCGCCACGACGGCGTGGTCTTTTTCACACGAGGCCAAGACTTCCGCGAGGGAATAGACCGGTTGATACCCATCGGATTTGGCTTTGTCCCATAACTCCAACACATAGTCGGTATCCACCGGGTGGTATTCGCGTATACGAAAAG
>Ga0181557_1002998_pt1 | contig 16777 bp, 25 predicted proteins | sample 011ome_23_FD_148632 | JGI IMG/M metagenome (GOLD analysis project Ga0181557, IMG submission 148632) | Coastal salt marsh microbial communities from the Groves Creek Marsh, Skidaway Island, Georgia - 011506CT metaG (spades assembly) | ecosystem: Environmental > Aquatic > Marine > Intertidal zone...
TATACACCGTCTGAGTATTTCCCATTGCGATTCCTGATTGGTCTCGATAGATTCTTAATAGAACCTCATATTGTCTTGCGACACCTGTAGAATCTCCAATGTATCTATATTGGATATCCCCACCTGAGAGATGTGAGGCCGACATTGTAGTCGAAAATACTAATGCGATTAGTACGTTTAATAACTTCTTCATTCTTCAATGATTCTAAAATGTGACCAATCTTCGCCTGCCACATTTTGATTAGGGAACTTAAAACTAAAACAATTTATCATGTTCCCGCCTTGATAAACCGTAATCATTTTTATAAAACCAGTTGGCACTAAAGCACCCGTAGATAACCAAGCATCCTTATCATCAAAGAGTACTTTAATTCTTACTTCAACTTTATCGTAAACTTTGGCAAGATCTCTTTCAAATCTTTCTAATTCCTTCCAAGGTCCACGATTAAGTCCTTCATGTTGTAGTGCACAATTTAGATATGTAAATGTACCTTTCAACATATCTTCGGAACAATTAAAATCTGCGGCAGGTGCTAGATGACCCTTATCCCATACATTGTCAACATAATCTGCATCGTCTGAAGTTATCACACCTGGATAATTCTTAAATGACATGCCAAGTCTACTAACATCTCCACCTGTACATTCAACTTTATAAGAAATATTTAAAGGTTGTTGATAAACCTCTGAATATTCAACTGTAAATATATCTGTTGTTATAGTCTTTACACCTTGACCATATATGCTTAAGCAAAATAAAGAAAAAAGTAATATAAATTTATTTTGTATCACTTATTTCTATTTCTTAATTTAAACCAATTAGTCACAGACAGCGTGGTTATAACATATGCTCCCATTGCTGCAATTATATAGAAGCCTGAATACTTTCCTAAATAATTATAGTACACTGATGATACCGTTAATGCCATCCCTAAAAACCAAGCAATTGCCCAACCAGTTTCAGGTACTTTTTTAATTACCTTTGCTTCAAGATGTTCAACTCTTTCGTCATGTACAACTCTTGATAGAGCATCTTGTAATCCTTTACCATAAGCTGGTACTTTTTCAATTGAACCATCAGGGTTCTTAACTGTAATTTCATACTTAAGATAACCGTCAAATGTTTGACTCTCTTTTCTCAATTCTGCATGAATGGCAATTTTTTTAGCCTTTCTCTTTTTCATAATATTTGTCTTGCTATGTTACTTAATATCTTTTATCCAAGAAAGAAGATTTGTTTCAGGTTTCCAGTTTAAATTTTGGGTTATTAAACTAATATCTGCGACTGATCTCATAGGTTCTTCTCTTTTTGCTATATGTACATGTTCACCTCCAAATGCTTCAGCAACTTCAATTACTTGAGTTTCTGAACCACTGCCTACATTATAGATAGGCATTTCTTGTTGATAATCTGCTTTTGCCATTTCTAATACAGCATTTACAATATCTCCTACATAGATCCAATCTCTAGTTTGTGTGCCATCACCTGTTACTGTAATAGGTTGATATGATTGATATTGTTCTAAGAAAATTGGCACAGCTGATCTGTAACCTCCAGTGGATCTTTGTCCTTCACCAAAAACATTAAAAAATCTTAAGGCTGCACATTTAAATTCAGGCTTATTATAAGATTTCATCATCCATTCCATTTCTAATTTAAATTCAGCATACGGACTCATTGGAATTGGAAGATGTGATTCTTTTAATGGCATATCTGTAGAATCCCCATAAATAGCTGCGGTTGATGCGGCTACCATTGAAGTAGCTCCCATCTCATATGCCCATTCCATAACTCTTCTACTGGCAACTGAAATACCGTTCCAATATTTCATTGGATCTTCTAAGCTTTCAGGTACACTAACAGGTGCCGCTAAATGAAATAATTGATCAAATTTAATTTCAGGTAATTCATCTAATGAAATGTCTAGTTTATGAAAGGTTAAATTTACATCTGACGGTAAATTACTCAATTCACCGGTACTCAGATCATCAATCACATCCACTTGCCAACCATCAGTTAATAAATGTTTTACTAAGTGATGACCTATAAAACCAGCTCCACCTGTTACTACTGCCTTTTTTGTTTTCATATCAACTTGTTCCATTTAAATGATTGCTTATTTTTTCTATAACTCTGTCAGAGCCAATAGTTTTAGTACACTCAAATTGTCTTTGAGTTCCTTTCCATGAAGGACACCAATTCCAATCACCTTTGTCAAAAGTATCCCAACCCCAACAACCATGACATACTTGATGGTTATTAATATAGATGGCATCTTCAAATTCTACATAAGGATCTGTAAATCCACTAATAATCATTACTTTAGCACCCAATGCCCAAGCGAACCAAGATAAGCCAGAAGAAATTCCAATAAACATGTCTGCATTATTGATAGCTAATGCCACTTCTTCTAATGGTTCAGGTAATTGTTCTATGCCCGTTAGTTCTGCACCCTCTTTACTAGCGTGTAATACCTTTATATTATTTTGATTACACCAATCTATAGTTTCTTGCCAACCCGTTGGATTATTCCAATATTTGGCCTGAGCTGTTGATTGAGTAGCAATGACAATGGAGCGTTCGCCGGTAGTTGGGTCTTTTTGTAAAAATTCCGCCGCTAGTTTAGGTCTTTGTTCCACGTATGGTACACCTATTCTGTCAGCAGCGATTTTCCCCAGGGGTATCTGTCTCCAATCGTATTTATGTTCATCTCTGTTCCATGGTTTTTCCATAGTGTAAAAGACTCCGATGGTCATGACCGCACCCTTGTTAGGCACTGACCAATCAATAATCTCTATACCGCGTTCCATGTACCAAGCTTTGTCAAACAGCCAGGGTTTGTGAGTCTTCACATATAATCGTGATGGCTTATGTGTGTACATCACCGCGTGTAGCTGTCCCATAAACGATACGGTGTCTCCGAGTGATGAGCTCGCCATTTCTATGGTCAGCTCTCGGTCTTCTAGGCTCAGGGTCTCTTCATGAACCAGTCGATCACCAGTGTAAAGTTTCAGAGTCCACTCAGTCCACCAGCGTCTAGCTGGTTTGTACCAGTAACCTGTTTGTAAATTGTCAGGGGCGTAGATTAGATCAGAGCCATCCCAAAATTCCGCCCGTAGTCCTTCTGAGCCTGCGTTGACACATGTTAATTTAGGTCCATCGATATACTCTATTTTCCAAGAGGGCTTGATCGGTTGTTTTGGACCTCGAGGGGTATCAAGTGTTTGTTGGTACCAATCGATATGTTGTTGAGTGAAGCGTTGTAAATCATTGTCTGGGATATTTTTTCCTTGATCCTCAGATGATTTGAGTGTTCTGATTAATTGATCAACATTTTCATGGAGATCGTCAGTGAATGGAACAATGTAAGGTGTGAACATGTCCTTATATTGTGGCAAGTCCCTGGAGAATGTGATTAGACCATGACCAATTGCTTCACGCAATGCTAACGGACTACACTCCCATGTTGAGTTAAACATAAATGCATCACATGCACTCATAAAAGTATTAACGTCTGTTCTTTCACCCCATACAGTAACATTATCTGGTAAGTTTTTCATTACTGGTCCCCAATAGTTTTCAAAGTTCTCAGCTTGATTTCCTACAAAATGAAATTGAAATTGACCAGGGTGTGATGCTTCAACTATTCTAGCAATATTAACACCTTCTGCTTGATTTTTACCTTGAGTCCATAGACCAACATTTAAAATATGTATTTTATCTATTGAAAGTCCCAAAGTGCCTCTTGCCTTTGCCTTTTCCAAAGTAGATGGTTTATTATCAATGATTGGATATTCTATAACTGGTTTTAATCCACCTCTTTCTGAAAATGTTTCTAAGTGATATGGTGTACACATAAAATATGCATCAGGATCATTTACTTTATTTGCAGAATCAAACCATATATTGTGAGATGTTTCTACAACTTTCCATGATTTTCCATATAACCAATCCATCGCCGAACGATCTAATTGATTAAAGCCATCAAATGATTCTGGACATTCGTCTATGTGAATAATATCTGGATTAATCTCTTCTATTTTTTTCATTAACATCTCACCTCTTTGTGTAATGTCAAGTGAATTTAAATATCCTATAGAATGGAATCTATCACCTAATTTTTCAATTAATTGATCTCGTTGTACATTATAAACTGTACTGTATTGTGTATACTCAACTACGTGAATTTCATATTCAGAAACGGTTGACATAGCCTCAACTCTTTTTAATACAAACTGAGGCATACCACCTGTGCTTAAATGAGGTGCTAGGAATAATAGTTTCTTTTTATCTGACATATCTTTTGTGGTATAAGTTTGATCTAGTGGTAAATCATCATATAAATCTAAAACAGCGTTAAATGTTTTATCAACAGAGGGATGACATTCAAATGTTGGTTTATTTTCTAGACAATATATCTGTGGTGGAACTGCTTGAATAGTTCTATGCTCTTTTACGTTGTATTTCATATTACTAGAACAAAAGATATCACAACCTCCACCAACATAAGTGTATTTATAATCTTGTGTACCTTTTCTATACGGTGCTCTTAGTTTAGGATCTATTGAACTTCCTAATTGAATAATATTAACATCTGTAGTTCCTGCGATATGTAGTAAACCAGAATCCATTGTAATAATAGCTCGAGCCTTATGATTCATCATCCAACGTAATTCAGCTGGATCATTATTTGGATCATTTAATAAATTAACACCTAATTTAATATCTAAAGACATTACTGGTTTATCTACAGAAAATGTACCAACCTCATGTGAATCTCGACCAACTGCAACTACAGGTATACCTTTAGCATTTAAACGATTTACTAATTCTTGCCATTTGTCTTGGTCCCATGTTCTAGTAGGCCAAGTATGAGTAGGGTGAATTATAACATAATCTTTAAATCCTAAATCTCTTTCTCTTTCAATATAAAGATCCATTTCCATCTCATCGTTGGTTAAACTAAAACCTAGAGAAACAGCGTGAAATTGTCTAATATCCATATTAGATGATCTAAATTCCACCTTTTCACCCCGTAAATCGTACGTTTGACCTACTATTGGCATAAACGTACGATAAACTTTTACCGATGGATCATCTCTTAATGGATCATCAAGTTTTAAGGCTTTTGATACCAGTGGATGATTTTCAAATAAGAATGGTTTACTAGAAAAGACTATTAGTTTTGATTCGTATGCCTTTGACAATTTCCTAAGTGTAGGAATTGCTGCCAAAGTGTCACCCAATGCAGGTGTATCAATACATATCGCTATCTGTTCTGACATGCATTAGTATTCTTCGTAGGATTTTTCTTCAACGAACAAAGATCCTGTTAATACATTGATTTTTTTCTTAACATCAGATCTGTCATCATTTGTGTAATATACTGATCTTGCAAGTTCAACAAAATCTGTACCAAAGGATTCTTGTCTTTCACATTCACGAATAAGATCTTCAATGTTCCATAAAGTTTTATTTACATTAAGCAGATCTTCATGTAAAAACTTTAATTCTTTTACAACTGCATGATCATCCTTAAATTCAGCGTAAATAGATTCAACTATATTTAATAGATAATCATACTCTTTCTGTATGTTTACCAGTTTCTCTGTGTCTGTAATCTGATCAAGTTTAATTTTTAAAATAGTTAACTTATCGATAATTTCACCGTTAGATACTTCTATTTTCATGTGTTATGATTTTTGCTCAAATGGCTTGGTTAATAATTCTGCGGCTGCAGCTACGAATACTGAATCTCTTACACTTAATACTCCTGCACCTTGAGCTGCATTAGCGGCCTGAATTAAAATATTAAGGGCTTGTGTTTCAGTCATAGATTTTACCTCTTCAAATGGTGAAATCTGTGGTTTTTCTTGAGTTGTTTGTTCTGACATTATAAGTGTGTTTAGTAGTTATATTAAAAAAAATCTCTTAGTTTCAATTATAGCGATAATAGCATTTGAATTAATTCACGTTGAGGAAACACATCTGATTTATCTGTTCTAACTTGACCATGTGTCAAAACACCCTTTATTTTACCTCTACTTATATCTTCTTTATAATTAAATACATCTGGGCTACCAGGTACTAAATAGTATTGTGAAGCGCCGTGTCTCGTAGATTCTAATAACATTTTAACAATACCTTCCTTTAAATTAATACCATGTTTGTCTGATAATAACAATAAAAGTGCTTTAGTAGATTTTATTTGTTCATCTGAATATTTATGATAATATTTATAATTTTTATACTCTTTATCTAATCTACATACCTGTGATTCATGTACTTCTGCACCATACCATGTGTAAAATTTACCGTCTTTTTCTTCTAGGTAACCAGCTGAACATAACTCAATACTAATACTACCTTTATGCATTTTAGAAGATTTAACAGAACCTAAATGATATCCCCAGTATTCGTCTTTAATTGCTTGTAAAATTTTACCATTCCATTTTAAATCTTCTTCGGTCGCTAAATCCATATTAACAGTAGATGAAACTCCACCTATAACATAATGAGTTCCAACTCTACCTCTTTGATCTCTAGACCATTGATCTATTACTTTTTTTGGATTATGTCTACCAGCAGTGTGATGTAAAAATATCCATTCTTTTGGAGTAATCTCTTTTACATATTCTCCATCAGGCAAAGGATATTGTTGTATCCATGATGCTCCTGTTGTTACATCAGTATCGGCTTCAAGTTCTAATGGATTGTAGTCTAATTTTAACCATGTCATAGGTCCAACAACACCATCGGATTTTAGATTATTTTTCTTTTGAAAATCTACTACCGAAGTTCTTGTGTTTGGTCCAAATACACCATCGGCATCAATGTTTAGTAACTCTTGTAGTATTCTTACTAAATCACCGTTTTGACCTATTTTTAAAACGTATTTACTTTGCATAATTCTTCTGTTTTCTTGTAGAATCTTTCTATTAAATTATATATTTCTCTTCTGTTAGTAGACCTGTGTCTAAAAGAAAAGACTTCTTTCATATTAGACTTATCTATTATTTTATATGTAATAGAAATTTCTGGTCTTTGCTTATTTTTAGAAGACATACTTTTAATAGAAGATATCTGTTGCTTAGCTTTTCCACAATAACCATGATGAACACTAACGTAAGCACGAAGTGTCCATTTAGGATGATCATCTAATGATAAATAATAATGCATAGATTTTAATTCATTAGTAATTAAATATAATGAATGAACTGTATTGGGATTTTCATTCATAACCTTAATAAAAGTCTCTCTTTCTAAAGGTTTTGAAATATAAAGATTCTCAATATCAATTTTTAATCTAGCTACTTGCACTCGTACTTATGATTATCTGTTTTTGTTTTTGTTTTTTATAAAAGCTTCCATTTCTTCTTTAGCTTTTTTATCCATAGCCTCTTTCCAAAGTTGATCTTCTGATTTTACTTTAGGTTCTTCTTGTGGAAGATGTGGAGTTTCTATTTTCTGTACAATAGAACCTACTGAAGTTGGATTAATTTCTTCTTGTTCTGGTAGTGTTTCCTTGTATTTTTCAGCTGCATCTACTAAAGTGTCAATAGGATCATTTGGACTTTCAACAGCATCAATAATAGCATTAACATCCTCATCAGTAAAGTCAGATACCATATCATTCATAACTTGATCTAATGCATGATCTTCATCCCATTCTTCATCTTCTAAACCATCGTTTAATGTAACATCTAATTCTTCTGTTAATTTTTCTTCAGTATCTGCTAATTCTTCTGGTGGATTTTTTAACCAAGATCCAGGTTCGTGACGATCTACATATGCATCATATTCTTCACCCCATATTTCTTTATCTAACCCCTTTGAAATATCATTCCATGCTTCTAGCTCTTCTTCTTTGTCTATATTCGCAAATGAATTTTTATTAATAGGTTTATCTAGAATGTCTTCAAAAAATTCATCTGAAGGTTTAGTTTCAAATCCATCTAAATCTTCTTCAGAATCAATATTTCCTAAAATACCTTCAGAAATTAAATCATCCTCATCTTCATCTTCTGGTTTAATATAATCTACTAGAGATTTAATAAATCCTAATGCAATTAAAGGTAAAATAGCACCTGAAACAAATGCTAAAATTCTTTTTTGATCAATTACATCTTCTTCTATTAAATTAAATAATTCTGACCATGAATTAAAATCTGTTAAATTAATAAACGCATAATACATATTACCTTGCATTTGCATTAATGTAATAGCAATAAATAATGACCAAACAATTGTTTTGTTCATTTTCTTTAAGATTACCAAAGATGCTAAAGAAGCTGCTGCTCCAATCTCAAATCCAATTGCTAATGTGACTGCTAACCAATATGGGTTAGACAATTCAAAAAAGTCAATTACGTGTATTGTAGAAATTACAGATACTAACGCATATAAACTAACAAATGTTCCTATTACAAATCTTTTTACTAGTGTATCTTTCATAATTATTTTATTTTATTTGTCCCATTTATGTAAAGGGCACTTAGAACTAGGTGACATTGATTTTGCAGAAATATTACATCCACATCCTCTTGCCACTTCACCTGTTATATTGTTTGTCATAGATTTTCTAGGATCACATGTATTACCAGTTCTCATATAACATGTATTACAATGTAACAATCTCTTTTCGCTAAGAGCCTTTGTTTCATCATCTAACATACCGAAAGCATCCTTAATCCTGTTACCCCATCCTGACAATATCTGACTAATTTGTGAAGCTTCAGATTCTGGTGTTGAAATGGGCTGAGGTTTGTTTAAATCCTCATTAAAATTCTGTGTTTTATCTTCAGATGCCATGATTAGTCTTCTTTTTCTTCTAGTGCATTAATAGAAATTCTTTCTTTATCTGAGATCTCTTCAATTCTCAATGTTTTCCAAGCTGGAACTGTTTTGATTAAGAAAATCATTCTTTCTTCGTTTACGATTTGAGAAGTCAGTGTGTCAATTTCTGCTTCAGTTGCTCTTAATTCCTTTTTAACTTTTGTTAATTCAGAATCAATTCCACATGATTTAAAATAGGTTAGAACTAAAAGTGCTAAAATTATTTTTGTTCCGTGATTAGCTAAAAATGTGTTAAATTTATTCATAATATTGATTTATTTTTATAGGTTATTTATCTCGTTTATTTTTTGGGGTGTCAAAGCTTTCAAAAATGCTACAAAAAGTTTAATACATGCATCTACATCTTTTTTATGTGCCATCTCAACAGTGGTATGCATATACTTAAGTGGAGTTGCTAAAATCGCAGTTGGTGTATTCTCCATAAAGAATGCCATAGTGTCATTACCCATTGATCCAACTGTTAATTGAACTGGTATCTTTTTGTCCTTTGCAATCTCTCTTAACATCTTATTAATTTCTCTGTGGTTTTGCGCAGTGTATTCTAAACATGGTCCTAATCCACCTTTATTATCTCCGTCTTTTGCCTTATCAATTTTAGGTGTATTTGTATTATGACAAACATCATGTACTAGGGCAAGATCTGCTTTTAATTCTTTAGCAATCTTTTTGGCTCCGTGAAGACCAACCTCTTCTTGAACTGAATTAACAACATACAGATCATATGGTAGTTTAATACCTTTCTTGACAATAGTTCTGAGAGCTTCGGCGATGATATAACCGCCAATCTTATTATCTAATGATCTACCAACATAGTAGTCCCCAATCTCTTCTAATTGTGTATCAAACGTAATTAAATTACCTACTTCAATACCCGCTGCTAAAACTGCCTCTTTATTAGCTAAACCACAATCAACCCATAATTCATGTTGATCATAACCCATTGAAGTGTATTCTTTACGAGTATGGATAGCTGGCCATCCAAAAACACCTCTAACTTTTCTACCGTCATGCGTATGAATCGTAACAGTTTTTGAGGGTGCAATCATATTATCTGAACCACCATGACGTTTAACTCTAATCATACCGGTTTTTTCTTCAATTTGAGTAATGATCCATGCAATTTCATCACAATGTGCTTCGATTACTACTTTACGAGGATCTACTCGACCGTCTGATTTATAGACAACGCCATAAGCGGTTCCATAAGCATCTTGTTTTACTTCATCTACTAATGGTGCAATATAGTCAATCCAAATTTGTTGACCTTCTGTTTCCTGTGCCACTGGTGCATAGGCATTCAAATAATTATATAAAAACTTTTTGTTCTTTTTCATTTGTTATATGTTATTAAATAATCTATTTCTTTTCCAAGATATACAAACATGTGTATACAATTCAGGTACTTCGGTTTCTTCGATTATGTTGATTCTTTCGACTTCTATTTCATATTTTTTAAAATTCCATCCTTTAGATTTCAAATATTTGGCAACACCCTGTGAGTGTGCTGCAGCAGCATTAAAGTAGGAGTATACTCCCTCGGGGTTTAGTATCTCTGATACTCTTTTTGAAAATAAAAACCAATCTGGTCTATCAAACGAATATGTATCAAAATACACACCATCAAACTTGATTTCGTTTTTGATAAAATCATCAATAATATCCATCCAATCGCCTTCAATTACATTATATCCTTTGGATCTAGCGATTTCTGCAATTTGTGGATGAACTTCTATAACTGTATGTTTTTTAGGATTATGAGATCTTATATAATTATCAATAATACCCATACCATATCCTACATTTAAAATACTTCCACCGTTTTGTGTCACTAATTTTGCATCAAGTTCCATGATAGGTCTTTCCCATTCATGCATTATTGATCGATTATATGGCCGGTGAGAATTGCCTAATTTTAAAATACTCTCATCGGTTGATTTAAGATTGTTTCCATCATTAATTACATCCGAGTTTAACCATTTATTTAAATTATCGCTCATTTAAATGCCTTTAAGTTCTTTGAACATTTTTCTTCTTCTCATGAATTCTTTAGAGTAGAATTCTAAATCTGACTGTGTAAGTGTAAAGCACTGTGGAATATTATCCTCTTCATTTGCAATCCAAATTTCTGCTCCATCTGCTTTAATACCTGTCATGTCCCAATAAGCAACAAAATATGCACCCGTTTGAATAAAGTAATCTTGTATCCAATCTTCTCTTTTTGGTCTACGTGAATTTTTGTAGTCAATGATCTTAATCAGGCCATCTGTCATTTCTGAGATATTATCAACAGTTCCAGCCCAACCACCAGCTTTAATAGTCCACAAAAAGGTTTCAGCTTCTAAGACAGTTTTAACTCTATCAAAATAGTCTGAACTATTAAAATAGAATTTATAAAAGAATTTCCAAGCTTCTGCTAAGTAGAGTGCTCCGTTCTCTTCATCACTGAATTGGTTACACTCGTCATCTTCTTTCGCTAAATCTTTAAGAATAATAAGTCTTTCTGAAGCATCGCCAGAAGTACCTTTATACAGTTCTATGAGTCTGTGCATAATAGTACCTCTGTTCATTGAAAGTTCAGATATACGTTTTGCTTCTGCTTCACCCACCCTTTTCTTCCACTTTTCAAGACCTGACATATCTTTGGTATTACCCAAAATAGTAGTAACTGAAGGTAACTTAGCTATTACTTTGTTATCTTCAGTTACTTGATAAAAGCGAAGTCCATCTTCGTGGACCCTATTTATTTCGTAGTTATTCAAACTCGTTTGATTTAATCCTCTTAGTAAAAATCCAAATAATTAAATAGACTAATACACTAGGAAAGTTTCCAAATAAAAATATAATTCTAAATATAATTGAAGGCATTCCGAATAGATCACCTAATCCTTCACAAATACCACCGATATAACCGCCTCTTCTATAAAATTTACCCATTATCAACTAGTTACAAAAACTGTAAATTTATCCCAAAGTGCAGTCCAAATATGTAAATTAGCATAGATAAATTTGTAAATTAAAAAGAATAAAAAACCTACGAACGATGATTTTAATATATTTCCTATGATAGGCAATAATGAAAGTTCATCGAAAACAGGCCATAAGATAACTAGATAAGAAACTGGAGATACCTTCTGTATTTGAGGGTATACCATATCTGCTAATCCAATTTGTAACATAAAATTACCATAGGTTGAAATCTTATTTAAAACATATGCCTGTTGTATTTCACCCGAGGCTGTTTGTACTTCTTCTGGTAAATTAACAACACCATAAATTCTACCTAACCAATCAACTCTTAATTGAAAATCTTTGTTTAATTGATCAGTATATTCTTTAGCGGTTCTACGAAATATCCACCATGCTCTAATATCTTTGGCAAGTTCTCGCCAATACGTAAATGTACTTAAAAACCATTTTCCCATAGTTAATTAATTTTAGTGAATTCTTTTAATTGTTGAAGAGTTTGATTACCTACTGCAGAATCTATTACTTCACCGTTTTCCATATAAAATATAGAAGGTATTGATCTAACGCCGAATACTTTAGAAAGTTCTTGTTCTTCTTCTACGTTGATTTTAATAACCTTAACTTCAGATACTTCATCTTGATATTTTTCTAATTGTTTACCTAACATTTTACAAGGTCCACACCAATCAGCATAAAAATCAACAAGTACCTTTCCTTCTTTTAATTGTTCTTTTAATTCCATATATTTTAATATTGCATTATCCATTCCGTTAACAATTCGTTGTCAGTCAATCTGATAAACGTATCCAGGTCCATACTAATAGCAACTTGACCTTCAATTGTTAATAGTTTTGTATATTCTACTGAATCTTCAAATCTTTGTTCAGCATCACCATTGTAAAGTTCATCGCTAATCTTGATTAAATTTTCAATAGATTCCTCTTGAATCCAAATTTGTATGTTCATAATTTAAGTTTAGTTATTATACGTAATATATTTATATAGTTTCATTTAGATCTATTTTAACATCTAAATACTCTTGTTCTGACATAGATAAAAAGTTAAAGTAGCTTAAAGATTCTATTGCTTGATCTATATTACTTATTCTAGATATCATATCCGTATATTTTTTGGAATACTCAATACCTCTTCTGTCTGTTTTAACTAAATACTTCCCAAGTTTAATTATTTTACCATATGTTGGTTTAGATGTTTCTAGTAAATTATATTCAAATTGTATTTTATCATCTATCACTTTTTTATAATAACCTATTTTGATTATAACATGTGAATCATCTTGGTTTCTCATTAAATTAGTTGGCAAAGGGTGTATTTTATTGACTACACATATATCCAACATTAAACCATATACATTAAGAGCTATATTATTTATAGTATCAATATCTGCCTCTACTAAAGACCAGTCTGTTTGATCATTATAATTATAGACAAACGCTAAGTCTATATCCCATGTCGGTTTATTGTATAAAAAACCACCAACTATGTGAATATTATATTTTTCTGCTAATGGTTGTATATCTTTATTTAAAAAGAAATTTCTAACTCTATCATATGTTGGCCTAGGCCACGGTTTAGTAGTTGTAACTGAACCTATTTGATAGAAAAAACTATTCATTTATTACTCTCTCATATGCTGATGGGCTTGGTAAACCACTATAATAATCCCAATCTTTTAGATTATCATCATGTAGTACTTCCTGCCATTTTGGATCATACCAAAACATTCTTCCATTCTTGTCTTTTATTTTCAACATTTTAGGATTTCCATAACACAACATAAATTTCTCTTGAATTGCATTTTCTCCAAATGGGTTATCCCAGTCTTTAATACTGCCTCCTCCTTTTGCATATGCCAACATTGGAATATCTTTGCACAATTCTAAAATCTCTGGATATTTTTTTAATTGTTGATTTGCTGGTAAAAATGGATTAACATTTCCCATTCTATAAATAATCTCTGCTCGTAAATAATTGCCAATACCATTAAACCATTTTTGATCCATCAATATTTCATAAAGGGGTTTATTAAATACTTTACGATCGATATTATTAATTATATTAGATTTAAACTCTTCAAATTCAGTAGTTGGGTCGGGTCCTCTGTCCTCGTTCCAACTCAAACCTTGCGTCCATTTACCAAATCGTCTAACATCTACAAATGATAATGTAGTTCCATCCTTTCTAAAAAACTTAAGGTGCGCATGTTTTGGTTCTTGACCAGTATTAGTAACCTTAAAATGACCGCTCATGCCCATAGTAATACGTATAGGAATAGTTGTTTCACTATCGTCATCTTTAATATGCATTACAATTTCTTTGCCTTTACTTTCAGCTGTAATTTTAAAGTATTTAAATGGAATATCTAATTCTGATCCTTTGTGTTGAGGATTCTTTTTTACGTTCGTATAAACAATACCGTTTGAAGATTTATTTACATAATCTGCTGTTAGTTTAAGTTCTGCTAATTCAGGCATTTTCTACTTGTTTTGAGTTTAATAATTCTTCGATATAGTTTGAAAAATCAACGTAACTTGTTTTTCCGCCAATATTCCATGTGGTTAATTCATTGATTGTGTATTCTACATCATAAGTTTTCCAATCATATAACGTAAAGATATCTCCATTGAATTCAAATACCCATTCAAATTGAACTTTACCATCACCACTTTCTTGATTAAATGTTGGTTGGCCAAAAGTCTTGATTAAATCTGAATATTTTGTGTTGTGTAAATAACCTTTAAGTGAGGTTCCAGTTGTTAAGTCTAATGCGTATTCAGTGTCTTGAAGTTTTTCTAAATAATTTTTCATGTTCTTATGGTTTTAATTATACTGCTAATATACCACAAATTATTGACATAAAAAAACTTTTATACGTTTATTTCTTACCGTGATGTATTAATATGTGATCATCAAAGTATTGATCAAACAGTTCATTCCATTCTTTTGTTTCCATCAGAGTAACATGTAAATTTGTGCCGTCTGGAAAGGCGTTACTCGATAAACCCTTTGGTACCGTAAAAATAACTACACCATCTTCTACTAAATATGATTTTATTTCAGTCAATAATTCTGGTAATTCTTCAATAGGAACATGTTCTAAAACTTCAGTACACATAACAATATCGAATTTACCAGTTGGCTTTATGTCATATAATGGGTGCGCAGGGTCATATCTGTAAAATCCACGTAATTTTTTACCGAAATGATGGGTTGCAGTTGTCAAATCCTTTCTGCCGGGAATCGGAACGTTTAAATGCCAGTGTACTGAAGATCCGCAACCAAAGTCTAAAATTGTAGCTGAACCTCTTTTATCCATTTCATAATCGAGTTCATCATAAATCATTCTAATACCTCCACCATAAAACGGTTTTTTCTCTTAGACTAGTTTCTTTACCATCTCTAAGAAAAGGTTTACCATCAAATATGTCTTTGTAATATTGTAAATATTTACTCATTAACCTGTTTTATTATATTATGCTTGACTGGCAGTCTATTATTATATTTATTTAACTAAATTTGTTTCATAAAAAAAGGCCTACAAATTAATGTAGACCTTTAAGTGGAGAATAACGGAGTCGAACCGTTGACCTCCTGCGTGCAAGGCAGGCGCTCTAGCCAGCTGAGCTAATTCCCCATAAAAAAAGGAAGGGACGTGTACCAGAGTATACCAGCTCTAGAAGATCATCCAATTGTATTGATTACTGCATACCAACCAACTTTACTTTTATTTCAAGTTCATCTCAAGACTGTTAATCTCGTTGATGCGCCAATTCGTGTGGCTTTAGTTGTACCTTATCCCCTATTGGATAGGATTATTCGGTCACTTGGGGCAAGATTTCCTCTCGGGTACTTGCAATGCTCTTGGAAAAATAGGTTTATATAGTTTTCCTGATCTACCGCCATCTACTATTTCAAGTCTTAATTACTCACTTCTGCAACTAAGTCAGAACTTGTCTGATGTCTAGCGTGCCTTAACCCCTCTTTCCTCAGGGTTTATTCGGCAATACACTCACATTATCAATGATCAGTCTCTAATGTGCCTTCCAATATTTTAAAGAACGTTTCCTTGGTACATTATATATACCAATTAATTTTAATTAGGCGTTGTTAGCTGCACTAACAGCAACTCTTACATCTTGTGCCAATGCTTTGATAGTTTGCATTGATTTACGAACTCTTGTTCCAGCTGCTTTGTTACCTTTTTCTGTGAATTTTGCTGCATCCTCTTGGATGTTAGTCAATTCTTCTTGAATTTGATTTAATAATTCTGTCATGTTTATTGTTTTTGAATTTATACTTGTTATACAGGTTAGTTGATATTTGTTTCAACCTTTTCTTATCTTTTATTCATTTATTTGATGAGCTCTTTCAATACCATCTCTAATTATAAGTTCTGCCTTTACATCTTCTGGTGAAACAGGTGTTCCATCTACTTGAGATTTATATAGTTCGTGATATTTACCTTGAACTACCAGCTCGTATTTTTTATTGTTATTTATTGTTGAAAATTTAATAATCATACAAGAAGGCGTTGGTAAATTTATTGATAAAATATCAACCACAGTATTCTCATACTTCTTAACTCTAGCTTGTGCTCTTTCTAAACGACGTTTCCAAAATTTATATAGAAACCCATTTCCTGGTATTGTAAATGTTGCCATGTAATTTATAATAGTGGTCCAAAAGAACCTGATTTAATTGCCGATTTCATTCTCTGATCTTCCAACCAAGACATGTATTTAAAAAACTTATTAATTGATTTTATAATTTTATTCATCTTTTTCTATTATGTTTCCATTATCGTCCATTTCTGGAGCATTCTTAAGTTCTCTAAGAATTCCAGCCCATATACAAACAAATAATGCTATTCCTAATCCCACCATTTTTCAATATTTTGTTCCATTAATTTAAATAATAATTTTCTGGCACGTT
>Ga0181557_1003008_pt1 | contig 16751 bp, 10 predicted proteins | sample 011ome_23_FD_148632 | JGI IMG/M metagenome (GOLD analysis project Ga0181557, IMG submission 148632) | Coastal salt marsh microbial communities from the Groves Creek Marsh, Skidaway Island, Georgia - 011506CT metaG (spades assembly) | ecosystem: Environmental > Aquatic > Marine > Intertidal zone...
AGGAGCAGGAGCGGGGGTATCCTGACTCCTACGAAGTACGCGGACATTGTCCATGTAGGCAGTAAACGGCACACTTTCGCTGCTTGTTCCCCTCATAAGAAAATAATCCTTAGTAAAAGTTTCCTCGAATTCTGCTTTCTTTTCGCCATTTAAATAGAAGCAGGTTTTGGACTCCTCAAAAACCACCCCGATCCGATAGTAAGTGTCCAAAGAGCAGGGTATATAAACTGTGGAATGACCGATCACTCCAAAATTAACCTCGAGATTTCCCGACTCATACCACATATCCGCATAAGCTCGGGTTGCATTATCCCGAGCCTCATAATCAAATGAATCCTCAAATGTCGAGGTATCCAAAATATATAATCCCATTCCCACTTTTTCAGGAACAGATGATGGCATCATGACCTCGAACTCGATGGCGTCCAAATTTTCATTTATTCCCACATTGCTATGTGCACCACTATCCCCCAAATCACTAATTGCATCTGGAAATTTATCAAGCCAGAAATCATCCAAATATGTTTCGTTAAAATCTTCCTGACTGGTACCGGAAAGCTCAAGCACTCCGTTATTAATAACCGGTGGTTTCCCTCCAGCGTAATACGATACATCCCACTTGCTTGAATCCAGCGAACCAGTAGTAAAATCGTCGTACTCTTCCCAGTTTCTTACAATGCGAACATTTTGTGCATATGCAGAGAATGGTTCGCCTGCGTTATTCCACGCCCGAATTACAATGGAGTCCCGGGAAAAATTGGCGGAAGAAAATTCTGCAACCTTGCCCCCATCCACAAACATGAGAACTTTCCCCTCCTCAAAAATAAACGCAAAGGTATGAGAACTTCCGGCAGTCGTGGAAAGTTCACTACTTATAAATTCTCTAGTATTAGGATCGACATATTCGATGTCTATATGATCTCGCCATAAGTCTAATCCGAAGAAGGACTTATCTGACTGATCCTCAGAAAATGCTTTCGCCCAGTCACTGGCATAGAGACCAATTGCGACTGAAGATGGTGCATCGGCAGGCAGTTGAACCTCCACTTCTATGCCCAAAATATCATCCTTTATAAGTTCTAAGATCGAATGACTTTCTGTACCATTTGAAGAAGAAAATCCTTCCTCCAGTAATGGTTTAATATCCGGATTAAATTCGAGCATTCCAGCCGTAGGCAGTACTTCATTAAACCCGGATATTGTATTTCCTGTAAGGGTTAACCTCTCATTTTCAACGATGGGTAGGTTTCCTCCATCCCAATGCCCCATACTCCACCGGTCTGTATCAATATCAGTGCCACTGCTAAAATCTTCGTATTCTTCCCAGTCACTGATCACGCGAACATTGTCAATGTACCCATCCCAAGGTAAATCTTCGTCATGATATCCACCAAAGCTAAAGAATAGCAATTCTCCCCTTACAGGATATTCCCCTATCAGTTCACTGTCCAAGAAGAGTTGATACGCACTCTCACCTTTCACTACGGAAACCTTATAGCTCTGGCCAAGGTTTGCTGGCTTGTCACCCAAAGTTAACTCCAGTGTTTCGGTTCCGTTTTCATAGATCGTATTTGAAAATTCCAAACTTGGGCCCGATTGTTTCCAAGAATTGAGCTCGATACCAGCATAGGCAAAACCGCCTACGACAGCTTCCATTATTCCCAGGTATATTCCTGAGAAAGTGGAATCCAAACTAATCTCTGCCTCAACTCCCCTAATAAGGTCATCCTTTAAAAACAGAAAAGATTGGTTGATACCATTTTGGGGCATACCAACCAGTTCATCAAATGAAGGTGGGACGATGCTACCAACCCCAACCCCTGTTCCGTAAAGGTGTGCTTTGCCATTCTCTATATTGGGAGCTTGGGCACCATCCCAATAACCAATTTCCCACTTTCTTGTATCCAGGTTCGAGCCACTGAAGTCATCATAATCCTGCCAAACATAGGTATCGGAAAATCCGGCATGAGAGATAAATGATGAAAAAATAAACAGAAGTGTAGATTTTTTCATGACGCAGAAATTTAGTTAAACTGTCTCCATGCTTGGCCCTTATTGCTCCAGTACATGAGGGTTCCACCCGATGGATGAAAATAAAGCCAATCCTGCTCCTCATTTGAGTAGACCCAAGGGTAGTGATCAAACCACATCCAACTCTTTGGGTTTACCTTGGAATAATAATACTCTTCAGCGGCGGCACGGGTGGTAAAGAACCATTGATCGACCTGGTTGATTCCGTTGTCGGCGACCGATTCCACCCCCTGATCATTCTGAATGGTTCCAATTACACCATTTTCTACACTTACGACATTGTAATATTGATAATCTCCATCTCCTTCTAAACTTTTGATATAACCATTTGCATCAATTTCGTAGGTAACTGAGTTTGCTCCTGTATCTGAAACATCATCTGCAAACTCGAAACCATAGATAAGTTTACCACCCGAAAATTTTGCAGTAAGTGCATACCAATCACCCCCACTGACCGACCACAAGGTGACCCCATCCATGGTGCTGTTCCATTTATATTCATCCCCCAACTGCACAACCACTGCCTGCCCGTTGGGATCAGAAACTACGGTTACTGGGGTAGTATCAACTATGACAACATCTACCGCAGTTACCGCTCGGGCGGTTGTGATGAGAAGGGGTTGTGAGGTGTTGGTTCCAGTTTGGTGTTCGAAGCCTGTAGGGTTTTCCGATTCCAGGACTTTATGAAATGCAACATATAAGATGTATTTTTTACCGCTTTCAAAAAGGCTGCTTGGAAATTCATAACTTGTGGCTGTAACTGGCAAACTGGTGCTTCCCATGACTTCAATTTCATTATCACCCACCAACTCTTCTACCGAAACGGTTATAAAATCATCTGAACTTGCTAAAGAAAAAGTTTCCCAAGTTAAAGTTACAGAGTTGCCAGTCCTAGCCTCTTGATATTCAAACCCATCACTATCTGTCTTCCAGCCCAAACTTTCAACGAACGAGGTATTGGGAGTATTTGGTAATGATGATTCGGCGGGGAGATTGTGAGCGTAAGAATAAGTGATACCATCAACCGTGATATTAAAGTTAAAAGTCTTCCCATTAATATACGGGTCCCAATCAGATTCGCTTGAACTTTCAACATCAAATAATTCATCATCAAAAGAACTATATCCGTAATTGGTTCGAAAAGCAGTAGGAGCCTGAAAACTCGCTAAGTCGTAAGTCACACTATCTACAGTCATGGTAGCAGCAGAGACCGCTGGCTGGCCCGTTAATTGTAAATCAAAATTTATTTCACTAGCCCCATCTATTTCGACTGGTCCGTTTTGGCCTTGCAAACTAACCTTATCCCGAAAAGCACTCAAAGCCAATGGGGCAACCTTGATCGACGGAGAGCCCGAGCTTCGGCGAAGTACACGGACATTATCCAAGTAGGTAGTAAAGGGTTGATTGATTTCGTTCATAGCCCGAACGATGAAGTGCTCACCGACATCCGAGTAGGGAAATTCCCCGATCAATTCCCCATTCATATAAAAAGAGATTTGGGAATCACCTCGAATAAATGAAACCCGGTAAGAGGAATCAAAGGAAATGCTTTTGTCGATTCCCTGCTCAACTCCGGTAATCGGGACCTTAGCATCAAATTCTAGAGTCGCTGCTAGTGAATTATCGGCCCATAAATCCAAATTAAAAGAAACGGCACTTTCTTCTTCACTATCACTTTGTGAATTAAACATTGCTTGATAATTCACAGCGTATAAACCAAAACCCATTTGGTTGGGCACCCCCGACGGAATCGAAAAAGTCAGCTCAATTCCTTCTAGATTTTGTGATTCCTTAAATTCCAAAATACTGTGCGGGCTTTGGCTGGTGGGGTCTCCAACTGATGCATCCGAAGAAACTGCCAGCATAGCACTGGTGGCAACATTTACACTGCTTGAAGAATTTGGCTGACCGGTAAATTTAAGTTTACCACCATCAAGAACTGGAAACTCTCCTCCATCCCACTTGCAAATATCCCACTTGCCCGTATCCAAACTCGTTCCACTAAAGTCATCATAGTCCTTCCAGTCGTGACGGATAAAGCTGAAATTCCAACTCCCGCTTTCGTCGACCACTCCATTTTCATAATCAACCAATGTACCGGAGTTTGATTTTGAATCGAACTTGTAGGTGTCGCCATCGCTCAAAGTGATCTTGAAATTGTTATCTGAATTTTGATCCAAGATATAAGTCTGGTTAGCGTTTACCATGGATCCCTCTTCCGGATCGATAAATGTGGAAGTAAAGGTACCATTTTCGAAGGACAAAGTCTCGCTGACTCCATCCGTGCTGGAAAGGATTAAAACCGACCCATCAACTGTGGTGGCGTTAGCTCGACGAAGGACGCGCACATTATCAGCTTCTACTGCAAACCCCTGTTGATTTTCGTTGTAGGCACTTAAGCTAATCAAGTTCGGTTGAAAATTAAAAAAACTGATTTGCCCAACTTGCTCTTCATTTAAAAAGATAGAGCACATGTCGCCTCTTCTGATAATAGAAACGCTGTACATTTGCCCAAGATTCGCTGAAATCGGCTCTTCGGTAAAAGTTTCCCCCTCAGACTCCATAACTATTTTGGTATTTCCATTTTCCTGAGACAAACCAATTCCGATTCCCCTAGAGGTTAGTTCCTGTCCACTTGAATCGACCTCATGAAAGGATAAATCGAAAAAAGTTCCATTTGTGGTTCCAGCAGGCATCAAAATTGAAGCCTCAACCCCAACAATATCTGTGTCTCTAATAACATAAAAAACTTCCGGATCCCCCCATTGCTTATAATCTGCTACTAATTCATTCCACTCAGATTCGTTCTGGGAGACGGCGTCAAGGTCTTGTCCATTAGATGAAAGAATCAAACTGCCATCTTGATGATATGGTTCTATTCCACCATTAAAAGTAATGATTCCCCATTTAGTGGAATCGAGGCTCGATTCGCTAAAGTCATCGTAGTCTTCCCAAACATAGGTATCGGCGGCAGTTGGAATAGTTGATAATAAAGTAATTATGAGTAGGATTGATGTTTTCATACAGTAAAATTTAAAGAGAATACTCTTATTTTTATAATCAAGCTAATGCAACATTTTCGTTTGATTGAATGGATCGTAATAAATCTCATCAAGCAAACTGAACATTTGGTCACTTAGGACTTTGCCTAGTCAGGCAAAAAATGAAGCTTGCGAAAATCTTGATTTCTAAGAGGCAATCTTGATCTTTACCACTTCGGGTATCATGATCGGGGTCATTGTCCCGCTCGCCTGATCAAACCGGACGCAGGCTGCTACCACTTCTCCTACTGCAGCTTTTACCCGCTCACCATCCTCTTCCTTCCAAAATTGGAAGGCGTAAGCTATGGAACGATCGCGAATTTCTGTGATGATCAATTTTACCTCTACTTCTTCCTCGAAACGCAGAGGGCGCTTAAAGCGACAAGATGTTTTCACCCGGGGCCAACCGAAACGGCCATTTTCATCTTCCATGTCCACAGAGAGACCAAGGCTGCGCAGAAACTCATGTTCGCAAATTTCCATCCAGCGATAGAAATTGGTGAAGTGCATAATACCGGCGAGGTCGGTTTCGCTAAATTCAACGCGTCGGGTGATGGAAAATTCAATAGTCATAATAAGTTTAAAGTAGGAAAAGATTTTAAAGGACAGAGGTGTTTATTGGGGATAAAATTTTCTCAACAAAGGATGGAGCCAGCACCTCATTGGCATAGTAGCGGGAGACTGCAGCATGCGCAAGTTGTCCAATTTCATGGGCTTTCGCCCGGTCACTAAGCATACGGTCGAGGGTATCAGTCAGGGCACCGGGTTGGCCTGGGTCGTAAAGAAAACCACCCTGGGTGGTATTTACAATTTCAGGGAAGGCTCCGCAGTCGGGCAAAACCACGGGCACTCCCGCAGCCATAGCTTCGACAACATAGAGCCCAAATGCTTCAGGATAACGGGCAGGGACGGAAAAAACCGTAAGGTTTTTTAAAAATTCTAGTTTTTGGGAACGATTTAAATTGGACCGGATGGAAAAATGGGACGCAAGCCCGGCCTGAACAAGCTTTCTTTGTTGTTCCTCCACATAAGGTTCGTCTTCTGCCGTCATGCCCCCCGCGATTTCAAGACGGAGGTTGGAAAATTTATCTAATTCTTTTAGCTCAAGGAAGGAGTCAACCAGTTGGTCCAGACCCTTGAGTGGGCAAAGCCTGGCAAAGTACCCCAAAGTGGGCACTGCAGGAGGCTCACCGGGGGGATCATAGCCCTGGAGGGTAATACCGTTGGGGTGATACAGGACATCTGCTTCAGAAACCTGTAATCGTTCCGCCATCAGGGAACCAAAATACTGGCTGGGTGCAATACACCCATCCAATTGCTTTGCATCGGAAGATAGCAATTGCCAGGCTTTCCCGCGGTACTCCGGAAGTAAGGAATCCAGAAAAGCATCTTCCCCCTGCAAAAAGCCAAGCACGGGAATTTTCAATTCACGTTTTAAAACCTTTCCAATCCCAGCGAGCATAATGGTGGACAGCAAAATTACATCGGGTACACCATGGGTTTTAAACCATTGCACAACCTTCTTTACTTCCTTGGCAAGAGGGCCATCTTCCCCGCGAAATGTGGAAATTGTAATTTCCCCAAGATCCTGGCTTGAGGTCATCCCGCTCCGGGCCGCAGCTTTTCGAAGGAGCCACTTGCTGTCCAATGCTTTATCTACCCAACCAGGAGTTTTTCGGAATAATGAAAATTTATGCTGCAAATATACATTGATGCCGCCAAAGAAAATAGGCTCATCCCCCGTGGCAGCTTCTTCATCCAAAAAGTGGGGCAAATAAGTGGGCAGCATGGTGACCTCATGCCCCTGGGCAATCAATTGCCTGGCGAGAGAATTGTCTCGCATGCACACCCCGCAATAATAATTGCCGGTCCCAGGGGTTAGGAAAGCAAGCTTCACGAAGAAGCCTGAGCCAAGCCATGTTCCACCGGTTCCGGCAACTTGGCCAGGTCGGACATGGAATCAAAAAGTTCCTGAAAGTCCTGATCGTCGACATTGCCAATCAGGCAATCTGTTAAAGCGGCCCGCAGATGATCCCCTCTCTTTACCAGATCCCCAAAGCTGAAGCCTGGATCATAAAAGGCGTAGACAATTTTTCGCATGGTTTCGATGGAGGATTGCATGCGTTTACCATAGTTTTCAAAACTCTTGGAAGTGACCGGCTGGCCGGATTTCAAGGCCAGGTCAATTTCATCGGCAAGCATCACTCCGCTCTTCAGTGCTAAAAATACACCGGATGAAAAAACTGGGTCGAGAAACCCAAGCGCATCCCCGGCCAATACCAGCCCATCGGCGGCACAATAACGGTTGCGGTAAGAATATTCCCCGGTGATCCGATACTCCGCTGTTTGTTCACCTTCTGCAAGGTGCTCCTTAATCCACTCATTGTTCTGCACTTCACGCTGAAAAATCTCAGCGTGGTCTTTGGTGGACCCGTTAAACAAATAATCCCGTTCCGCCACAATGCCAACACTTACCATATCTCCACTCAGAGGGATATACCAAAACCAGCCTTTATCCGGCAGGTATGCCACCGTGGTCGCACCCTCATCCAGACCGGGGTCTCTCTTGGCATTTTTATAGTAGGTCCATAAAGCTACTTTTTTTAACTCCGGGTCCCGCACCATCCAATTTTCCTTGTGGGCGGCAAAACAATCTCGCCCTGAGGCGTCGACAACAATGGGGGCCCGCAATTCCAACTCGCCCAGATCTTTGGACAACACTTTTACCCCCTCCACCTTTCCATCCGGAGCCTTGATAAGGTTCTTGGCCTTGGTCTCCTCCATAACCGCAGCACCATGTTCTCTGGCTTTGTCCATAATCATCTGGTCAAATTCAGATCTCCATACCTGCCAGGTGGTGGAGGATGGGTGGTCAAAATGCTGGAAAAAATAAAAGGGCTGCGAAAGAAAGCCATCCTGGCGGACAAATTGAACGCAGTACTTCCTGGGATTCCCGGATTCCATTAAGGTGTCAACCAGGCCTAGGCGTTCAAGGGGGAAGTAACAGAAAGGCATTAAAGATTCCCCAACATGGTAACGGGGGAATTTTTCTTTTTCCACGACCAGCACATCGTGTCCTTTCTCGGCAAGTAAGGCCGCGGTCGTGGAACCTGCCGGTCCGCCTCCGACAACGATAGCGTCATAGTTGGATTTTTGGGATATCATAACAAGCTACTCATTCAATGCTCAATCAACTTGTTCTCAAGCTTATTGCAAGTCAAGGGTGGGTAAAATCTCAACAATTCTGGCAATGGTATCTCCATTGAATCCTGTAATTTCGTTACTACGACCATACAATTCATCTGATTCCAGGGAGCCAAAGGCTTCAACGATGGGACCATCCGGGATAATTTTTAAAAAAGCCCGTGGTGCACTGGTGTAAGGAATTCGGTATTCATTGAGAATGCGGCCCAACGGCTGCTTAGCCTCGATCACAAGGGGGCGGACTTCCTCGGGTAAATGCTTAAGCGTAATCTCAATCGCCCCATATTCAACGCCCTGGTCACTCCCCTCCGGGGTCAGTAAAACTTCACGGAAATAAGACTTCCCATCGCTGGATGAGCGGAGCGGAGAAACGAGCAATGCCGACTCATGATAAGCTTCCAGGCGGGATGTCATATCCCCATCATGGACAAGCAGAGAGTTGTAGGGTTCAGGAACTTCGCTGGGGTCTATTTCCTGAAAATTTAATTTGGGCAATTTGCGGGCCATCCGCATAAAGCTCAAAGGATACAGCAGGTCGGGGAAAGTTGGCATAGGTCAAACGTAGCGGGAATCTTGGTGTTGAGGAAGAAAAAGGTCGTGCAACATGGAGTCTACCCGGAGCAAGGCATCCCGGGAAAGTTTTAGTTCATCTCCATTCTCAATCAAATCACCCGCCTGCTTCCATTTTTGAAAAAGCTCACCATATCTTTGGGTTAAATTGATTTTAAATTTTTTCTCAAAATAACTTCGGTTTACTTTTCCGAGCTTCCACTGAAGGATAAACTCCCGGATAAACCGTTCTTCTTCCGTCGTCATCAAGGCCCGCCTGATTACCGGTTGGGTCGATTCCATAGCTTCGCAGTATTGATCAAAGTGGGTGAGGTTTTGATAATGTATTCCCCCCAAGTGCCCGAATGAGGCGACACCAAGAGCAATCATGTCCGCCCCCGCCCATAAGCGGTCACGGTAAATAAATTTTGTGGCATCCGGGTTTTTAACTGCAGTGCAAGTACTGGTAATGCTGTACCCTGCTTGTTCCAGGCGGGAAAAAGCCTCCGCTACCCATTGGCGTTTTTTAGGCCACTCCGCAACAGGGGCGGAAAGCTTACCCTCCTCCTTCATATTTTTATAAATCGTGGTATTGAAGGGGACTTCCATCTGGTAGATGGTTACGCAATCCGGCTCCAACTCAAGGGTACGATCTATACACGCAGACCAGTTCTCATCTGTCTCCTCAAGCATGCCGGCGATTAGATCAATGTTTATATTTTGAAACCCGAGTTTGCGGGCAAAATCATAAGCCTTGAAAACCTCCCCGGACCGGTGGGCCCGACCGTTGGTTTCTAAAATATGATCATTAAAATTTTCGACTCCCAAACTCAAGCGGGTTACGCCAAAATTTTTGATCGCTTCCAATTTTTTCTCGGTAAGCGTACCCGGTTCACATTCAAATGTCACCTCCTCCGCTTCATCCCAGGAGAGGATGGATTTCATGTGATCGGTTAACTCCGTAAGTTGTTGAGCTGATAAGTAGGATGGAGTACCTCCGCCAAAGTAAACAAATTTTGGTTTACGGCCTTGGAGGTAAGGAGCCGCCGCATAATTTTCTAACTCCTTCATCGTCGCCGATAAATACCTGCGAACATCGTTGGAGTTTTTATCGGTGTAGACACGGAAATAACAGAAATGACAACGCTTCCGGCAAAAGGGCACATGATAATAAATCCCCAAGGGCTCGGTTCCAGGGCTTGGGCTGTTGAGCATACTGTCAACACAGGGAATATCAGCCTCATTCCAAAAAGAAAAAGGGGGGTAATTGGAAACAAAATAATTCCCCACTTTTGTTTTTTCCTTAGTCTCCCGGTCTGGCTTAATTTCAATGGCTTGTGTCATTTTTTGCTTTCAGTTTGGAAGGCATAAACTTTTCCGTCTTCACACCCAACGATAATTTTCCCCTTCAGTATGGCAGGGGTGGAGGATATGGACTCACCTATCTCATAAGAGGTAATCTCTTTTCCACTATCCATGGCCAGCATGTAAAGTTTTCCATCCATCGAACCAAAAACCACTTTATCCTCGGTGATGACCGGGGAGCTATCGATACGGCCACGGGATGAAAATCTCCATTTTTGTTTTCCCGATAGCCGGTCAATCGCATGAAGCCCTTTGTCCCGGCCGCCAATATAGACGGTGTCTTCATTAATTGCGGGCGATGAAAAATAAGGAAAGCCTTTAGGTTGATAGCTCCAAACCTGTCCCCCTGTTAACAATTGAAAGGCCATCACCGCCCGGTCCATATTTCCCACATACCCAATGCCATCAGCAACCGCCACAGATGCGGCAATCGGTGCCTCCACTTCTACAGATCGTACTTCCGAGCCGTCTTCCAAATGGATGACATAGAGCATTGAATCGCAGCCCCCAAAGACAACATATTGCTGATCGAAAATGGTGGGCACACCATTTACATAATTCTGAGTCTCAAATTTCCACAACAACTTCCCCGTTTTTGCATCCAGGCAATGAACAAAGTTGTCATAACTCCCAACCACAATCACTGAGTCTTTTGATTTTGGACGAATCGCTTGGTTGGCAGCACCCATAATCTCACCATCGGTTTCATACTTCCAAAGCAACTCTCCTGACTGTGAATCGAGTGCGTAAAGAAAACTATCCGTAGAGCCTACATACAATATATTTTCGACCAGTAAGGGGGGAGCTTCGATCGACATCTCTGCCTTGAAATGCCACCGCTCTTTACCGTCCTGCAAAGCAATCGCATGAACAACCCCACGGTCGGAGCCGATATATGCATGAGTATTGGATGCAATAACCGAGGATTTAAGAAAGTCTCCGGTGTCAAATATCCAATCCAGCACAAGCTTGTCACCCAGGGACGCTGATGATTTCCCTTGCAGGGCCGGACCTCCCCGGTGCCTATGCCAGGTATCAGATTCCGCAGACTCTGCCCTGGCTTGATTTGCCCACGCACAAATGGACAGAAGGCAGTTGAAAGCGATCGCGGAAAATGGAAGGCAGCGGGTCATAGAAATCAATAAGCTTACTTTCCTTCAGAAGCGGAGAAATCGCAATGACTGCCCTCCAAAAGTTGAGAATAAAGGTTTTCAAAATCAGACGAAGTGATCATGCGGGGATTAAAGGAAGCCGTCCATTGCTCGGCAGCATTATCTGCCAGGGTTCCAACCTCCTGGGCTGAAAACCCAAGTTCGGTTAAAGATTTGGGAAGGTCTGCCATACCAAGAAGCTGATGTACTCTCTTGATGAGGGCTTCCGTGGCATCCGCATCAGAATCATTTGGGGAGGAAAGGTGGGCCAAGCGTGACAATTGAGCATAAATTGAGCACACCCCTGCATCCTGGGAATTAAACATCATAACTCCAGGCAGGGAAATACCCACCGCTATCCCATGCACCACACCTTTATGGGCAGTGAGAGGGTTGGCCATGGCGTGGGCCGCCCCGAGCATACTTCTCTCAATCGCTGCCCCTGCATGAGAGGCACCGACAAGCAATTGCCCCCTGGCTTTCAAGTCGGTTGGATCCGTCAACACTTGGGGCAGGTTTTCTTCTATCAACTTAAAGGCTATCATAGAATGCCTGGAAGAGGAGCTGTTTCTCTTGGATGTTACCGCTGACTCCAAGGCATGAGCCAAGGCATCGATTCCCGTACAGGCGGCAACACGAGGAGGCTGGGAAATTGTAAGCTCGGGATCCAACACGGTTAAACAAGGCAGTGCTTTCGGGTCGCCGCAGGCCATTTTTTGATGAGTCTCATCATTGGAAATAAGGGCAAATGACTGGCATTCACTCCCGGTCCCAGCCGTTGTGGGGACAGCAACCAGGGGGAGCATGGCACGGGATGCTTTTCCCACACCCCAGTAATCTGCCATCTTTCCACCATTGGTGAGTATAAAGTTACAGCCTTTTGCCGTATCCATCGAACTTCCCCCTCCAAACCCGATGATTACATCGATATCCAAAGGGCGGGCAAAATCAGCACAAGCTTGAACGCTGGAATCTGTGGGGTTTTCAATCGACTGGTCGAAGGTAAAAACTTTAATTTCCAGGTTCTCCAAGTTTTCCTGCATTCGGGTCACATGACCAGCCTGAACAAGCCCATGGTCAGTCACCAAAAGAGCCCGGCTCCCCAACTCTTTTATTTTTTTCCCGAGGTTGGCAACACATCCGGCACCAAACATAATATCCTGCTGTGCCGGGTCACCAAAAGTAAAAAACGGGAAAGGTGTGCTTGTGTCCGAAGATGCAATTTCCATCAGTATGTTTACCAGGATAAAGATGTGCCGGCTAGGCAGCCATTCCTATGGAACGGCGCTTATATAGAAACTCAAACATATTCCCTTCATGGGGTTGGTCCCAGGAAATCTTCATCGTGGAAATCGGTCCAATGTTGAGACGTTCAATATTACTGGCTGCTAAAAGTTGTCTTTTAAAACCGGGGTCTTTGGTTATCGCCGTCACCACCAGGGTTGGCCCGATGGAGGATAACATCTTACTTTGAGCAACCTCCACAACACTGGCATAGGGGCATAGAAATTCTCGGTTGGAAAGAACATGATCCATGGACTCACAATAGGCAATGGTCGGACGCAGGTAGGTCCCACCTTCGGCTGTTACGAGCCTTTCACCATCCCGGTATTGGGCAGTCATATCCACCGCTCCTTTTTCCAAAAAGTCAGCCGTCAGCGTTTGGTCAATCCACTCCCCCATTTTCGGGTTGGCAAAGCCTGACAATACAGCGTTGGGGTTCTCCACAGGAAGCGGTTTAAGGGGACCTAACCTTTGGCCAAGGGCGTCCGCAATTTCTTTGGCATATTTTGGAACGATGACCGCTGAGGCGTTGACACAGCTTCTTCCACCATTGTCCGAAATCGAGGAAACCATAATATCAAGGTAATCTTCCCAGTTTTCAATCTCGTCCTCCCCGATGAGGATTTTACTGAATCCTGGTCCGTGTACCTGCACACCAGGGTCACCTGCATACTGATCCGTGGTTGACTTGTCTCCAAAAATAAGGGCCCGTCCGCAATGCTTCAGGATGTCCCCTGCCCCCTCATGGTCCGTGGGATAAAAACCAAACGCCTCTTTCGGGGCGCCCGCAGCGATAAAAGCCTGGATTAAACGATAGGGTGTCCAGGGCTCGTCCCGGCCTGGCTTCATAACGATCGGCACCTTCAGGGCGATGGAGGGAAGCCAGAGAGAATTAACCGCCGGCGAGTTACTGGGCATAACCAGCCCGAGGGCATGGGTCGTTGGATAAAAGCATACCGGGGAATCTCCATGCTTGCCATAACCTTGATCCAAAACCGAAAAATCAATCCCCCGGGTCAGGCCATTTAAAATGAGCTCCAGGTGGGTAAGGGCGTAATGGATTTTATCCATATTTCTTTTGACCATTACGTACGGTAATCCACTGGTGGAGGAAAGAGTTTCAATGTAATCATCAGGCGACTGCACAACCCCATCACTCCCGACAGGTAGGCTATTTTTAAGAAAAAGTTCACCGGCCTTGGCACTTATATCTAAGAGCTCTCGGGTGGAAAACTTTTGCAGAGCATCGCGTGCCTGATCGATCGATTTCAAATCCCGACGAATCACACCGGCATTCACCTGACTAAGGGTAGCTTTAACGGAACCATCTCGATAATCTTTTACCTCGGATTGATTTAAGCTTCGGTAAGGAACGCCCAAGCGCAGGCAGGGAATATGTAACTTGCTCATTCTTAATAAACTCCTTCCACAATTGTTTTCTCCATGGCCCCAAATGGGCGAACCTCAGCGACTCCATCCCAGGGAGCCTCAGTCCAGGGTCTGCGGCGAAGGGCTTCATCTCGTTCCAAAAAGCGGGGCATAAAAAATTCTTTCGTTAAAGTGGAAAGCTCTACCCTGCCCCAGGTATCATAGTCAACGGGTTGGTTGGTATCCGGGTTAATTACCCGGAGTACAGCCCTTGGCTGGGGGGCGTAGTAGGCAATGGAGTAATCATTTTCCTCACTAATCGGGTGATGCCTCGCCAATCCCATTAGAGTATTTCCGTAAGTCGGAACAAAGCCAATCTTTCCACCCTCACAAACCTCTTCCACAAGAAATCGGGCATACTGCTTATCCATCGTTGTACCCCCGCAGAAGACTCCCTTAATGCCTGCCCTTACCAGGTCTTTTCTCTCGGCCAAGGCTTCCAGTAATTTAGGGGTGGTAAACAGTGCGCTTACTTCACGGTGCTTGAGAATGGTTAACGCCTGGTCAACAACATGATCCATATAGGCACGTGCCTGGTCAAATTGCTTGTTGGCGATCAAACGCTTAACCCACCGGGGATCAAGATCCACAAAATAGCAAGAACAGCCTCTTTCATTTGCCAGGTGTTCAATGGCCAAACGTAAACGTCTTGGGCCCGTTGGCCCCACCATCATCCAATAGTGATTTCTGGGGAAATGCTCATCGCTTAAAGTTTCCGAAAAGGAAGTGTAATCTATCCGGAAGTCATCCCACCCGATCCGCTGTTTAGGCATTCCGGTCGTACCCCCGGTTTCAAATATATTGAACGGGCGATCCTTGTAGGCTTTGGGAACCCATACCTTGTTGGGTAAATCACGAAGCCACTCATCCTGGAAATTGGGGAATTTATCGCATAAATCCTGAAAGGTTTTTACTTCTTCCAATGGGTTCCATGACTGTTCACTCGCCCAATTGAGCCAAAAAGGAGAACCAGTATCTTCCGAAAAGTGCCACTGGATGATATGAGCAACATGAGAATCTAGTTCTTCTGCAGCTTGTTGGATTTTGGTATCAGTTACCATGAGTTTGTAAAATTAAAGGTTAGCAAGAAAATATATAACGATTCACACAGACTAAAAGTTCAGCCTTGTGGCTTTTCGGGCGGAAAGAATTTGGCCAATGTTTCCGAAGGGGGTGGTTCTGTCAGAAGAGAGACCAGCACCATCGCAACCGAGGATGCCAAGAAACAAATCGCGGCGGGCACGACGCCCGGGCCCACCAAATACTCTCCGCCATAACCGGAGAGATGGAAGTAATAAAACCAAGCCAGGACCGCCGCCAATACACTAGCAACCGCTCCTTGTTTGGTAGCACGCTTCCAATACAAGGCAGCAAAAACAAGTGGGAAAAGAGCAGAAAATCCACTGAAGCACCAAATGGCTAAGTCAAAAACATTGGCATCTTTTGCCAGCATCGCCAAGAAGTAGGTAAGGCCTACAATGCAAACAATAAAGATTCGGGCTATGGATATAATTTGTTTGTCTGAATATTTTTCCTTACCCGCGCGATGGATCACGATATCATTGGTGAAAATTGTACCCAGGCACAGAAATTGAGAATCCAGGGATGACATAATCGCGGCCAATATCCCGGCCGTAAGCAAGCCGATTAAAATAGGGTCACCCACTAAAAGGTTTAACATAGCCGATAATACAGCGGGTGGCGGAATGCCTGGAGGCAAGACACCACTAGCCCAAGCACCCACCAAAACACAGGGCACCCAGACAATCATGATACAGAGAGGATGGGCAATAACAGTGAGGCGAAAAGATTTTGCACTTTTAGCGGTGAGCCAATGTTGAAACAAATGAGGAAACATGCCCACACTGAGAGGTATAAACAAATAGGTAACAAAGGTTATGAAAGAGTACCCTAGCTCTCTTTCAAAGGGAAAAAGCTCCCCGGTTTGCGGGTTTTTCTTTTTGAATTCCACCCGGGTGGCTTCTCTCCAAAGGTGAGGCTGCTGGTCTACAATATTTTCACCTTCGGAAGATACTACCCTGCCGATTACCTTCGGTGGATCATTGGCCACGACTGCTGCCAACTTTTTATCATAACGATAATCCTGAACAATCGTTGACTGCTCTGAAATCCGGGCAGGTATCTTTCCTGTGTTTTCAACTCCTCCAAGAGCCTTGATAATGAAGACAAAAGCCACCAAGCCCATGACCATAAATACGATGGTTTGAAAGGCGTTGGCAAATGCAGCACCACGGGAACCACCCATAAAAACATAGCTCAAAACAACCAGGCAAACCACCAAACCGGTAAGCCAAGGGGGTACCCCGCCTAACCAAGGGGGAGCGCTTGGGGAGGTAAACAAAGCGGGAAAAGCACCGGCAGTAACCGGCTCAATCGTCTTCCCTGCTCCAATGATGCCAATAAGCAAGTAAGGGACAACCAAAAGCACCAGGATTGGAAATAGTAAGTAACCCAACTTGTCGGAATCAAAGCGGTCGCGAAAAAATTGAATTTGGGTAAGGTAGCCATGTTTTTTTCCAAATGCCCACAACTTGATACCAATAAGAAAAAAAATGGCGGCATGAACCAGACCACTTATGGATGCCATTAATCCATAGGTGCCAATCCCGCGCTCAAAGGACTTGCCTGTGGAGCCAACTAAGGCAAAGGCCGTCATGGTGGTACCAAACACGCTCAT
>Ga0181557_1003022_pt1 | contig 16729 bp, 6 predicted proteins | sample 011ome_23_FD_148632 | JGI IMG/M metagenome (GOLD analysis project Ga0181557, IMG submission 148632) | Coastal salt marsh microbial communities from the Groves Creek Marsh, Skidaway Island, Georgia - 011506CT metaG (spades assembly) | ecosystem: Environmental > Aquatic > Marine > Intertidal zone >...
TTCGGTCGCGAAACAACAACAACAACAACAACAACAACAACAACAACACCAACGAACTTTCTCCGCTTGAGCGTTGAGTGAGAACAACACACACGGAATAAAAAATCTTTCTCGATCACAGACAGAGACGTCAGAAAAAAAAGCACAAACGAGAAATGTCTTCGTCTAGCGATGGTGGTCCAGGAGGACGCGTTCTTCCGTACGCGTCGTTGGAGCTCGAGAGACAAACGGAGGAGGCCATATTGACCGCCTCTTCTTCGTCTTCTTCTTCGATGATCAACGATGGTGTTGGTATTGGTGGTCGATCATCGAACGCGTACGCTTCTTCTCCCACGATGAGCGTCAGTCATCAACAACCTAAAAAGGAATACATCATTAAAAGCGCCGGGAAAAGGTTGTTGTCTCGCGTCTTTTCGAGAAAAAACAACAACAACAACACGGCCAACACGAACAACGACATCAGAATAGAAGAAGAAGAAGAAACGGAGGACGAACACGAACTGCTCTCGTCATCGACGACGACAAAGAGAACTCCCGCGAGAGGGAGCATATGGTCCCCACGGAGAGACAGCGGCACGCCCGTTTTGAAAGTGAAATCCAGATTGATGAGTCATCAACTGCGAGACGAAGAAGAAGAAGAAGAAGAAGAGATGAACACAGAACGAGGCGAAGACGTGATCACGCAGTTTGTAGGAGACGAGGAACACGCGATGATAAATACTAACAACAACAGAGGAGCAGAAACGAGTAGTAGCGGTGTAGGAAACATCAACGTGAATGGTAGAAATAGCGCGAACGGTAGCGGTGACGAGAACGCGACATCGATGACGATGGTCGCGACGACGAAGAGAAACATCTTTGCTCGATTCTTTGGCGCGTGTTTTGGAGGCAAAGACGCGTCGTCATCGTTCAGTAACATAGACGGAAACACGAAGCAACAGCGAAACATACGGGAAGACGCGAAAGCGCCGCTCAGAAAGGAAGAGAAAGCACCGACGGTTGCCGGATGCGTTCCAGTTCCGTGTCTAAAACCACAGTTCTCCAACGTCGTCGGCGAAGGATTTACTTTACACACGGGCGCGTACTTTCTCCCTGCACCGGAAACGTACAGAGACGCGAAAAGCGGCAACGCGACGAGCAAGCCATGCTTAGTTCTCGATTTAGACGAGACCTTAGTCCACTCGTCGTTTCGACCGGTGCCGAATCCGGATTATATAATCCCGGTTGAAATCGACGGCAAAATTACCGACGTGTACGTGTTGAAACGACCGTGGGTGGATTTATTCTTAGTCGAGATGGCGGAGAAGTACGAGTTGGTCGTATTTACCGCCTCTTTAGCGAAATACGCGAATCCTTTGATGGATAAACTGGACGTCCACGGTGTCGTTCAACACCGATTGTTTCGAGATGCGTGTTACCCGTTCCAAGGGAACTACGTCAAAGACTTGACCTGTTTAGGCCGCGACTTGCGCAAAACCATCATCATCGATAACTCCCCCTACTCCTACATGTTCCATCCACAAAATGCTTTACCTGTGTCCTCGTTCATCGACGACCCAGCGGACGACGCGCTGTTTGACATGCTTCCCCATTTATACGAACTCGCGGAGAGCGAAGATGTGACGGTGACGCTGTACGAAAACGAAGCGTACATGCCTCGCGATCGATTTTACCCCACGCGCTTCGATAAACCACCGCGCTTAGATAGGTTAGGCAATAAAATCTAGCATTGAAAAAAGTGTATTCGTATCATGTAACAAGAACAACAAACAAAACGAATCGGTTTTATATATTATTACACATTCCCTCGAGCGCGCAAAAAAAGGGTGCGCGATAAACATAAAACTCTCTCTCTTTTTTTGTCGTCAAAATCTCAAAAAAGGTCGAAAATCTCTTTGCGCCGCAGAAAAGAAACGCTCCACTGCTCATCAAACGTCGCCTCCACTCTTTGGTCTTTCTGTTCCGCCTTCGTCGCGTTATCTTTTCTTCGTTCTTCCCTTCGCGACTGAAAGAGAAAGTCAGAGCGCACGCGCGCGAGAGAGAGAGAAGTGAAAAAGAAAACGAGTTTGGATATATAATTCACTTTTCACGACGACGAGAAGAAGAGGAACAAGTCAAGAAGAAGTCAAGAAGGAAAACGAGGAGTTTTGAACGTTGAGTGCGGCCATCGCTCTTTGCGGAGTTAACGATTGTTTGATTGATTGGTGCGAAAATGACGACGCCTGGTGATGATGGTAGCATACTATTGGCTGCCAAGGACGCTCGTAAAGAAGAAACTGTCGTCGTCCAAGCAAAAGAGGAAGTCGAAAAGACTCCCTTCGCGTCGACGCAACAATATCAACATCAACAAAAAATCGACCCAACAGTAGCGGCTGAAATTCCAGAAGACGTCTTGAGAGCAGCTCTAGGGGAGGATCCTTCCTCGGCAGGCAGACGACGCACTTCTCGCGTGACTAAAGCGAGAGTAATTATGATTGATGGGCAACCGGTGTTGCGCTCGAATAACTACGGTTTAACCGAAGGCGAACCGAGCGTGTTTTCGAGCGAGTTGGGAGGACGAGATGAAAGTCCGGCAACGAGCGAAGGAGGAGGTAGGGAAATGCGCCCAGGACGCACGTCGTACGTGTTTGAACAAAAGAAACCGAGGAAACCATACACGAGGACGAAACCAAGGGCACCAAAAGTTTTAACAGCCGACGAAGAAGCGACGGCGGTGAACAAGAAGGATATTCAAAAAGACATCGAGTTGGCGATTTCGAAAAGAGCCAAGTACTTGCATCAACAAATGTCGCATTTGAAGCCGTTCATGGAAGAGAAGGCGGTGCAAGCGTTAGAGGAGAGAGCGGAAAAATTTGAACCGAGCGATAAGCTGTTGATGCCAGTCGAGAATCAACCGGCGTCGATTACGGCAGTGTTGAGAGAATATCAGCTCGAAGGTTTGCGTTGGGCGGTGCGAATGTTCGATCAAGGTTGTTCGTGTATCTTGGCGGACGAGATGGGCTTAGGTAAAACCTTACAATCGATTTCGTTTCTCGCGTGTATCAAAGAAATGCGTGGGGTGAAAGGACCGCACTTGATCGTCTGTCCACTCTCGGTGCTAAGTTCGTGGATGGACGAACTCGCCAAATGGTGTCCGAAATTAAGAGTCGTGCGATTACACAGTACGGATGAAAACGAACGTCAAAGACTACGAAAAGAAGTCGTTATCAACACAGAAATATATGACGTCGCTCTGACCACGTATGAAATGGCGTGTAATCCGTCGTTTGCGCTCGCTTTAACGCAAAAAGTGTACTGGAGATGCGTCATCTTAGATGAAGGGCACAAGGTGAAGAACGAAGAGACGACAGCGCATCAGATTTTGAAGCGCATTCATCGACAGCACACCGTTCTTTTGACTGGTACGCCGGTGCAGAATAATTTACACGAGTTATACGCGCTCCTATCCTTTCTTCACCCAGACGTGTTTACTTCCTCGGAGCCGTTCGACCGTGCTTTTAATTTGAACACTAAGGAGCATAAAGTCGACGAAAAATTACTGGAGAAGGCGCACTATTTGATGCGCCCTTTCGTTTTGAGAAGAGTCAAAGGCGAAGTAGAAGTTTCGTTGCCACCAAAAGTAGAAACGAAAATCATGTGCCCTTTATCCGCGGCGCAAACATTTTGGTACAGGCGGTTGCTCATGCGTGAGTCGAGCGCGTTACAATCTCTCGAAGCGGCGGCTTCAGAGAAGGACAGAAAGCTTGCCGGAGTCACCGGCGAAGGTGCGAAGGAAAAAACTAGTAACAGTGGCGGCGATTGGCGCAAATTGAACTCACTATTGATGCAACTGCGGAAATGTTGCAATCACCCATACTTATTTTCGCCTGATATTCAAGACGAAGGCGTCACTTTAGAAGATATGATTGAAGCCTCGGGAAAGCTGTCTGTATTAGATCGAATTTTGACGAAGTTGAAAGAAAATGGTCATCGAGTGGTCATTTTTTCGCAATTTACATCTATGTTGGATATATTGGCGGATTTTTTGCATTTGCGCGGTCATCAATACGCTAGACTCGATGGTTCTACAAATCGCGTGCAGAGGTCTATAGATATTGCGGCATTTAACCGTCCAAATTCCCCTTTGTTTGCATTTCTTTTGAGTACTCGTGCGGGTGGTTTGGGCGTAAACTTGCAAACGGCGGATACGTGCGTCATGTTTGATAGCGATTGGAACCCTCAGGTAGATATGCAAGCGATGGCGAGAGTCCATCGCATCGGTCAGAAGAAACCGGTGCACATATATAGATTAGTTACTGCTGGCACCGTAGAGGAACGAATGACCCAACGTGCAGAGAAAAAACTATTTTTAGAACAAATGGTATCCAGAGGCTCAACCGCCGCCGCAGAGTCTATGGAAGCGCTTGACAAAAACGATTTGTACGCGATGTTGCGTTTTGGAGTCGACGCCGTTTTCTCCAAAGATTCTGGCGATCCCCCGACGGACGAAGAGTTAACCGCGCTCATGGACCGAAGCGAGGAGGGCGAACGAAAAAGAAAAGAATTACAAACGCTCAAAGAAGATACGCAGTTTACGGCGACTGACTTTGTTGAAGGTAAAGCTGAGGAGACGCCCATCTCAACATTCATGATGCCGGCAAAGATTGCCGAATCCGTCGGCGATCCATCTTTGGTGCAGGTGAAAAAGAACACGTCTTTGAAAGAGATCGCAAAGGAATTTCAAAACAACATACTTTCCGGTAAGCGCAATCGAAAGACGACGACTATGCAAGTCGACGGCGGTCATGGTCTCGGTATGGTCACCGTTTTGAAATCAAACAATTATGATTTACAATCAGGCGAACCTTCCGTAAATGCGAAAGAGTCGAGGTTAACTCAAGCGCAATTACAAGGCGGAAAACGTTCCCGTGGTCAAGTCGCTGGGAGAGATTACGGCCATTCCTACACGTGTCAAGGATGCTGGGACGGTGGTCAAATCGTATGTTGCGACTTGTGCCCAGTTTCCGTACATCCCGAGTGCATCGGATACACTATGGAAGAAATTGGACGCACGGCGAGATGGTCGTGCCCGCACCATTCATGCCACGAGTGCGGCCGCAAGTCTGCAGCCGTCGGCGGTTTATTGTTTAGATGCGAGTGTTGCACTCGCGCCTATTGTGAAGACCATTTACCTCAAGGTGCTGAGATCATAGGAAAATGCAAACGATTTGAAGCGTTGGGACAAATACACCCGGCGCAGGCATGCTTTATTCGATGCGACGCGGATTGTCAAAAGTTTGGTGAAGAACACGAGGAAGTGAAAAAGTACGACGCCGGTGGCGAAGGCGGTGTAAATGCGCCCGGATGGAAAATGAGTAAGAAAGTAGCCATCACGGACGTATGGATCGAAGATCGCGATACAGAGCTCGAATTGCCTTTAGTAAATGGGACCGTGAAAGCGCTGGCGTACGCCACGTTTACGGATCTCGTTCACTTCTTGTTGCGAACAGAAGGTCCAAAAAAGAACCAAAAGAAAGGAAAGAAAAAGAAACCGGAAGACGCAGAAACTGATATTACTAATGACACGACTATAGAAGAGGGAGAAGAGGAGGATGAAGCTCCCGAGGCTGGCGAGGATGCCGTGATTAGGGGCGCTGTTGCATATTACACGAAAATGAATGAAAGCGTCGAAGAAATCGCCAGAGAGCGGGGACTGGACGCGCGTGATATTGTGGCCTGGAACAAAGCGGAATATCCAAGCATTTCACGAAAGTCACAACTTTTAGAACGCACAAAACTTTGGATGCAACCACCGCCACCATCAAAGACTTTAGAAAAATTGTCCGAGAAAGAGCAGGCGCAGCGCTTACTCGAACAGCGCAAAGCCGCCGAAGCAGCTGCGGCTGCTGGCTTAAAAGTAAAGAGGAAGAATGAAAATGCAAACGTGCAAGATGCAAACATCAACCCGAAAGATCCGTGCGTGTTTGGGCGACCTCTCAAACTTTTACGACAAAAAGATCTTGATCCCGCCGAACGTGATAAAATCATGGCCGAAATGTTTCGACGCGTTCGTCCTCACCTAGAAAGAAACAAAGAAATGGCGAAAGCGCGCGAACGCGAAAACGCGGAGTTGGCTAAGATTGAGCAAGAAAAGGAACGATTCCGCACGAATGAACGCAATCGTCGCTTAGAAAGGCGCGAAACTGGAGCGCCTGTCTCTGGATACGATCTTTTGAGATCCGGATTAGCTTTTGGAGCCGAAGGCACTATAAACAGAAGAGGAGCGCCTCTTCCCGTAGTTTTACCACACAAAGGTCGAATAGACGAAGAAAAGGTAGCGAATATTAGAAATGCCATCTTAAGAACACTCAGCGAACGCAGAAGAAGAATGAGTGCCGCCGCGACGAAGACGACGAAAAAGAAAGGAGATGAGGAAGAAGATGCATACATAACTTCTACTGAAATGAAAGTTTTGATGGCAAGAGCTTCTCGTGCGCACGATGCCGCTGCTTTAGATCACGCTCGAGCGATGTGGACCCACGACGAATTCGGGGACGCCCTTGGATACAATTTGGCGATTGTGACTTTAGAACGCGATGGATATATAGAATCGAAATTACACGCAAAATGGCCGGAAATTCTCGATTTATGCTCTTTACGTTTACGAAAGGATGCCCAAATACCGGAAGCACTCAGCGGCGAATGTTCAATCGAAGCTGTTGATGAAGTTGAAGCGACAGATGGCAGCCAGGAAGATGAGAAGAGAACGGGGGAAGCAAAAAAAAGTCTTGTCATGGAGAAAGTCCCAGTCAAAGTCCAGTGCGGAGGAATGGAAGGATTTATGCGTCCAGGAGCTCGACGAGGCGAGGAAAACGTCATGATTTACAAGAAAGATGAGAAAGGAAAGGTTACTTCTGAGGAACAACTCGTCACCGCTCTCGAATTTGAGCGCTTAGGTGGACGCGGCAACGCGCGAAAATGGCGTTCATCTATTCGTATACACAGCGGTCACCCGATTGAGGAACTCGAAGCTGATGAATCGAAGAGAGGTGTGCCTATCGGTAAATGGTTGCGTGACGAAGGTGGCACGTGGCGTTCAAACGTAGTTGGACGACCTGTTGAAATCTGGTCCGACGCTTTGCAAGCATATAAATTTTGCGAGTTTGTGGGGTACAAAGCTGATTCTGGCGAACACGAAATTCGCTACGAAGACGGCACTCGGCAATGGTTGTTCATGTGTCTGAATAAATTTCGATTTCCAGATGGTCTTCCGGTGAAGTTACCGTATGAAAGTATCCCATCGGCACGCAGTCGTTCTCGAGCCAACGCTAATAAGGATGCATCCGGAGGAGGAAGAGGTGGACAACGAGGCATCGGCGGTGCATGGGCCTCAGATGGAATCGATATGAACGCGCGAGGTACTCTAAACGGAGAAGAGGCTTTGGAATCCGGGTACAGAGTGTACTATTGCGCTTCAGGTGATACCATTGATGGAGTTGCTGCTGCCATCGGTGTGAACGCGAACGAGTTGTACTCGTGGAACGCGCCTTTTTACGAAGAAGGAGAATTGCCGCAATCTGGGCCGTTGAAAGAAAAGACTCGATTGTTCGAACAAATCCCACCCCATAAAGACGAAGTGCTTGCCGGAGCGGTCGCATTTGACAGCGTCAAACATTTTCTTGTCAAAGCTGCTGCTTTAGAGACGGAGGCTGACGATTCGGTTGAAAATGAAGAGGTCTGCGAGCAACACAAGCTTAGTCCTAAACCGGGATCAAAGCGTAAGAGCCCAGATGAAGAAAACGATATCGATGAAAATGGGAATGGCAACGAACAAGAAGACGAAGAAGCGAAACAAGGGCGCCAAAAGAAAAATGCGAGAATAAAAAAGCGTGATTTTGTCGCCGAGGCGACGCAAGCCGCTGTGGATCTGGAAGCTGAGTTGGATGCGCAATGCGTCGTTCGAAATGTTGCCATTCCTTTCGAGTACAAGGGTAAGTGTGGTTCCTTGTGCGATGGTGGACGAAGTGTGTATGCGAAAATGAGCGATGAAAAGTTCAGAACGCTCAAAGAGCAACGCGATCGCGCCGTCTCGGAGCAGGAAGAAGCGTACTTGAAAGCGAAGCAAGAGTACGCGTTGGCAGAAGAGACGTTCCAGGCGCAAAGTAAAGCATACGCCGAACAGCAAGAAGAAATTCAAGCGGAGAAAAAAACGAAAACCGCGGCAAAGATAAAAAAGGAGCTCGAGGCTGAAGCAGAGCCATCGTTGAAAACGGAGCAAGAAAATGCCAGTGAAGATGTTACTGTCACTACTACTCCGACGACGACAACGGCGACGACCGCCATGGATATCGACGAAGAGATCAAAACAGAGGAAATCAAGACAACAAAACGCGCGCTGATTAGAAAGCCAAAACCTCCGCAGCCTCCCGAACAACCGAGACCAATCGCAGAGTTGGATTCGTATGAGATTATTCCTGTCGAAGAGTTTGTCAACGACGATCCGAAATGGCTCGAAACTGCCAAGCGCGCAGGGTCTCAAATAGATATCAGAGATATTCTGAGATCGAAAGGAGCGAGTATCGGCGACGAAGCCGTCGGGAAATTCATTGAAATTCTCGTTCCGGCGCGCGGATTATGGCGACAAGCTACGGTGACTGCGTTCGACAATTTCACCGGAGAACACGAAGTAACTTTCAAATATCCGATGCCGCGCAAAAATCCAATCCTTTTTCCTCCATCCTCTTCAGACGACAACGACGAGAAGGCGAAAAGAGAGGAAAATTTGACGCAGCGTCTCTTTTTACCTCTATCAACAGTAAGATACTTACCATCCATCTGGGAACCTTACGAAGGGATTCCAGAACCACCTCTTGAAGATGGTGGGATGGTCTTTGCTTTACCTCCAATCCCGGTTGCTGTCGGTGGCATGCGAGGTATCTTGTTACCGCAAGGACGCCGCGGCGAGGAACTTATTCGATATGCGGCACTTCGTCGAGATTCTGGTGACGCAAAGTGTAGAATATCCGAATACACGTGTCCGGCTACGGAATTTGAGCGCTTGGGCGGTAAAGGATCTGCGAAAAAGTGGCGTCAGTCGTTGCGTTTAGTTGGAAAACACACAGTGTCGCAAGAAACGATTGGAAAATGGCTCAAGACTATTGGTGCTCAAACCGGCGAGGATTCCGTCGGAAGATTGGTTGAAGTTTTTTGGCCTGTCCAGGATACCTTCTTCAATGCCGTCATTGAATCGTTCCGCCCGGATACAGGTGAGCACGAGCTTTTATACGACGACGGAAGCAGAGAAACCGTACAGTTAAGCATGCAAACCGTTCGATGGGGCGGTAAGGAAAGAGTTCCGGTTAATCCTCCCAAACCTGGATCGAACAAAGGCGGCAAAGGCTCGAAGAAAGCGAAAACGAGCAACAACACGCCGCTAAATTCTGGTAAAAAGGCGACGAAAATAATCGTCAAACAAACGTGGGTCCAGTGCGACGATTGCGCCAAATGGAGACGCGTTCCTGAAAAGTCAATCGCCAATCTCGGCGACGATGATAAATGGGTCTGTAAAATGTCCGTGGATTTGACGTACAACAAGTGTTCGGCGAAGCAAGAAATGACTGATGAACAAATTGCGAAAGAATTTGAAACGTTGTGACAATGACGCCTGCAATGATAGCGAAGATGAACGAAGCGGTCGACCGCGACTCCGAGGCGGAACGATAGTTATTTATTTCTTTTAATATGAAAAATTCTTTTTGTCTCTTTTCTTCTAATACAACATGTTCTTTTAACTTTCTTAAAACGATAACACGGACCCCGACAACAAAGTCGTCGACCGTATTATTACTGTTATGATTATTATGTGCCCATCGCTCTCGCTTTTCTTCTCTCGCCTCTCCCAACCGCGGTGTAACCTTTTTGAATGTTCGATACCGATCTAGACGCTCCGCACGATTGACACCTACAATAACTCAATCTGGTCGTCGCTTCTTTCACTAATTGCGTGTCTGAACTCTTACACATGTTGCAAATGACGTAATCGATGAAGTAGTGTCTCAAAACACCCTCGAATACTTTAGGCAAAAACCTCCCTTTGATGATCAACCTTTGCTGACCGTCTAAAGTCCCAGTCGTCCCGAGTTCTGCCATCATGTACTGCGTCACGTGCTCGTGCGGTCTGTGCATCGCGTTGCAAATCTCCATCAAGTTTGCAAACACGGTCTTTTTCGTCCCTTCTCTCGCAATTTGCGGCGGTTTAATAATCGTTTTCGTCTTCTCCGACAGCGCCGGGTTTTTCTCTTTGAGAATACCAAAGACGCGACCGAGGAGTTCGTCGTAGTGATAGTCTCGATCCGACCCATCCCAAGGGAGACCTAACCCGGATTGGACGCCACCACCACCGGACGAGGTCGTCGCGTTCTCGTCATCGTTCTCCCCTTCTTCGTCGTCAGAGAGCGCGAGCTTCTTCTTCTTCTTGGACTTTTTCTTCTTGCCAAACTCTTCGACTGTATTTTGTTATTTTCAAATGTTTTTGTTTGTTTGGGAGGAAGGAAGGACGAAAAAGAGAGAGAGAGAGAGTGAGTGAGATAAAATTTGCTCTCAACGACAAGGGCAAAGAGAGAGAGAGAGAAAGAAAGAAAGAATAGAGAGAAGCGCGCGCATCCATCCATCCATCCATCGAGAAACGATGAAGAAGACGAACGAAACCAGCGCTCTTTCTTTGAGCGATGGCATCGAAACGACGACGACTTCTCTCGTTGCTTTCAAAAGCGCGCGCGTAAACGAAAAAAAAATGAGAGTGGGGCTTCTCGAAAAATGAACGCGGTAGAAAAAACTTCATCATCATCATCAACGCGCGCGCGAGAGAGAGAGAGAGAAAGAACACAAACGAAGGAACGCACGATCCAAATCTTCTATTTTCTCCGCGGTCGCCGCGACGCCGTCGTCGTTTCCGTCGGCGGCATCCTCCTCGAAGGCGTCGAAATCACAACCTTCTTGGATTTTTTCTTCTTCTTTTTTAAGTCAAACTCCTGTTCGCCGTCCGACATTTTTCTTCGCTCCCGTGTGTCGGATTTTTTTTGTGAGGAAACTACGTATACGAAAAAAGAATTTACGCAGAGAAGCAGAAAGCGAGAATGGTGCGTGGACTTGCGTGTCAGTGTGTGGGGTGTGTGATTACATTACGAGAGAATTTTTAAACCATCACATCACAAAAATGTTTTGTGTGAGTTTGATTGAACCTGCTCGTTATTCGTTTTAACTGCTCAATCACAACGCCACGGCGAGATCGGTCTGTGCTTCACGCACGTCGAGACAGGACCATCGACGTCGGTATCGCACTCGTAGATTTCGTTGAAAGCGTCCGCGCCGAGAAAGATGTCGTTTTGTTCGGAAGTCGCCGCCGGGCCCATCCACGCGCTGCCGATGTCGTCGTTGAAGTGAGCAGCGTTTAGAAACATCTCGCTCATCTGCGTAACTTCTTCAACGTCCCATGTCTTTAAACCGGTTCCTTTGAATTTCGTGGCGTTCAAAAACATTCGAAACATGAATTTAACGTTTGAAGTGTCCCATTTAGAAATATCTTGGTTAAACGAGCGCGCGTTGCGGAACATTTTCTCCATGCTTGTCACGTGGTTGGTTTCCCAATATCCAATGTTTTCGTTGAATTCAACGACTCCGTCGAACATCCGATCCATTCTCGTAACGCTGGAAACGTCCCAATATTTGAGACCTTTGCCTTTAAAACTGGGCAGAAAACGGAACATATATCGAGTATCTGTTGCATTTCCCATATCCCAATGACTCAAATCTGCGTCAAAGAGTGATAGCGACTGTTCTGTGACTACTCCGTTGCAGAAGCTTAAAAGATCGCTCGCATCAAAAGCTCTCCCAAAATCTTGAACGCGCGAGACGTCCCACTGCAGAAGGACTCCATACTCACTCTCGCGAGCAAACTCGGTGCAGATACCATGAATTGGTTCTTCGCTCAAGCAATCGCAAATTGCAGTTTTAAGTTCGGTGTTACTATTTGGGAAAACTTTATTACCAAGAGCATTAAAAAAGTAGGGTTCCTTCAATTCGCACGTGTCCGGCGGGCCGCTTGTCGATGTTTCGCACACCCACTTGTTGTTAAACGCGAGGGCTCCCGAAAACATGTTTGCAAACGTGATGGAGGAATGCGGCCAGTCTAGGTCCCATTTACTCACGTCACCGGCAAACTTGATCGCATCTTTGAACATGCCGGAGAAATCAACAACGTTGCGAACATCCCATTTTGAAATGTCTTGATTGAATGAGACGGCGCGTCGAAACATGTCCTGCATATTGGTCACACTTGACGTATTCCAATGGCCAATCGGTTTGTTGAACTTACTCGCCCCTTCAAACAAGCCTCGCATATTAAGGACATGAGAAACATCCCATAAAGCTAAATTTGAGTTGAATTCTTCGCATTCGGAAAACATATCAAACATTTGTTCATTTCGAGGCGTTTTCCAGAGAGAAATATCGGCTTTGAATTTCGCGCATCGAAAGAACATGGATCCCATGTTAACGGCATTCTCCACGTTCCAGAACGATATCGCTTCCACGAAAGATGCGCAGCCATTGAACATTTCCTGAAAATTTTCAGCGCGAGAAACGGTCCAAAACTTTAAACCAGTCCCCATAAAAGCAGATTGATCAAAGAACGTATTAACAAAATTCAACACGTTCGACGTGTTCCACAGGCTCAAGTCAGGATTGAATTTTTCTGTCACTTCCGGTGGTAGCAATGGTGAGCACAGAAACGGAACGTGAACGGGTGTGTTCGTCAGCCGATCTCTTGAAAATGCAAAGGACATATCCGTTATCTCAGACGTATCCCAATGCGATAAAACACCGTAAATGTCGCCATCAGAATTTCGCTCCGTGTAGCCTACTTCGAGGCAATCACCTTTCACCGGATCTTCTCTCAAACATTCGCAAATGAGATCAAAAAAATCCTGCTGTGGCACTGGTATCTTTTTGCCATACTTATTCAAAGGCGGCGGGCTCGGAGGAGGCGGGCTCGGAGGAGGCAGGGGACTCGGAGGAGGTGACGGCATCTCTTCCCAGCTCCGAACGGACACCGCATGCGTGCAAATAAGCACCAGTGTCGCGCAGAACAGCGTTCGAAGACGCACCATCCGTAACGTCATGGTATCAAATGGTTTCCTTTCGTGCTCGTGGTCGGTTCGTAATTAACGCTCGGTGTTAATCCGAATATTTTCTGAAGCTTTCAAACTTTTTTTTTTATTTTTTCGTCAGTTACTTTTTTTCGCCTCTCACCTCGAAGTCTTCCGCAAGTATACGCATACGTACTTTCAAATCGCAGAAACTTTTTGTTTTTAACATTTTCAGATAAAAAGAGCAGTTCGTCGCTCTCTTCTACATCGCGTAATTTGTAAATCATTTCACACAATCGGAATCCCAGGCGAATTTCTTCCTCGTTTTCACGGAATCCCAAATTTGCAACGCGTGTGACAAGTACTTTGAATTGAAGAAGTCCTTCTCGAGCGTTTTGTAATTTTCTAATATCCGTTCCTCCGAGGACGCTTTCACGACCACCGCACCGCACACGGTTTTATTGTTGCCTCTGTTTGTTCGTCCTCCTCGCAATAAACTCCACGCTAAGAGAATTTGGGACGGTTTCCACGCCTGGTCGTCGACAATATCAGTCCCCTCTTCTCTGTCTCTGTCTCCTCCTTCTGCTACTCCTCCTTCTTTCTCTCGCATCGAAACGAATGCCTCATCCAACAAGGGCGCGCCACCACCGCCAAACGGCGAATATTTCACCACCGTGATACCGTTTTTTTCGCAAAAATCAATCAACTCTTCCTGCGGCCACATCGGATGCACTTCGATTTGGTTCACGCTCGGCTTGATCTCGCAATAGGACAACAGTTCCTCCAAATGTCCCACGTGATAGTTCGAAACGCCAATCGCGCGAACTTTACCTTCTTTCAAGCACTTTTCTAATCCTCTGTACGCGTCTTTCCTTCTCTTTTTGTGTATTTCCGAATCTGGCGACACTTTTGATACCCCCGGCCAATGTAACATGAGTAAATCAATGGAGCTCAGTTTAAGGCGTCCTAAAATTTTGTCCACCGCTTGTTCGACCAACAGTTGCGAATGCATCTCCGCCGGCGCGATTTTACTCGCCAGAAACGGCATCTTCTTCTTCTTCTTTTTGTTCTGTCCGTTCTCGTTCTCGTTCTCGTTCTCGTGCTTCATCATCCATTCTTCTAAAACCTCGCCGATTTCGTTTTCGTTTTTATAAATCGACGCCGTATCGATGTGCTCGTAACCAACTTCCAACGCTTTTCGGAGAGCGCGCCGACAGTCTTCGCCTTTCAATTTATACGTGCCGAACGCCAAGCGAGGCATGAAGACGTTCGGAGAAATCTCTATGATCATCTTATCATCGTCGTTCATGTCTGTCTAGGTTTGTATTAAGAACGTGTACGCGACGAATATCATAATGTTTACTATTTTTGCGTGGTAAAAATGGAGAAAGTGTACGCAATCGCGGTCAGTTTTGGGAAAAATGTACGCAATCGTGGTTTAACTCCAACACCACAGAGGAATTGTTCGCAATCGCGGTCGGTTTTGCTTTTTTTGTTCGCAATCGCGGTATTTGTCCAACACCATAACACCCTAAATACGAGAAAAATATCTTGGCCTTTTGACCAAGTTTGCAGGAATCATTTAGGTCAAATCGAGAACGCTGCGCGCGTCCCCGCTTGAAACTCGTGTTTCTATCTCTTGATCTTGTGTTATTCGTGAGAGAAGAGCATCTGCACGATGTTTTCGTCGTCTTCGTCGTTTTCGGCGCCGTCGCGCTCGTCGTTTTTTCGGCGTAATTGGTTTTACGTGACCTTTACGATGCTCTTCTTTTCCGTACGTTTAAGCGACCTCCCACTCGGCGCAAACGCGCAAACAACTACTTCAACGTGGAACGCGATTCGACACACGCCCGGAGAGAACGACTGGAGAGGTTGCGACATTTCCAGAGATGGTTCAGTCATGGCAGCAGCAATTTACAGAGGCGGAATTTGGGTGTCGAAAAACGCCGGAGAACGGTGGACGCAAACGAATTCGCGCTCAACTATTCTCTGGACAACAATCAAAATTGCAGATTCCGATCCCGACGTAATGATTGCTATGGCCGCTCGATCACACATTTACAAAACTTCGGACGGTGGTCAATCCTGGTTCAACATTACCGAAGGCGGTGGTGGCTCGAGCTCTGCGATGCGCCAACCGAGCGACGGGCGCTTGCCGTGGTGGACAGAGATTGCCATGTCCAATGACGGCAAGTACTTGCTGGCGACCGCTTTCAATGAGCGAACGTGGGTGTCGAACGACTACGGTGCTACGTGGTCGGCCGCAAAGTTATCAACGACTGGAGCGGACGTGGGTACCGGCTCATGGGTCGGCTGCGATATTTCTGCAGACGGACGATATCAAATATTCGTAGGCGCGCCAAACTATCTTCACGTCTCTAACGACTACGGTGCGACGTTCACACCTACTACAGGGAATACTGCTGGCTTTACGGATTATTGGCAAACCGCACGAGTTAGTGATAGCGGTCAATATATGATGGCAATCGTCGAGAATTTGGGCTATATTCACGTTTCTAATGATTACGGCGTGACGTGGACTCGGATCTCAACGCCAACGGGAATCAACACGCAAAATTATCGATACTGTGATGTTTCCGGCGACGGATCAGTTATGATGGCTTCAATCGGAGACGGATACCTCGTTCGTAGTGAAGATTACGGCGTAACTTGGTCGTATCTGGATGGAGCCACAGATCCTGGATCTCGAGAGTGGACAAACATCGCGATATCTGGAGATGGGAAAAACATTTTGGCGATATCATCAGGAAGTCACCTCTACTACGGACAATTCAAGTGCGTCTCCGGAACGTACGGAACTTATCCTAGTTGCCAATCTTGTCCAGAAGCCACCTGCTCGTTTGGAGGCGACGGAACGGACGTGAGCAGTTGCTCTGCGAGTTTATGCACTCAAATTTCTGTGCTCGACACGGACGTCTTGGTCAGAGACTCGACCGAAATTTCGATGACCTTACCACAAGCAGTTGCCACTGGGAGCACGTTAAGAGTGGAGCTGTACTCTCTCCCCCCAGCGGAGTGCGCGACGTGCCTTATCGAGTTCATAAATTCTTCCGAGGATTCAAATTCGCAGCTAGAATCCGATACAGCGGCACCGCACTATTTGATTTTCAACGAAGGGGAACTCGAGAAGAGATTCAAAGTCCGTCTCACGTCGAGTTATTTGTCGTCTTTTTATCTAGTCACAGATAACTACAGCACCTTGCCGAACGCCTTTCCGATTTTCGCGCCGAGAATTATTCAAGCACGAAAGAAGAAAATCTTCACTCCCGTTATTAACAATGGGAAACCTATCAATCAAATGCGTACGTATTCGTTTAACGTCGTCGTAGAAGCGCCACCATCGGCGACTTTGATTGCGAGCGGAGAAAGTTTCAATATTGACATTATCTCGTCGGCGTTGATTTTTCAGCAATCCACGGGCTCTTTCGATTTGATGCTATCGTCTTTGACGAGTGGAGCGACAGAGAGCGCGTTAAGAGTGTATGGCGTGGAAACTGGTACGCAAACGTATCGAATCCAAGTGCCATCGAGCACACTTTTCTTTACAGAATACGAATACGAACAACTCGCTACGGCTCCTACAA
>Ga0181557_1003044_pt1 | contig 16643 bp, 15 predicted proteins | sample 011ome_23_FD_148632 | JGI IMG/M metagenome (GOLD analysis project Ga0181557, IMG submission 148632) | Coastal salt marsh microbial communities from the Groves Creek Marsh, Skidaway Island, Georgia - 011506CT metaG (spades assembly) | ecosystem: Environmental > Aquatic > Marine > Intertidal zone...
ACACAGGAAACGGGGGATCCGAGGCCTGTGCGCAGAGATTAACGATGGCATCCTCGGCAAGCCCGCGGAGACGGTCACGATGTTCGTGCCCTGCTGTCTTTACTTTATCCAGAACAACCTTCTGCTGCTCGCCGTCGCCAATCTAGACCCTCCAGTCTACTACCTGGTCTCGCAGGTCGTTTGGGCTGCACGCGGTGCCCGTGCCTTGCGCGCTCTCTCTTGTGCACGTAGACGGGCGACTCCTGCGTGCGACGGCGAATCTAGGCCTTCCTGTCTACTGCCTGGCCTCGCAGGTGCCCTGCGCTAGAGAGGATCGACGAGATTGTCACGGCGCCAGTGCCAGCGATCGCCGGCATTGATTCTGACACGAGTGCCGCGGCAGCTCAAAATACTGGCCACCGCTCTCTTTTCGGCACTCCTTCTCGACAAGACGATCTTTACTCGCAAGTGGGTTGCGCTGGTGCTGCTCGTCGTCGGGACCTCGATATCGCAACTCGATTCTGGACTCGGCGGGAACGTGAGCTTGCTAGGTTGTCGCACGCCGCACGCCGCATCCTCGCAACTCGCGCGCTTACGCCAGTTTCACTGCATGCAGGGCTTGGCGCGGCGCTTGGCGCAGTCGGAACCTCTGGACTTGCAGGCGTGATGTGTGAGCGGCTGCTCAAGGGTGGCTCTCGAGACGTGAGCATGTCCATTCGCAACGTGCAGCTTGGCGCCCCCGGCTTCCTGCTGGGGATCGCGGCGATGCACCTCCAAGACTCAGAGGAGCACGAGCAACGCGCCGTCTTCCGGGGGTACACGCACTGGACCTGGGCCGTTGTCGTCCTCCACTCTCTCGGTCAAATACACGCTCGTGTGTGCAATGTGCGAAAGAGCTGACGCCCGACCCGGTGCAGACGAGACCCTCGCCAACCCGCAGCGTAGGAGCTCGAACCGCGCCGCTGCCTGTGCCAGCTCCCGCGTTCGCTTGCACCGAACGCTGAGTTCGGTATCCACCTTGCAGGGGGCCTCATTGTCACGGCAGTCATGAAATTCGCCGACAATCTGCTCAAGGGATTCGCCATGGCAGGTCATTCGCGCGACCGTGCCAGGGACAGATTTGTAGCGGAGGCGATGTCGCCGTGCGCGCGTCTGTGTTTTGTTGCTAGGACTTCGGAGAGGGCGCGCGGGCCCGAGGATGCGTGCGTGGGTGACGAGATGCATGTTGCGCGCTCCTGGGCAGCGTCCCTCGTCTTCGCGTCCCTGCTCTCCGTGCACTTTTTCGGGTTCGTATTGGCGCCAAACTTTGTCCTCGGCGCAGCCGTCGTGGTGCTGGCGACTTTTTTGTACTTGATCGATGGAGCGTGCTTGGAAAACATGGGCGGGATGGGCGATCGCCCTGGGCCCGGTGTGTGCGAGGACTTGGCATCACGGCCGGGCTCCGATCGACCGGCAGGGCGGTGACCGAGCTCGACACATGCAAGTCCACAAAGCGCGCGCGAGCGCGCCGGTGCACAAGGCCGCGGCGTGGGCACCTACGCCCGTGGACGCCGCAAAGCTCTCTGCGTTCCAGGGCACAAGGCCGCGGCGTGCGCACCTACGCCCTGAGTGTGTGCGAGCACCGCGAGGCTCTCCGCGCCTTCTGCGTTGCGACAACAACTGATAAGAATCTGCGATGGACATTGACATTTCCTGCGACTCCCCGGTTCTCGGGCATCAGGCAATCAGGGCCAGATTGTCCCACGATAGCAGAAATTTGACTATGGCGGTCGCGAATGATTTCTAATCAATGTCGAGCTTCAAGACGACACGGCCGCGCCTCTTGACGTTTGCCCGAATGACGGACGGCACGAAAGGGTGCTCCGCGGGTGTTGTGCATATCCATAGCTGGTGGCAATGCGTCCTCGGCTTGTACGCAAGCGGCACCGTTCAATAAAAATGCGCGAGGTGTTTCCGGCTCAGGCGCCAAGCACTGCCGAGACGCCGCATGAAGGCTACACTACACCTGTCGAGGCTTGTACCTGCAATTGAGTATGCTGATTCTCTTAGGGAAAAACGCGAACCCGTGCCACGTGCCGCGACTCAAACACCGAGTAAAAAGGGAAACCCGAAACAGACTGAAATGCATAGGTTTTGCCGTACGTAGAGCACTGCCAACCACCAGACTCTGGTGCAGGGCCCACGCAGTTCGAGCGCAGCCCTCTCTTCTCACTGGGCTTGACAGAGCGTGAGTCGACAGCCTTCTCAGAGCCGCTCACCTGGCTCAGAGCTCTATGCCCCCCAGCCCTGGCCAAGTCGCAAGCAGCATGCGCGCATCAAAACTGAGGATGGCGCTGGTAGTCCTGTTGTCGATATTCATGTACGCTGGGTTCGTTGTCGTGTACTGGGTGTCTTCTTCCACGCACGTGCCATCCCACGCACGGCCGGGTCCAGCGCCTGTGTCACGACATGCACCCACCGTGCATGAAAGCAAACACGAGCGCGAGGCGCTTTCTGTCGGGGCCCCTCGAGCAGAGAGCCCGTTGCTGCAGCGCGTGCAGGATGTTCTCGTCGGGTGCGGGCAAGTTTGCAACACGTCGATGACAGGGCGTGCTGGAAAATTTTACAATTTCATCGAAAAGCACGTCGATTGCGCCGGGCTTTGGTCGAACGTCGCGATCGACCAAGCCCGTGCGCTCGGACCAGCGCCCGACATGCACGAAATACAGCCGATCATGCACCTGTATAGTTATAACGGACGGGTGGCGGTTGTGAAATACCCGCACGGCGTGCTGAACCAGCATTACGCAGGGCAAAAAGCGAGTACATCCGTGTGGACGCGGGAACAAATCGAGCAATGGGCGCGGGAATGTGGAGAGGGATCACTTAATGGAAATTACGGCGTTGACGCCACCAGGGCCGTGTACGCGGGCCTGCAGCGTTTGCCGGGACTGCACGCGGGTTCGATACTCGTGATCGGGTCAGAGAACCCGTGGGTAGAAGCGTGTGCCTTGCGGGCTGGTGCCGGCCATGTCACGACAATCGAGTACGGAGAAATACTGAGTAAGCATCCAAACGTCACGACGATGACCCCGGACACGGCTAGGAGATTCGTGTTAAATGCAAGTCTCGCACCGTTTGATGCAGTTGTCACCTACTCGTCAGTGGAACACTCGGGCCTCGGCCGATATGGCGACGCACTTAACCCATGGGGCGACTTGCAGGCCATGGCCAGGGCTTGGTGCTTGTGCAAGCCCGGCGGTGGTTTACTCTTGGGTGTCATGGAAGCGCCGCGAGACCGTAAGTCTCACACGCAGTGCCGTTGCACTGCATGCTCTTTGTGCGGTGCGTCTGCGTGTCTTTTCAAAATGTCACTTGTTTTACCACACGGGCAATGTCTCCCGAGGGTCAACGCACGGGCGGGTGCGCGCAACACCAGCTTCTACCGGGCTCCCCTGCTAATCCGCACCTTCTGTCACGCGCGCGCCCACTGGCCGGGGTCAACGTACGGGCGGGTACCGGCGCGCGCAACACCGGCTTCTACCGGGCTCCCCTGGCAATCCATGCGGCACTGACATACACCCGCGCCCATTGACCTCACAACAAAGACCCAAGACATACGACAACGCATGACGGCACCCCGCCCCAACATTCCTCTCCCCATTGGCAGGCATTGAATGGAACGCCCACCGAATGTACGGTCCTGTCATGTTTCCACACCTCACAGCAAACTGGAAGCAGATTTGGATAGGTGGGGGTGGCATGCAACCAGTGCGTGTGTATAAGCGACATTCGTAATTATCGAACAAGGGAGTATCGCGTTTTGACAGGCTTTGTAGACGGAGTGGCTGTATGCGACAACGGGCTGTCGTGGTAGCATTTATCGCACGAATAAATCTGTGGCTTTTCTGCACGAAAGCCCTGGTCTGAGTAACCCGCGTGGGTCGAAGATGACCACGCAGGCACTTGGCTATCGATGCGCCATCGGCGCAGGCGTTGTCGTCGCGTGCAGGTGGACTTTGGACATGACCTGGTTCCACCAGTAGTCGCTGGACAACCTCTGCAACACGCGTCTGTGGTCGCGGCCCTCAAACATTTTCCCGAGACTGTCGCGCCAGATCTGAAGCTGGCCTCGGGAGAGATTTGCGTTTGGAAGGTCTTGCAGCACAACAACGGGCAGGTCGCGATACATCGAGTCACTGGCAAAACGTTCAATTATAGGGATCGTTCCCACGAGGAGAGCAGACCATAAGCTTGGGTTCGGATCGATGCCCCCGCCATGCGCACAAATCAAAAACGGGTATTTGGCGATTTCGTGGTAATAGCCGTCTCCGTGCACAGGGGCCCCTGATACACAAGTGTCCTTCCACTTTGTGTCGCATGCAACACGGGTTTTGGCGCGAAGGGCCCACTGACCAATGCCATTCCGAATGCGATGCATGAAGCGAGCTTTGAGCGGCCTGCTGGCCAGCGGGGCTGCTGTAAAGCGCTTCGCCATGTCCTCGGCGCTCAAGCGCATGACACCACGCGACATTTCCTGAGGATTCAACCCGACGGGAATCGGACTCACCTTGGCTAACGCTTTCTCGTCCAAGTGCTCAACGAAAATGTGCACAATGCGAGGATCGCGAAGCCACGCCAGCCATGCCGCATACTTGAAGTTTGTTGTGCTGGCCGCTTTGGGTGAAAACAACTTTACGTCAGGTTCGTATCTGTACCGCACATCCAACTGCCGTGGCGTGGTCATGTCGTTGTCGCCAACAATGAGCACAAATCTCTCATCGGCGTCGAGACAGGGCAAGATGTGGTCGTGGAAGGCCTGTCGGTTTTCCGTCATCACAAACACGGTCCTGGGTTTGGCGTCAAGGTCTCCAAAGGCCGTGTTGGGGGCAATTTTCCGCCAGTGGGACATGCGGGTGCCCACGACCCAATCGCATCTCATTGGCAGTCCGCTGGGACCATCCAGGCGAACCGACTGCACAAGGCTCATGATTCGCCAATCAAACTCCTCTTTCCGGACGAGTGGTTGGAATTGAAATGGCGCCGCTCGCAAGCACCTCCTTCGATCTGCCTTGCCGCTAGAGGCGTTGAAGACGACCCATGCCGGTGCGCGCACGCCTGGCTCCGTCCCCGCCCCCCGAGGCGCGCCTGCCTTGGTCTGGGGGGCACCGTGCACAGCACCGGCGCGCGTCGGTGCCCCCTGCTTGCCATGCTCGTCTTTTTCCACCGCTCGCACGTGCTTTGGCCCCAGGGGGTAAACGGCAGGTCCCTGAATCGTCACTTGCGCCGTGTACAGGAGAAGGCAGATCACAAAACCCAACACAACGCCCAGGCGCGCGCCGCGCATGCTGGCGTCTTCCTTGCACGTCTCACGGGGCTGCTGCCGAAAGCTTCTTTGTGTATTTTATTTTTACGCGCTACGCTCTGTGGCAACTTGTCTTATTCCCTCGAATCGAGTCTTGCACACAATGCACAGAGTATATAAGCGACACGCCCTGCATTTGCATCATCATCCAGCAGGCATGTCAGGCAACATTTACTGCATGCCGCCGCCGCCGCCAATTGAGGTGCGCGACCCCGACTTCAGGTGGTTGTATTTTCTTGCCTTTATTTTCATGGTCTGGATGTGCGACGTGAAGGGCCAAGGACCCAGTTAGCAGCGCCTCGTCGAACGAGGTGGTTGGCACCGCTACAGCCGCGCTTTTGCGGGCCCTTGGGCACGGAAACAACCGTAAATCGCGGGCGCAGCCGGTGCGCAGCGGGTTCGAGCCCCGCCCCGCTTTTACACAGGCGTCAGCCTTTTGCATGTGCAAAAAACAAAGGTACAAGTATGAGAAAGCGCCGAGAGACGGCACGATGCACGACGCGCGGCAGCGATGGCCGGCGAGCACGAACGGCGGTTCCAGGTGTCGCGCGCCGAGCTGGCGCAGCTCGTGCTGAGCGTGAACACGCTGCCGTTCCCGCCCGTTCCGGTCACGGTCGACATCAAAACGACGGAAGAGTTCCCGGAAACGCACCGCAAGGCGCTCAACCTGGCGACGTCCGCGATCGTGCAGGAGTGCAAGACCGGGTGCAAGTACGTGAGCTCGCACAACGCGGTGGCCGCGCTGATGCTGTACCACCGGTGGTCGGGCGCGCTGAGCGACGGGGCGCGGAAGGAGGAGGTGCAGGGTGTCAAGGGGCGGCTCGTGCTCGAGCTCATCACCGACTTTTGCGGCGAGAGCAAAACGCAGCAGAGCGACACGCCGCGCGTTGAGTTTCTGTACGAGGCGTTCCAGCGCATCACCGAGGCCTGGCTCGAGTCCTACGCGACGACGGGCCTCGACATTGTCGTTGAGTTTCCTGCGCGCGTCTCGATTGCGCAGGAGAGCCCACTGCACGCGGCGATGGCCGGGTACTGCTACACGCAGGGCTTTGTGTACAGCCAGAAAAACGAGAAGCTGCGGTGCCCGACGCACGAGCAGGTCAAGGCCGAGTACGAGCGCATGACGCGCGAGGAGGCCGAGGAGGGCGACGCGCAGCCGATGGACGACGCGGGCTGCCGCGCCATGGAGATGGAGATGACGCGCATCTACGGGCGCTCCGAGTACGAGGCCCTGCTCGCGCTCTGCGGCGCGCGCATCATGAAGGACACGCTGTACGGTTTCGTGCCCGAAAACACCGAGACGCAGCTCTCGGTCGCGGAGCAGGCCGAGGCGCTCGCGCGCATGGCGGTGCAGACGTGCGACCGGCTCAGCGCGGAGCGCGCGCGGGTGGCGCGTGAGGACGCCGCAAACCAGTCTGCAGAAAAATGCACACAAGCGACAGACGCGATGAGCGCAGAGCACGCCGAGGCCGCGCGTGGGGAGGATGCAAATGAGTCCACGGTGACGGGGGCCATTACGGTGGTCGAGGCCACGGACGAGCCTTGAGTAGCTTGAGCGATGGCCGGAAATGCACGCCGAGCGCGCGCGTGTGCATAAGAGACACAGTCTGGCGTTTTTGAAATGGTCTCAATAAAGCAGTGGGTGCTGACCGCGCTGGCGAGCGTCGCGCTGGTGTCCTTTGTCACGCACGAGTGTCTCCGCGTCGACCTCCCGCGCGACGCCAGCCACGCGGCGTGGAAGGAGTTTGTCGAAACGCACCTGGCGTTTTACAGCGCCGCGGACCAGCGGCGCGCGTGGCTGGTGCTGATGGGCGTGCAGGGTCTGCAGCTTGCTCTGGGCATCCCGTTCCTGCACGTGACACAGGTGTGCATGGGCTTTGTGCTGCCGGTAGCGGTCGGCATTGCGTCGTGCACGTGCCTCGAGATGCTGGCGTTTGCCGGCTACGCGTGGCTGGGCGACCGGGCCATTGCGACGCCGGACCTGCACACACTCTCGTACATCATGACCATCGCGCGCACGCACCGGCAGCGCCTGGCGTACACGTTTGCGCTGCTCATGTCCAGCATGCCGATCTACATCTCCGTGCTCAGCGTGCACGTAAAGCTGGTTTCGCGCCGGGAGTTTTGGTATCTGTCTGGCGCAGTGTCGCTGTTTTCCGTGAGCAAGAACATTGTGCTCGGCGCGCTGCTGTTTGCCGACACGCACCGCATGCTTACCGTTGCGCTGGCCCTGGTCGTGTTTTTCTCGCCGCTCGTGTGCACGGTGCTTGTTATTGGTGCCGGCGCATGCCGCGACGCGCCCGCCGGCAAAGGCGAGGACGAGGTCATGCTGACGGCGACGGATGAGCTCGCGTGCGAGCCGTACGAGGACGTCGAGCTCGCGGACATTACGCCGGAGGCCCTCAACACAACGGACGAGACGACCGAGCGCATCGTGCAGATCCTAGACGCCGAAGGCCTAGACGCCGAAGGCCTAGACGCCGAAGGCCTAGACGCGGGCCCGGACGCAGGGGATAACGCTGCGGTTATCACAGCGAATAACGCTGGGGATAACGCTGGGGATAAGGCTGCGGGTAACGCTGCCAATGCCGCAGAGCAGAACACGAGCCAAGCGCGTGGCGACGCGCACGTCTTTGAAGCTGTTGTACTCAAAACACACGACAAGACCGACGCTGAGAAGCACGCCACCAAGTCCGCGCGCAAGTACAGCGCGCGGCGGCTGCGCTAGGCTCTAGACCGACGCCGAAGCACTAGTCACAGGTTCGGGCTGCACGCGCTTGCGCGCCTGCGTAGGAGGACTGCACGAGTTCAGAACCTGACGCAAAAAACGACGCGCGGGTCTCAGCATCGTGCACAACTCGACCTTGTCGTCTGACACCCGCGCGCGCACGCGCGTGCCCGTGCAGCGCGTGTCGCTGGCAGCCAAAAACGCCCTGAAATGGCGCAGTAAGTCTGCGTTGCGCGGTGCCGTGTCGGTGCACGCAAGCTTTTCGCGCAGCGCCAGAATTTCCCCCCACGCCTGCTCGCACCCCGAAAACGGGTCGAGGCACAGGTCGTCGGCGAGAGCGAGCCGGCGGCAGGCAGCGGGCTGTGCCCGCTGCAAAAGTCCGCGGGCCTCCAGCTCAAAGTCCAGCACCGGCTCGTGCACGTGGCTGAGGTCGCGCGTATTGGCACTCGTATTCCGCAGGGCTGGTGCGTGGAAAAAAGACCCGCGCTTGTGCAGCACGTTGGCCAGCGTCGTGAGAAGGTCGAGGACGAGTGTCTGTCGCACGCTCGTCTCAAAGGGCTCCAGCACCTGGCGCGTGGCGGCGGGGCCGCTGTGCATCTCCAGCGCGCACCGGTGCCACTGCAGCAGCTTTTGCGCGGCGTTGTGTGCCCTGCACGCACTGTCGCTGTCACCCGTGGCCACGCGCCAGACAGCAAGCACAAAGGTCACGACGTCGTCGGCGATCTGCTCCAGGCCGGGCCGGCACTCGAGAATCAACGAAAACCAGAACGCGTCGCACTCGGCGCGCAGCTGCCTGTGTGCATCCGCGTCAAGCTGCACCGCGCCACCGCGCCGTGCGAAAAACTCGAGGATGCCGGCCGCGCGCGTCGGGTTGTACAGCACGGCAATCGCCGCAAGCTTGGGCTTGCTCAAAACGTTGAGCGCACGCTGCAGCGCGGCGTCGCCGACCAGCGCGGAGCACACGCCCCACTCGCGCTCCGTCGCAGGGCACCGGCCGCGCACGACCTCGCGCAGGCTCCACGGCCACAGGCTAAAAAAGACGCCGTCGCTCCTATGTCGCCGGAGCGGCGGGTCTGGCCGCGTGCATTGGTACGCCCCGTGCACTTGCTCCACGTGCACATGTCGACACAGGTGGTGCGGGCCTTTGCCGTGCTTGTACACTTTGAGTTGGAACTCGCGAGCCTCTGCATTGTACCAGCACACCGTCTCTAGCTGTGCCTCGGGTGACCGCAGCGGGGGCGTAAAGTGCACCGGGAACACGACGCTCTCTGCAAGGCCTGCGCCGCAGAACAGCAGGGTGCACAGGTTGCGCTGCTTTGTGCGGTGGCGGTTGTGCTCCATCGCCATCATGCCGTCCCAAAAGAGGTTTGTGTCTTGCAGCGCGGGGCTGGCCGCACAGCTCGCGTCCAGGTCGAGCGTTTGGCAGCGCCAGCCGCGCCCCACGCGCTCCCCGACCACGCATGTGCTCTTGGGCGCGCGCGTGTACACCATGCCCTGTGCCTCGCGCGAGGCCTGCGCGCCGTGCCCCTCGAATGCTGCGACATCCACCACGCCGCGGTCGTGTCGGAAAGCCTGTGCTCGGCTGCGCGCAGCGTGCCCAAGCACAGCCGCGTGCTCGCGGTCGACGGCGACGACGCGTGGCCCGTCGCTGGCCCACGCGACGACCGTGAGGCCGCTGTGTTCCGCGCGCCCGCTGCCCACAATCTCGTGCGCAGTCGCAAACGTCTGCGTGCTGCCGATGCAGGCCGCCTGCTCGAAAACGGCGAGCAGCGCCAAGCACACGTTGCACGCACACCGCTCGTCTGCACACACGCACAGCATGTGCCATTGCACGTCCACAAGCACGGGCGTCGTCTCGGACTCAAAACGCCATGCGTACACCAGCACATCCAGCATCGGCGGCAGTGCGAGTCGCGCAGACGCGTGGCGTGCTGGTTGTCGTTTATTTCCATTTTTATACGCCAGGTATTTTTGCGCAGGTGGTGACGTGGCGACTGTCGTATGTGAACAGACGGTGTGCTTATACAAAGTTCGTTGCCAAGGCGCGCTGATGCAACACGCAGACGAGGATGATACCGAAGGACAGATGGAACTCGAGCTGCTGGCACACACTTCGGACAAGCGCACGCGCGCGGCGCTGCGCGGTGCCACCCACCCGCGGTGCTGCGTAGCCTTTGTGTGCTACGACCTGGCGGCGTTCGTGCACGTGCTCCACAGCAAAGGGTGTGTCTGGGACGCCGACAGCCTTGTGCACGCCGTGCAGGCTACCGACGCGGTGCGTATCGAAAGCCTTGCGTTCAAGATATGTGCGCTTGACGCATGTCTGAATCAGAGCAGCTTCCACGGGCGCGAGTGCCTTTTCTCGGTGCTACTTTCGTCCGAGACCACAGACGTGCACCTGCAGCGCGCGCTCGCATGCTGCTTGCAACTGTGGCTCGGGGACCTCTTGCGCTGGCGAAGTCCCACCGCGGAGACAATCTTCCACCGTCTGGCAGCCGCCCCGTGCGCCTTGGCCTATCTGCACCTCTTTCGCGAGCACCGTGCGCATCTTGTGGTGGCTGGGCCCGACTGCGCTGGCCAGCTGCCCGTGCACGTCGCGCGCGCTCGCACAGACCTCGACGCTACCGACCACGCTACGCTGTGTCTGTTTTTTGCATGCAGTCTTTCCTGAATACTTTAGTAAGCAATAAGAACATCACAGCGCTGCAGGACTACACTGCACACCGGGCACGATCGCGCAGACCTCGACGGTACCGGCTATTCTGATTTGCCTTTGTTGTGCATTAATACACTCGTAACGACCTTAGTCATTAGTCTCGTAACTACGCACGCGCATCACTGCTTCCGCACCGCGTCGCCGAGCTTGGCGGTCAAGTACGCGCGACGCTGCAGGGTCGTCGTGCACGCACCCCACTCGTAAAACGGCACGCTCACAAAAACGTGGCCAAAGTGACGCAGGTGGGCGTGCTTGAGAACGGTGTTGCCAGTCGGGGCACGGTTGGTGAGAAAGTGCGACGGGCCGTCAAACTCGATGCTGACCACCGCGCGCTTTTGCGCGCACGGAAACCAGCCCTCCACACGCATGTCGATCGAGTACCCCGACTTGGCGCACACGTCCTCTTCCTGCACGCGGAGCCCCATCTGCCGCAGAACTCGCGCAACCTGTAGTTGTTTCTGCGAGGCTCGTGCGGAGGACTCGATAAACGCCTTGCGGCAGCGCGCCGCAAACGCGTCGTGCACTGCCGGGCGGCCAAGCATGTGCATCGTCACAAACAACTGGTGCAGCTGGCATAGGTTCTCCTTGTTCGCACCGGCCAGCACCGTCGGCGAGAGCAGTCGTGTGCACACCGCGTCCATGCTGCGGTGTACATCCGCGCGCTTCTCAAGCACGGCAAACACGGTCATCGCCCACAAAACATTGGTGGTGTCCTGCATGTTGTACGCCTTGCTCGAACTGCACACGGCGGCTGTGAGCACCTCCATCTCCGTGCATGCCGGCACAAGTCCCAGCGTCGCGTAGGCCCACAAAATGTTGGCCAGGTACCGTATGCCAAACTCCCGGCCGGTCGCCCGGATGCGCTGCTCGCACGCCGTGCAGACGTCTTGCTCAGGCATCACCTGCATCTTGGCGTACGCCCACAACAAATTCGCAAGGTTTTGCTGTGTGCACGTGTCCATGTGCCTCGTTGCCGCAGCACCAATCTTGGCAAGCACGGTGCACCCGGGCTTCAGACCGAACGTGCCATATGCCCACAGAATGTTCGACGCGCCCTGTGCAGTCAACTGCACGCTGGGGTGCTCCGTGCGGGCCTCGAGCTTCTGCATCAGCTCGTCCGAGGGGCAGTGTCCCAGCGTTGCAAACGCCCACAGAAGAACAGAAACGGCTTGGCTACCCAAGGTCTGCACCACCGCGCGAATGCGCAGCTCGTACAGCGCCAGCATGCTCGCGGGCAGTGTCCTATGCAGCGTGGCGAACCCCCACAGCGTGTGGCATAGGCTCTTCTCTGGAAACTCGGGAATAAGCGTCCCGATTCGGCTTTGCAGTGCCTGCAGCGCGTCTTCGCGCACTGAGAGTTCCAGCTTTCCACAGCCCCACACGACGTTGGATACGTTTTGGCTGTTGAGTGCACCGTGCATGTCGACGATGCGCTCCTGCAACGCGCCGCACAGGGCGCTGTTTGGCACCCACTCGAGGCGCCCGTACGCCCACAAGATCGTCCCCAACGTCTGTGTGGTAAACATGTACGACCGCACATCCAGGTCTCGCTCCAGGCGTTGCATGACGTTCGACGCCGGCAGATGGTTCTGGACCGCAAACGCCCACAGAATGTTCGAAATGCTCTGCGGGTTGAATGCTTGCGGCGAGCTGGCGATGCATGCCTCCATGATAGACATTGTCTCCCGAGCACACTCCCATCGCAGCTTTGCCCACGCCCAAAGCACCGTGCTCAAGTGCCGCTGCGTGAGCGTGTGTGCCTCGGCACGCGCCTGCCCCTCCAGCGCCTCGAGCACACCCAGTCGTGAGCCCGCGCCTGGCGTCTTCACGAGTGCGTTCAGGATATTGGCCAGCTGCTCCCCTCCGAGCGTGTGCATTTTCGCGCGCAGCAGCGTCTCGGTGTGCTTTTCCACGTCGTGCTCACCCGGCGTCAGGCGCAACCCAAGCGTAAACGCGGTCGCCGCGTTGACCTCGTTAAAGAGGTCCTCGTACCGCGCAATAACCGCGCACAGATCCGACGCGTCGCGACATCCGAGCAACGCGTCGTTGATGTGCTTGTTGTTGCACGCTACCGTCGCGTCACTGCGTGCACATGCGTCCACCCAAATGCCGCCCGACGGCAAACTCACCGCGCTGATCTCGGGCACCTGCGCGCACGGCAAGTCCCACTCCGCAGCACCCGCGTCGCAACTTGCGGTGCTGCGGTCGCCGACGCAGAAGGCGTCGACGCTCGCCTCCCATGCCTCCCACGCATGGTCCTCCGTTGCAGCCATGTGCACTGCGGGGTTCGCTTGTCTCGCGCCGAGCGTGTGTGCTGTCGGTAACAGAAGGGTTGAACGCCGTGGGGTCCGTTGGTTTCGCTCGGGTTTTTTCGGGGCGGTGTGGCGCGGTGGCAATAAATGATAGCTTTCCCAAAATAGAACAAACTGGAAATAAGAATGTAAAGAGATAAATTTACACACCGCGCGTGCACCGTGTTATTGCATCAAAACACGGACACACGCACGCAAAATCGAAGCATGCCTCAGAACATGTTTGCTCTCGAGCGTAGCACGCAGACAAAACGCTCCGAGGGCAGGGCAATGTGCGAGCACGGCAGGCGGCGCTATCGATGCGTGCAGTGCAAAGGCGCCTCGATTTGCGAGCACAAGAGGATGCGGAGTCAGTGCGTGGAGTGCAAAGGCAGCGGAATTTGCGAGCACAATAAGCGGCGGATTCGGTGCGTCGCATGCAAAGGCGCCTTGATTTGCGAGCACGGCAGGGAGCGGAGTCAGTGCGTGGAGTGCAAAGGCAGCGGGATTTGTGAGCACAACAAGCGGCGCGTTCGGTGCGTGGAATGCAAAGGCGCCTCGATTTGCAAGCACAAGAGAGTGCGAAGTTTGTGTGTGCGGTGCGAAGGCGGGGGCATTTGCGAGCACAAAAAACAGCGGAGCCAGTGCGTACAGTGCAAAGGCGGCGGAGTCTGCGAGCACAAGAGACCGCGCAGTCGATGCGTGCGGTGCAAAGGCGCCTCGATTTGCGAGCACAAGAGGATGCGGAGTCAGTGCGTGCAGTGCGGCGGGCGCTCGATCTGCGAGCACAAGAGACAGCGGAGCCTGTGCGCGGAGTGCAAAGGCAGCGGAATTTGCAATCACAACAGGCGGCGGAGTACATGCGCCGAGTGCCAAGGTAGTGGGATTTGCAGGACCCCCCTGTGCACCTCTTTTCACAAAGGCCCGGCGTACCAGTACCGGTGCTATCCGTGCGCAGTGCGCGCGTACCCGCACGAGGACTTTCCGCGCAAGCGCCAGTTCCGCGTCAAGGAGCGCGTCGTGGTCGACGCGATCAAAGCGCGCTTCCCGGCGTACGACTGGAGCCACGACCGGCGCGTGCCGGACGGGTGCAGCCCGCTGCGCCCGGACCTCCTACTGCAGATGGGCAGCCACGTGCTCATCGTCGAGGTCGACGAGCACGCGCACCGCACGACCGCGCCGCAGTGCGAAGTCGCGCGTTTGAACGAGATTTCGAGCGAGCTCAATTTCCAGCCCGTCGCGGTGCTGCGCTTCAACCCCGACGCGTACACGGACAGCCACGGCGTGCGCCACGCGTCGTGCTTCCGCTTGAACAAGCTTGGCTTCCAGGTCGTGCGCGACCAGGTCGTGTTTGAGCAGCGGCTTGCGCGGCTGTTCGCGCGGATCGAGCACCACGTTGCTGCGGTCCCGACAGAGATGTTGGTCGTCGAGCACCTCTTTTACGCGTGACGCTAGTGTGCAAGTGCCCACGCGGTGTGTATGACCATTGGACGGGAATTGAAATTTACCGGAAATAGCACACGTCGCACAAAGATGCTTTGTGGAAATCCACCATAAAGTTGCGCACGCAGCATACACAACAAACTTACCAGTCCACGCGATAAAGAAAGTTTTCAAGAAATTCACTGCCTTGGATTTCAGATGAAAAAACCGAGACGCTCGCCGCGGCGCCTGCAGAACGCGCTGTCCGCGCACGCGGCGCTGCTGCTTATATTCCGGCACAGCGAAACAGGGCGTATCATGCAAGGAAGCTACGGGTACTACAACCTCATCATCGAGCACGGACACTCAGTGCTCAACGAACGCAACGGCGGAAAGTGGTGGCGCGGCTTGCGGCTGCTGTTGACGACGGAGGCACAGTACACGCATTTCATGGAGCGCGCTTGTGTGCAGGGGAAGCCTTTCTGGTTTGAACTCGTCTGCAAGCTCCAGAACGACGCTTGTTTCAAGACACAGTTTCTCGGGATGAACTCCAAACTCACGGAGGGGTGCTTGCGATGGTGGGAGGGTTTGTGCAAACGGCACAGCACATACACCGCGTGGCTGGCGCCGACCAGCATATCGGCGGGAACACAAGGCGAAGGCGACTGATGGTACATATGCACCTGGCACCAACACCGACAACATGAGTTCAGGCACACAAGCTGTGTGGAACACGTGGCTGAATGCGACGATATGTTGGTTTTGCCCGCACTTTGGCGGGCACCAGCAAGCACCGTACACTTTGCAGTAATTGTATATAAACAACACAAAACGGAAGCAAATGCTGAAAATTTTGAACGCTTTTCTCTGGAACGCGACTTCAGTTATGCTGATTTCGTGGGTGTCGGTGCTTGTCATCTCTCGCATTTTCGAGTTCCACAGCGCGTACATCAGCTTTATTAGTCAAGTGCAGTCAGAGGAGTGGCTGCGAAAGCACTGCGACGACGACCATTTCTACCACAACATGGCCTACCACACGGACGTGTGCGAGACAGTGCGCACAAACAGCAAAATGTCCCCCGTGCTGTACGCGATGAATCACAGCATGAGCACACTGAAAATGTGCGGGCTGCACGATTGCACAGACATTGCGGCCATCGTGTGGACTGGGGGTTTCCCTGTGATATGTTGCGTGCTCATGCTGTATGTGTGCACGCCGAGCTTTCTGCTGCCGGTGATGCGCTCCGAGTTTGACCGCCGGCGCGAGGCGGCGTTCCTGCAGCAGTGCTCGCCGCACGTCCGCAGCCACCCACTCAACGCCGCGCGTGCCAATGCAGACACTGGGCGCATCAAAATGGTGTGACAACTGTGTACTGAAGACACAACCCTTGGCACGCAGGGCTGATGCGGCGTCGCGTTGCTAGCCAAGCCCCCAGCGCACAGCCGCGGCCGTGGGGCTGCACGCAGACCTGGCGTCGGGCGTGCACGCGTGCGCCGTGCATGCGCCGAGGATGAGGTCGACGAGGTCGGTGTCAAGGTCCCGCAGCGCGGAGTCCTGCCCGAGCCTGGCATGCGTGCCCATGGCAAAGGCCAGCAGCAGACGTGCGCGCACAGCACGCGCAATCGTTGCCTGCCGCCGTGTCTCGTGCACGACCAGTCCAAACGAGTCGACGAGCTTGGCATACGGTGGCTGGAACCAGGGTATTTTTTTGGGACTGAGTAAATCAGAGATGATGCCAGCGCCCTCTCCCGCCGCTCCGAGCTCTTCAAGCACGTAGCGCAACCAAAAGTGGATCGCCTGCACGTGCATGGCAGTCTGCACGTCGACCTCAAAGCGCTCCGCATGTGCGTGCAGCGCAACGACGCGCGCGTTGTAGTCTGGAAACATGCGCAGCACCGACACCGTGTTCGTGTGCTGCATACTATCACAAAGCTCGTGGTAGACCCGCACAGCGTCCTCATACAGCGACTGCAGCGGAGAGATCTCGTTGTGCACAACCCGGCACGCTGCCAGCACCCCATACGCTTCGTGCTCCGACGCGCGTTGCGACGGGTGCAGGTGCCACAATGCCGCGCGCAGACGCGGGGCGCGCTGGGCGGCCTCCGCAACGCAGCGCCGCAGGCACGCGCAATCCAAGACGTCGCTGTGCCGTGGCATCGCCC
>Ga0181557_1003046_pt1 | contig 16629 bp, 16 predicted proteins | sample 011ome_23_FD_148632 | JGI IMG/M metagenome (GOLD analysis project Ga0181557, IMG submission 148632) | Coastal salt marsh microbial communities from the Groves Creek Marsh, Skidaway Island, Georgia - 011506CT metaG (spades assembly) | ecosystem: Environmental > Aquatic > Marine > Intertidal zone...
AGTACCTTGGGCCTGGCAGACTTCATGCGTGTGCCTTTACCCGCTGCCAGGACGACTACATTCAGTTTCAAATCAGTTCAACTCGTAGAAAAATCAATCAATTACAGCATTATAGTACGGCAGCAAGGGTGCAGACAGTGGTGCAGGGCTCTTTTCTTGCCAACTCTCTTGCCGACTCTCTTGCCGACAATAAAGTGTCGCCCATAAAAAAGCCGGCAGAAGCCGGCTTTTTCCTTGTCTCTTGACTCTTGTCTCGAGTGTTCAGCCACCTGTTTTCTTGCGAATCTGCTGCAAAACACGGATCTGGGCAGCGGCCTGGGCCAGCTGTGAGGCAGCTTCGGCATATTCCATCTCGGCACTCTGGTTCTGGATGGCTTCTTCGGCCTCCTTCTTGGCCTGCAAGGCATTGGCCTCATCCACATCGTGGGCACGGATTGCCGTATCAGCAAGAATATTGACCGTGCCGGGCTGCACTTCAAGGAAACCGCCGGAGACATAGTAAATTTCTTCATCGCCGTCCTGCTTCTTGATACGTACCGGACCCGGGATCAGCGCTGTCAACAACGGTGCATGGCCGGGATAAATACCCAGGTCGCCAAGACTGCCGGCAGCTACCAGGGATTCAATGCGTCCCGAGAAGATCATTTCTTCTGCGCTGGCGATATCGCAATGGATGGTCATGGCCATAATGGTTACCTGTTTACTTGCCTTTCTCGCTTAAGGATCGCTTCTTACTCTTTGTCGCCTTTCATCTTGTTGGCGCGTTCAACCACATCTTCGATGCCGCCAACCATGTAGAAAGCCTGCTCGGGCAGCTCATCATACTCGCCTGCCAGGATCGCCTTGAAGCTGCTGATGGTATCTTTCAGGGAGACGTATTTACCGGGAGTACCGGTGAATACTTCGGCCACAGTACATGGCTGGGAGAAAAAGCGTTCGATTTTACGGGCACGGTTTACTGCGAGTTTGTCGTCTTCAGACAGCTCGTCCATACCGAGGATGGCGATAATGTCCTTGAGTTCTTTATAACGCTGCAGGATGGACTGGACACCACGGGCCACTTCGTAATGCTCCTGGCCAATTACCAGCGGGTCAAGCTGGCGTGATGTGGAATCCAGTGGATCTACCGCGGGGTAAATACCCAGCTGGGCGATGTCACGTGACAGTACAACGGTGGCGTCCAAATGGGCAAAGGTTGTTGCCGGAGACGGGTCAGTCAGGTCATCCGCGGGTACGTATACGGCCTGGATGGAGGTAATGGAACCTGTCTTGGTCGATGTAATACGCTCCTGCAGGGCGCCCATTTCTTCCGCCAGTGTCGGCTGGTAACCCACCGCGGAAGGCATACGGCCCAGCAGTGCTGATACTTCGGTACCCGCCAGGGTGTAACGATAGATGTTGTCGACGAAGAACAGTACATCACGGCCTTCATCACGGAATTTTTCGGCCATGGTCAGACCGGTCAGGGCAACACGCAGGCGGTTACCGGGGGGCTCATTCATCTGGCCGTATACCATGGACACCTTGGAGTTGGTGAAGGTGTCGGTATCAATTACACCGGCTTCCTGCATTTCGTGGTAGAAGTCATTACCCTCACGAGTACGCTCACCCACACCGGCAAACACGGACAGACCGCTATGCTCGGTAGCAATGTTGTTGATCAGCTCCATCATGGTAACGGTCTTACCTACACCGGCACCACCGAACAGACCAACCTTACCACCCTTGGCGAACGGACAAACCAGGTCGATTACCTTGATACCAGTTTCCAGCAGCTCCTCGGAAGCAGCCTGCTCTTCGTAGCTCGGCGCTTTACGGTGAATCGGCATTTTTTCCTTTTCGCCGATCGGGCCACACTCGTCGATCGGGTCGCCCAGTACGTTCATGATGCGGCCAAGTGTTTCCACGCCCACCGGAATGCTGATGGCAGCGCCGGTGTCAGTAACATTCAGGCCGCGACGCAGACCCTCGGTAGAACCCAGGGCAATTGTGCGTACCACGCCATCACCCAGCTGCTGCTGGACTTCCAGTGTGATCTCGCTGTTATCCACAGCCAGGGCATCATAAACCTTAGGCACCGAATCCCGTGGAAACTCCACGTCAATCACCGCTCCAATAATCTGTACGATACGACCGCTACTCATGTCCGGTTCCTCTTTGATCAATCTTTAAATTAATAACTGACTAAAATTCTTTTCGTCTTTAATGTCAGGGCCTGGCCTTAAAGCGCGGCGGCACCACTGACGATTTCTGATAATTCCTGGGTAATCGCTGCCTGGCGAGCCTTGTTGTAAACCAGCTGCAGGTCATTGATAAGCTCACCGGCATTGTCGGTAGCACTCTTCATGGCAATCATGCGTGCTGCCTGTTCACAGGCATTGTTTTCAACAACGGCCTGGTACACCTGGGATTCGATATAGCGCGACAGCAGGCCGTCCAGCAGTTCGCGGGCATCGGGCTCGTAGAGATAGTCCCAGTGATGTTTCAATTCATCGTCTTCAGCGGCCTGCAGGGGAAGCAGTTGTTCCACGCCAGGTGCCTGGGTCATGGTGTTCACGAACTCGTTGGCGACCAGGTACAACTTGTCGATATTGCCATCAGCAAAGTTGTCCAGCATCACCTTGACGCCACCGACCACATCTTCCACGGCCGGCTTGTCACCAATACCACGGATAGCTGCAACGACGTTACCGCCATAGTTATTGAAAAATGCCGCACCCTTGCCACCAACAGCACAGATATCAATGTCCACGTTCTGGTCATGCCAGTCTTTCATGGATTTGATCATGGTCTTGAACAGGTTGATGTTCAGTCCACCACAAAGACCGCGGTCAGTAGAAACCACAATGAAGCCTACTCGTTTGACTTCGCGCTCTTTCATGTAAATGTGCTGGTACTCCGGGTTGGAGTTGGCCAGGTGACTGACCACCGCACGAATGCTTTTCGCATAGGGCTTGCCCAGTTCCATCTGTTCCTGGGCCTTGCGCATTTTACTTGCCGCAACCATTTCCATGGCGCTGGTGATCTTCTGAGTATTCTTGATACTCCCGATCTGATTGCGAATTTCTTTACCGACAGCCATGTGTGATTACCAGCTCTGGGTTGAGATGAATTTGTCCATTGCCTCTTTGAAAGAAGCCTGGATCTCGTCATTCCAGTCGCCTGTCTCGTTGATGTTGTTCATCAGGTCACTGTACTCGGAGTTCATGTATGACAGCAGCGCAGCTTCGAAATCGGCAATCTTGTTAAGCTCGACTTCTTTCAGGAAGCCTTCGTTGGCGGCATAAATTACGATACCCATTTCAGCAACTGACAGTGGCGAATACTGTTTCTGTTTCATCAGCTCGGTGACACGTTGTCCGTGTTCCAGCTGGGCGCGGGTTGCCTCGTCAAGGTCAGAAGCAAACTGGGCGAAAGCGGCCAACTCACGATACTGGGCCAGTGCAAGACGAATACCACCACCGAGTTTCTTGACGATACTGGTCTGTGCTGCACCACCTACACGAGATACCGACAGACCGGCGTTCATCGCGGGACGGATACCAGAGTTGAACAGGTTGGTTTCCAGGAAGATCTGGCCGTCCGTAATGGAGATCACGTTGGTCGGTACGAAAGCCGATACGTCACCAGCCTGGGTCTCAATGATGGGCAGTGCTGTCAGGGAGCCTGTCTGGCCCTTGACCTTGCCATCAGTGAATTTTTCAACATATTCAGCGTTAACACGGGCCGCTCTTTCCAGCAGACGTGAATGGAGATAGAACACGTCACCGGGATAGGCTTCACGGCCGGGCGGACGACGCAGCAGCAGGGAGATCTGGCGATAAGCCCAGGCCTGCTTGGTCAGGTCATCATAAATAATCAGGGCGTCCTGGCCACGGTCGCGGTAGTACTCACCCATGGTGCAACCGGCATAGGGTGCAATGAACTGCATGGAGGCCGGGTCGGAGGCACCCGCCGCTACGATAACGGTGTGCTCCATGGCGCCATGTTCTTCAAGCTTGCGCACAACACTGGCGATGGATGACTGCTTCTGGCCAACCGCAACATAAATACATTTAACACCGGTGCCTTTCTGGTTGATGATGGCATCAACGGCAACAGCGGTTTTACCTACCTGGCGGTCACCAATGATCAGCTCACGCTGGCCACGACCGATGGGGACCATGGAGTCGATGGCTTTCAGTCCGGTCTGTACCGGCTGGGATACTGACTGACGAGCAATTACACCCGGTGCAACTTTTTCAACAGCGTCAGTTTCCTTGGCGTTGATCGGGCCCTTGCCGTCAATGGGGTTACCCAGGGCGTCAACCACGCGGCCTTCCAGCTCTGGGCCTACCGGCACTTCAAGAATACGCTGGGTACAACGACAGGTCTGGCCTTCGGCAAGACTCTGGTAGTCACCCAGGACCACCGCACCAACTGAATCACGCTCAAGGTTCAGTGCCATACCGTAGACACCACCTTCGAACTCGATCATTTCACCGTACATCACATCGGCCAGGCCGTGGATACGGATAATACCGTCCGAAACGCTGACGATCGTGCCTTCGTTCTGCGCCTGGGCAGACACATCGAGATTGTCGATGCGCTGTTTGATAATTTCGCTAATTTCTGAAGGATTCAGTTGTTGCATTGTCTTGTTTCCTCAAACTTCCCTGCTGTCCAGGGATACTTGTGAGCTTTCTGTAACCTTATATCTGGATTCGTTTTCTTCTTTATTGCGTACCGACGCTGTGCCTTTCTTCAATCTGCCAGCCTTGAATTAACCTTTCATGCTTTCAGACAGCTTGGCCAGCTTGCCGCGAACTGAACCGTCAATGACCAGGTCGCCTGCCCGAATGACAGCACCACCTATCAGTGATTTGTCAGTCTCGCTATGGAGCACCACTTCACGCTGAAGCTTGGCTTTCAGGGACGCTGCCAGTTTTTCCTGGAGGGCATCAGACAGCGGAAAGGCAGAAATAACATTCACATCCACCTTCATTTCCTGGTTGGCTTTCAACGTTTCGAACAGGGTAACTATTTCGGGCATCAGCGGAATACGCTTGTTTTCCGCCAGGATGGCAATGAAGTTCTTAACCTGCCCGATGATTTCATCACCACACAATTCCGTAACCAGTTGCGCCTGCTTTTCACCGGTAAGAGACGGGGAAGTCAGTGCAGACCTGACGGCCGGTTCGCTGACCACTGCAGCAACCGTAGCCAGGCTTTCCGACCAGTCACCAAGACTGCCGGCTTCAACAGCAGCTTCAAAGGCTGCCTTGGCATAGGGTCTTGCGAGTGTTGTTAATTCGGCCATAGTGTTTTCAGTTATCTTCTGTCTTGCGGATTACAGGCTGGCTGCCAGTTTTTCAGCCAGTTCAGCGTGGGTCGCTTCGTCGATAGAAGCTTCCAGGATTTTTTCTGCACCGGCGATGGCAATACCTGCCACCTGCTTGCGCAGCTGTTCCTTGGCACGATTCACTTCCTGCTCTATTTCAGCCTGGGCACCGGCGATCAAACGCTGGCCTTCTTCCCGGGCCTGTTCCTTGGCTTCATCGACTATCTGGCTGGCACGCTTGTTGGCCTGCTCGATAATGCCTGAGGCTTCCGTTTTCGCTTCACGCAATTGTTGCGTGGCGCGTTCCTGGGCAAGCTCCAGGTCTTTCTCTGCACGTTCTGCAGATTCAAGACCGTCCGCGATTTTCTTCGCGCGCTCGTTCAGGGCACTGGTCAACGGCGGCCACACATACTTCATGCAGAACCACACGAAGAAGGCGAAGGCTATCATCTGTCCCAGTATTGTTGCGTTTATATTCACAGTAACACCTCGTTTACAGTGTACTTTTCAGTTATTCAGCTGTTTCTTTGTTCAACGTTCACTACGCCCTAGGGCGCGATGTCCGGAACGTTAACCAGCAAGCGCAGCAATAAACGGGTTGGCAAAGGTGAACCACATGCCAATGGCCAGACCAATCATGGTTACCGCGTCGATAAGACCAGCGACCAGGAACATCTTGCCTTGCAGCATGGGGGCCAGTTCAGGCTGACGTGCTGAACCTTCCAGCATTTTGCCGCCCAGAATACCGAAACCGATAGCGGTACCCAGTGCGCCCATACCCAATACCAGCAGTACTCCAAGCACTGTAAAAGCCAATATCTGCTCCATTTTTTCCTCCAGTTGTTAAGGTAAATACCTTGTTTAGTGATTTGTGAATTTAAGAAAATTGTTTAGTGGTCTTCACAAGCCTGACTGAGATAAACAATAGTCAGCATCATGAAGATGAATGCCTGCAATGGAACTACAAGCAAGTGGAATGCAGCCCAGACAAAATGTGCGGGCAGCTGATAGACGCCAAACAGGGCGATCAGCAGGAATACCAGTTCACCGGCATAAAGGTTGCCGTAGAGACGCAGGCCCAGTGAAACCGGCTTAGCCAGCAAGGTCGGGACTTCGATCAACAGGTTGAACGGCAGCATTTTCGGTCCGAATGGCTGGAAGGCCAGCTCTTTCAGGAAGCCGCCTGTGCCTTTGACTTTAATACTGTAGTAAATAATCAGGAAAAAGATGCTGATGGACATACCCAGGGTAACGTTCGGGTCTGTCGTGGGAACCGCACGAAACGCCGTTTCGTGGCTGCCGCTGATGGTCTGGGCCAGCCAGGGCAGGATATCTACCGGGACCAGGTCCATGGTGTTCATCAGGATGACCCAGCAGAAAATGGTCATGGCCAGGGGGGCAATCAGTTCGCTTTTACCGTGAAACGTATCCTTGACGTTCTGGTCGACAAACTCATAAATCCATTCAACAAAATTCTGGAAACCGGACGGTGCTGCGGCACTGGCCTTGTCAGCCATTTTCTTGAAGGAAAGGACAAACAGCAGGCCCAGGGCTACGGACCAGCCAAGCATGTCGACGTGAAAGGACCAGAAGCCCATTTCGCTGGCTTCTTCCTCGGTGTGGGCAAAACCCCAGTGACCGTCCGAGTGTTTCCCGTAGGTAAGAAACTGAAGGTGATGTTGAATATATTCACCTTGAGTCTGGGAATGCTCTTCTGCGTGACCTGCTTCTTCGTGAGTTGCTTCGCTTGCCATGTCGCTAATTGTCTACTTTTTAGCCTGCTTGATTAAATTGTTCTGTTTTCAGATCAGTGCGTTCATCGCGCTGAACCGGAACCGGCGATTAATCTGCGTGGTCTATTTGTTCCACTGCTTCCAGTTGCTGTAAATCCAGCCGGTTGCTACCAGTCCAACCGCAATCGTGAATATAAAACTCAGGATCACGGCCAACTCGTTCAAGGGTTTGATTCCCGCAAATACCAGCGCAAACAAAACCCCTGTCATTATCAGCTTGCCTGTTTCGCCAGCGTAAAATGACTTGACTATCAATGGTGTATTACGTGCACCACGAAAGCGGAAAGCCTTCCAGGCAAAGTACCCGTTGGGCACGATGCTGATGAATCCACCCAGCAAAATCGAATATGCTGCTACAAGGTCAAATAAAAAGAAGATGACCCCGGCCGCAATCACACAAAGTACAAACTGGATGACAAAAGCGATGTAGATCGGAGGCGCTTTAATCGTTGAAACGGTCACCGGCCTTCTGCCTTGCCTGCGTGTGTCACCGTCCCCAGGCCCATCCATACCTATTGTTTTTTCAGTGTTTTTCGACCGCGCGCATTATATTGACTTTCAAAAATCCATACAACCGGAAATACCCTAAAAGGACACGGTTTTTGTCGATTTCGGCTTACTTGATGTGATCCAGGATGCCTTCGAGCTGTTCCAGCGAGTTATAACTGAGCACAAGCTTGCCCTTACCCTTGGCTGAATGCTGAATAGCGACCTGTGTGCCCAGTTTTTCCGACAGACTATCCTGGAGATGGCGAATATCAGGATCAATTTTGTCCTCAGGTTTTTTGCGGGTATTTTCCGACAACATCCGCCTGACCAGGGCCTCGGTCTGGCGCACGGACAATCCCCGCGAAATCACTGCCCTGGCGGCTTCCGCCTGTTTTTCGTTGGGCAGGGACAGCATGGCCCTCGCATGCCCCATTTCCAGCTTTCCGTGTTCCAGGGATTGCCTGACATCCGCATTCAGCGACATCAGCCTGAGCAGGTTGGTGACCGTGGTACGGGATTTGCCCACGGCCTCTGCGGCTTCCTGCTGGGTCAGCTCGAATTCATCAATCAGGCGCTGAAGGGCCATGGCCTCTTCAATGGGATTGAGGTTTTCGCGCTGGATATTCTCGATAAGGGCCATGGCCACGGCCGCTTCATCCGGTACTTCCTTGATAATGACCGGGATGGTATCCAGGCCTGCCAGCTGACAGGCGCGCCAGCGACGCTCGCCGGCCACAATTTCATACTTGCTGGAGCTGATCGGTCGTACCACGATCGGCTGCATGACTCCCTGGGCCTTGATGGAATTGGCCAGGTCCTCCAGGGACTCGGTCCGCATGTCATGACGTGGCTGGTACTTGCCGGGTTGAATGAATTCCACCGGCAGGTTTTTGAGCTGGCCGTTCTGGCTGGGGGCTGATTCAGATACTGGTGCGCTGGGCGCCTGGTCCACAGGTGCCTGTTCCGGCTCGTTTGTCGGTTTTGTCGTCCGGTTGCCTGTTCCCAGCAGGGCATCCAGTCCCCTGCCAAGGCCTCTTTTCTTGGTTGTCATGTTATAGCCGTTACTTTACTGCGTGGTTTATGGGGCGACCGGGTTGTCTTGCTCATTACCGGAGGATAATTCGTCCTGGGTAGTATCATTACCAGTACCATTACCAGAACCGGTATTGTCATCATTGCCCTGGCTGGCGTGCCGACGCAGGATTTCTCCTGCCAGGGCAATGTAGGCCAGGGCGCCGCGCGACGTTTTATCATACACTATTACCGGCACCCCGAAACTCGGGGCTTCTGCCAGTCTCACATTACGCGGAATGATTGTTCTGTAGACAGCATCGCCAAAGTGTTCGGTCAGCTGGTCAGAGACTTCCTGGGTCAGCTTGTTGCGCGGATCATGCATGGTGCGCAAAATGCCCTCGATTTTCAGGGCCGGGTTCAGGGCACCGGCGACCGCTTCTATGGTTCGGGACAGGGCCGATAAGCCCTCCAGGGCATAGTATTCACATTGCATCGGGATCAGCACACCATCGGCTGCCACCAGGGCATTCACGGTGAGCATATTCAGGGATGGCGGGCAATCAATCAGGATGTAGTCGTAATCTGACTGCACGCTGCTGAGCATATCGCGCAAGCGGTGATCGCGTCCCTCAACATCCAGCAATTCCACTTCCGCGGCCGTAAGATCCCCGTTGGCAGGCAGCAGGTTGAACCCGCTTTCCCCCGCGGCAACGGCTACCTGGGATATGGGCACGCTGTCGACCAGGACATCATAAACACTGTATTGCAGGCTGTTTTTTTCAACACCACTGCCCATGGTGGCATTGCCCTGGGGATCCAGGTCCACCAGGAGCACTTTCTTATGCATGCGGGCAAGCGATGCAGCCAGGTTGACGGTCGTCGTGGTTTTACCCACCCCGCCTTTCTGGTTTGCAATGGCAAAAATATGACTCACTCAGGATGTCCTGTGTTATTCACTGTGGTCTGCCCACGGGTCGGGCTGATCTCGATCAGGTGGCGCAAGCCTTCAACGCCCGGCACAGTCAATTCATGGGTTGCCGTGACATTAAAAGTCTCCGGCAGCGCAGTAATTTCATCATTCGGAAACTGGCCTTTCATGGCCAGCAGTTTGCCTGACTGGTCAATCAGGGGTGCGCACTGGCGCACAAACTTGTCCAGGGCGGCATAAGCCCGGCACAGGACAATATCAATTTGCTGCGGGCTTTGGAAGTTTTCTGCACGTTCATGAAAAACAGACACGTTATCCAGGCCCAGTTCCGTTTTTACCTGGAACAGGAACCGGGTTTTCTTGCCATTGCTGTCCAGCAGCAGGAACTGCTTTTGTGGAAAACAGATGGCCAGGGGAATGCCCGGTAGACCTGCGCCGGTGCCTACATCCAGGAAGGTCTCACCGTCCAGGTGAGGAACCAGCGCCAGGCTGTCAAGCAGGTGGTAGGGCAGCATTTGCCCGATATCCTTGATGCCGGACAGATTGTAGGCACTGTTCCACTTGTTGAGCATCTCCAGGTAGTCCAGCAACAGTTTTTGCTGCTGCTCGCTGACGGCCAGGGACAGTTGCTCAAGACCGGATTCGAGCGCCGAAGCAAGTGACGACCTGGACTCCATCAGGCAATTTTGTTCTTCAGCTCAGGTTTTGGCGCTTTAGCCCCGGCCAGATCATCTGCCGGATCAGGGTTGAGCATTCTGTGTTTTTTCAGGTAAACCAGCAGCAGCGAAATGGCCGCCGGTGTCATTCCCGGAATGCGTGATGCCCTGGCAATAGAGTCCGGTCGGGATTGCTCCAGCTTCTGTCGCAATTCACTGGAAAGCCCGGAGATCCTGCTGTAATCAAAACCTTCAGGAATCCGTGTTTGCTCCTGGGATCTGGACTTGTCAATCTCATCCAGCTGGCGATTGATATAGCCCTGGTATTTGGTTCTGATCTCAACCTGCTCTGCCACCAGTGGATGGGGCAGTTCATCAATCAGGCCGCAATCAAGGCAGGCCTGGTTAAGATCCGTAATCGCCACCCTGGGGCGCGCGAGGATATCGGCCAGTGAATATTCATGGCCAAGGGCCTTGTCCAGTAACGGGTTGATGCGCTCAGCCAGGGGACCATCGGCTTGCACCCAGGTTTTCTTCAGGCGTTTTTCTTCGGCAGCTACGGCATCCTGCTTGGTGGCAAAAGCCTGCCAGCGCTGGTCATCCACCAGGCCCAGTTTTCTGCCGGTTTCGGTCAGCCTGAAATCGGCATTGTCCTGGCGCAGCATGAGCCGGTATTCCGCCCGGGAGGTGAACATGCGATAGGGCTCCTGGGTCCCGCGAGTAATCAGGTCATCCACCAGTACCCCGATGTAGGCTTCATCACGACCGGGTGACCAGGACTCCTGTTCTTTTACCGCCAGGGCCGCATTGATCCCGGCCAGCAAGCCCTGGGCACCGGCTTCCTCGTAACCCGTGGTGCCATTGATCTGGCCGGCAAAATACAGGCCATTGATGAATTTGGTTTCCAGGGTATAGCGCAGGTCACGCGGGTCAAAGTAATCATATTCAATGGCGTAACCAGGCCGCACGATCCGTGCCTGTTCAAAGCCGGGAATATTGGCGATGAGCTGCTCCTGGATTTCATAGGGCAAACTGGTCGAGATTCCGTTGGGGTAGAGCTCCCGGCTGTTGAGGCCTTCGGGTTCCACAAAAATCTGGTGGGAGGACTTGTCGGCAAAGCGCACGACCTTGTCTTCAATGGAAGGACAATAACGCGGACCCACGCCTTCGATTTCCCCGGCATACATCGGGGAAAAAGCCAGGCCTGAGCGGATAATCTCGTGACATGCCTCATTGGTGGCCGTGATATGGCAACTGACCTGTTGCGGGTGTTGGGACACATCACCCAGGAAGGACATCACCGGCCTGGGCGTATCCCCGGGCTGTTCTGTCATGCGGGCATAATCCACGGTGTCGGCATCGATACGAGGCGGAGTACCGGTTTTCAGGCGCCCGACATTAAACGGCAGTTCCCGTAGCCTGTCCGCCAGGGCAATGGATGGCGGATCACCGGCGCGACCTCCGGCATGGCTTTTCAGGCCAATATGAATCTTGCCGCCCAGGAAAGTGCCCGTGGTAAGAATCACCCGGGGAGCAAAAAACTGCAGTCCCATCTGGGTAACCACGCCCTGTACGGTTTCACCCTCGATGATGAGGTCATCCACTGCCTGCTGGAAAATGGCCAGGTTTTCCTGGTTCTCCAGGAAATGGCGAATGGCGGCTTTGTACAAGGCGCGATCAGCCTGGGCACGGGTGGCTCGTACGGCAGGTCCCTTGCTGGCATTGAGGGTACGGAAGTGGATACCGGCCAGGTCTGCCGCTTTACCCATGACGCCACCCAGGGCATCAATTTCCTTGACCAGGTGGGTCTTGCCTATCCCCCCGATTGCCGGGTTGCAGGACATCTGCCCGAGAGAGTCAATATTGTGCGTGATCAGCAGGGTTCGCACACCCATCCGCGCAGACGCCAGCGCTGCCTCGGTACCGGCATGACCGCCGCCGACGACAATGACATCGAAATGCTGGGATGACTTGGTCAGTGTTTCCATGCTGTTCAGTTTACCGGAGTTTTTCCGGATTGACCGGGACTCCCCATGAATCAAAAAGAAATCGAAAAGAAAAGGGCGCCAAGTATAAGGATTTCAAGGCAAAATAGAAGGGAATTGTTTATCGGGTAACAGGGAGATGTCTCTGCCCTGCCCCTTCATGCCTGGACAGGAAAGGAATAACTAATTAAATAATATATAGGTATATATAGAAAAAAGACTATTTAATGTTATTACTGTTATTAGTCCCCCTGGTTTCTGTGTATAAACCGTTTTTCCGTAACGTGAACAGCAGCTTGGACCAGGGCAAAGGTTGTGGGCTGCCTGCTGCCAACCTGGCGGTAAGCAGGGGGGGAGCTGGAGATAAAGCGCTCCTTTATACACACGCGAATTTCAAGGTGATTTTTATTCCCATTCACTCACAGGTTACGCAGGTTCTTTCATCACTTCTCCTCAACATGACTGGCAATACCCGGCGAAATGGAAAGCCTGTGAGTAAGCGGTGACATACCTGTTGGCTTTACTTGCCGATACAGAAACTGCTGAAAATTTCGCCTAGCAGATCATCCGCAGAATAGGCACCTGTAATACTTTCCAGGGCCTGGTGTGCCTGTTTCAATTCTTCGGCGACCAGCTCCCCGGCGTGGTTTTCTTCAAGTTGCTGCCGGGCTTTAACCAGGAAATCCTGCGACCGGTGCAGGGCATCCAGGTGGCGCCGCCGGGCGATGAAGCCGCCTTCCACGGAGGCATTGAGGCCGGCAAATTGTTTCAGTGCCTCTTTCAGCGCCGAAATACCGGAACGGGTTTTAGCCGAGACATGGAGGTCGGTAAAGGCATCCTTGTCATCGACCAGGGGATTCTCATCAGCGCCGGATAGATCAATCTTGTTAAAAACCCGGAATACTGTTTTCCCTTCATCAATAACAGGTTTGAGTTCACGCCACAGGGGGCTGCTGCCTGGCTGCCAGGGCTTCGTTGAATCAATGACCAGCAAGACCAGGTCTGCCTGGTGAATTTCATGCCAGGCCCGGCGGATTCCTTCCTGTTCCACCAGGTCCTGACTGTCATGCAGTCCCGCCGTATCGATTACGTGCAAAGGCATGCCGTCGATGGTGATATGTTCACGCAGGGTATCGCGGGTAGTGCCTGCAATGTCAGTAACGATGGCCCGTGACTGGCCAGCCAGCACATTCAGCAAACTGGATTTACCGGCATTGGGTTCACCGGCGATGACCACGGTCAGCCCTTCTTTCATGATGCTGCCTTGCCTGGCCTGGGCAAGTACGCCATCCAGCTTGCTCTGTATATCGTGCAAGCGGTTTTTGACATCGCCGGAAGCCAGGAAGTCCACCTCCTCGTCAGGAAAATCCATGGCAGCTTCCACGTATTTGCGCAGGTCGATGATGGCAGTCACCATGTCGTTAACCTGCCTGGAAAAATCTCCCTGGAGCGAGCGCATGGCAAACCGGGCGGCTTCTGCAGACTGGCTATCGATGAGATCCGCGATGGCTTCTGCCTGGGCCAGGTCAATCTTGTCGTTGAGAAAGGCGCGCTCGGAAAACTCGCCCGGCCTTGCCGGACGTAAACCCTGGGCCAGTAGTTCCTGCAGAAGGCTGTCTATGACAAAGGGGCCGCCATGGCCCTGGAACTCAACAATATCCTCCCCCGTGAAAGAGTCAGGCCCAGGAAAATACAGGGTGATTCCCGTATCGATGGTTTCACCACTGGCATTATAAAAAGGACCATAGTGTGCATGGCGGGGAGTGGGGGAAAAGCCAATGATTTTTTCGGCGATGTCCCGGGATTTTTGACCGGAGAGTCTGATAATGCTGATGCCGCCACGACCGGACGGCGTTGCTACTGCACAGATTGTGTCGGCATTACCCGCCATGGCAGTATCCGGAATGAAAAATCAGGTGCCTTTTGGCTTGTAGGTTTTTTCAACCTGCTTGGTCACGATCCACTGCTGCAGGATGGAAAGTACACTGTTGGCCGTGTAGTAAAGGACCAGTCCGGCCGGGAACCAGAGGAAGAATACGGTAAAGATGACGGGCATGAATTTCATCATCTTCGCTTGCGCCGGGTCCGCTGTCTGCATGGGGGTAATGGACTGCTGCAGGAACATGGCAGCACCCATCAACAGGGGCAGGATGAAGTAGGGATCCATTTTCGAGAGGTCGTCATACCAGAGAATGAAGGAAGCCTGGCGCAGTTCAACACTCTCATTGAGCACCCAGTAAATACCCAGGAAGACCGGCATCTGTAACAACATGGGGAGACAGCCACCAAACGGATTCACCTGCTCCTTTTTCCACAGCGCCATTTGTTCCTGCATAAACTTCTGCTTGTCGTCACCACACTTTTCCTTGATCGCATTGATCTTGGGTGCCAGCTTGCGCATCTTGGCCATGGACTTCAGGCTTTTGGCAGATAGCGGATAAAGAATGATCTTGATAATCAGTGTCATCAGCAGGATGGATACACCGTAATTACCAATGGCATCGTTAATCTGGGTCAGCAACCAGAAAATCGGTGAAGCAATAAAGGTGAACATTCCGTAGTCGATGGTCAGTTCCAGGTTCGGAGAAACTTCTTCCAGGCGGTACTGATCTTTCGGACCTGCCCAGAAATCAGCTTCGATACTGCCGGTCTGGCCCGGGGCAACAACAACAGGCGAATTGACAAAAGTCAGCAGGTATTCACCGGCGCTGTTTCGACGCAGGGTGAAGGTGTTGACGCTGTCACCGTCTGGAATCCAGCCGCCCAGGAAATAATGCTGAGAAAAGGTAATCCAGCCACCGGTTTTTTCGATGGGTGTTACACCGTCATCGATGTCTTCCAGTTCGTATTTGACGTAAGGATCATCATCCGTGGTTATCGCGGCGCCCAGGAAAGTCCTCAAGCTGAAGTTGCCATTGTCACTGGGGTCGGGAGCACTATTGCGTTTGATCTGGCCATACATGTTGGCCTGCCAGGGTTGGCCGCTCTGGTTATCAACGAGGTACTGCACGCCAATCAGGTAATCATCGGCATCAAAAGTAAAACGCTTGGTGATTTCAACACCATTGGCAGCGGTATAGGAAAGATCTACGGTTGCTTCACCGCTGGTAATTTCATAGGAAGAATCACTGGCACTGTAAAGAGGTCGGCCATCGGCGCTGCCATCGGGACCATTGCGGCCAATGAGACCACTTTGTGCGATGTAAACCATGTTGGCATCCTGGCGCAGCAGTCGAAACGGCTGGTCCTGTGCTTCCAGGGAGACGGGGAAATCAGGCAATGACACCTCAACGATATCGCCGCCGAGAAGATCGATGGTGACATGTTGTTTTGGTGTGTTGATGGTAATCAACCGGTTTTCCGGCAGAGCTGGCTGGGCCGGAGTGTCAGGCGTGTCACTGGCCTGCGCCGTGGCAACCGGCACCTGTGGCAGGTCATCGGTAGAGCTGGTGGTCTGTGCTCCGCTTTCCGGTACGCTGGGTATCTGGTCTGCACCAGCACCTGATGCAAGGTCAGTGACTGGAGCATCATCCATGGCGGACTCAACCGGGTAGTCCTCGTTCCATGCCAGGAGCATCAGGTAACTGACGACCGCAAGCGCAACAAGTAATGCGTTACGTTTAATATCCATTAACTGCGGCTTCCTTTTGTTTGGAAAGAGGTTTGGAAAGAGTGCTAGGCGAGGTAGCTGTGTCTGCAGGAGGAACATGATCTATGCCGCCTTCGTTCAGTGGATGGCAACGACACAGGCGTTTGGCACCTAACAGGGAGCCTTTGATTGCACCGTGGGTTTCCAGGGCCTCTAAACAGTAGGATGAACAGGATGGATAGAAGCGACAGTGTTGACCCAGCAGCGGACTGAGACATTTTTTATAACAGATAATGAAGAAGGACAGGATTTTTACCATGGCGGTGAACAAATTCGGTTTAGTGCTTCTTCTTGTTAATCTCGTCCATTAAAGCATGGATATGTGAATGGCATTCGCTGTTATCAAGAAACTGGAGCCCTTTCCTGGCCATGACAACCAGGTCAGCCGGGTTCAGGTCTGAACGCTGTAGTCTGAATGCTTCCCTGATCAGACGTTTGATGCGATTGCGTTGTGTTGCCTTGGCGACATTCTTTTTCGCCACAATCACACCAAGCCTGGCAGTTTCCCGTTCAGTCCAACACCCGAGTACAAGAAAGTACTTGTTGGAAACCCGAAAATCAGGTTTCTCAAAAACATCTTGATAGGCTTTGGAGTCCAGCAGGCGGCAGGTTTTCGGGAATCGTTGATCCACCTTGGTCATTTCCTCCTGCTGGCTGGGAAGGCCCGGACATGGGCATCATGCAATGCCTATGAATCAGGCAGACAGACTGGCGCGACCTTTTGCCCTTCTGCGATTCAATACCTGTTTGCCGGCTTTGGTGGCCATACGGGCGCGGAACCCGTGAGTTCTTTTA
>Ga0181557_1003055_pt1 | contig 16606 bp, 13 predicted proteins | sample 011ome_23_FD_148632 | JGI IMG/M metagenome (GOLD analysis project Ga0181557, IMG submission 148632) | Coastal salt marsh microbial communities from the Groves Creek Marsh, Skidaway Island, Georgia - 011506CT metaG (spades assembly) | ecosystem: Environmental > Aquatic > Marine > Intertidal zone...
CTAAGACGCTTATCGGCACTCACCCGGTTCTAGGAGCAAATTTCGCAAAAATGACCCTGCTACACGGCCTTGTTATCAGGCAAATACTCAGCAATCTAGAAAAATACTATTCGGAGCACCCATTCATACAAAGGATTCAAAGATTCTTGGGGGAATCAGCTATTAACCCTTTAGATCAAGCCACTGTTTAGACTTAAGAAACCGCAGCACTTTGTGTAGAAATCCACATAATTGACCGTACGGTGCCAATCTGCGGAACATCTTAGGCGATAGTGCGGGTTCGTCATTGTTCGGTTGCCGCCTTCGAGAGTCGCTCGGAGCCTCGATCTCACATTGAGCCTTGCCTGCTAGCCGAGCCCACAGATCATCCTCGATCTTACCTTTTGAGAAGGGCCATTAACCTCACGTCTTGATGACGCCGATTTGGGAGGGCCACAAACTCAGCTACAGACTACGCCGGCTGGACAGCACTTTAAAAGCAAATATCAGCAACCTCTGGATACCTGGCGACAAAATGGACTTTTAGCCCCCGTTTCAATGCCTCGGGCATTTCATCAAAATCTCGACGATTTGCTTGAGGCAAGATTAATTCTTTAATACCTGAACGCTTGGCCGCCACCACCTTCTCTCGAATTCCGCCAACAGGCAAGACGCGTCCAGTTAGTGTTAATTCTCCGGTCATGGCGATCGGACGCTTAACCTGCTTTCCCTTCGCGAGCGATGTGAGCGCGGTCGCGAGGGTTATCCCAGCGCTTGGCCCATCTTTCGGAGTCGCACCCTCAGGTACGTGCACGTGAAGCATTTGCGTTTCGAAAAAATCTTCTTGAATGCCAAGCTTCGGGCTTTGCGCGGTGACGTAGCTGTAAGCAATCTGAGCTGACTCTTGCATAACATCACCGAGTTGGCCTGTCTGCTTGAGCCCTCGCTGCCCCCCATGGACTGATTGCGCCTCGATGGCGAGCGTAGTGCCACCCATCGCCGTCCATGCCAAACCATTGACAACACCTACGCCCCTTTGAAGCGTTTGCTGGCCAAATGCAGGCGCACCTAACCAATCTTCAAGCAACTCTTGAGTGATACTCATCTGGCGCTCACCGGTCTCTAGAAACTGCACCACTGCCTTGCGCACAAGACGCGCTAATCGTTGGTCCAGCATTCGTACGCCCGCCTCTCGAGCGTAGCCACTGATCAATTTTTTTAAAACCGAATCCGATAATCTGATGTGGTTTTTTTTAAGGCCGGCCTTAGCTAACTGTCTGGGCCAAAGATGGTGCTTGGCGATGGCTAGCTTCTCTTCGGTCAAATAGCCAGCGAGACGAATGGTTTCCATTCGATCAAGCAAAGGTGCCGGGATTGTGTCGAGCTGATTTGCCGTACATACAAACAGCACCTTCGACAGATCGAGTCGAACATCGAGGTAGTGGTCTAAGAATTGATGATTCTGCTCAGGGTCCAGTACTTCTAGTAACGCCGAGGCAGGATCCCCCTGAAACGACGCTCCAATCTTGTCGATTTCATCCAACATAATGACTGGATTTTCCGTCTTGACCTCTTTAAGCGCCTGAACCAATTTACCCGGCATTGCGCCGACGTAGGTTCTACGATGACCTTTGATCTCAGCTTCATCACGCATGCCGCCCAGGCTAAAACGATAAAATTCTCGACCTAGGGCCCGAGCGATACTTTTTCCTAGACTGGTTTTTCCAACCCCGGGCGGGCCTACTAGCAACAAAATGGAGCCTGCGATCTTTCCCCGAAACGCACCAATGCCTAAGAATTCAACCATGCGGTCTTTGACATCGTCTAAACCCTCATGATCGGCATCAAGCACGGATCTTGCCTGGTTCAGATCTAGTTGATCTGCTGAGGTTTTCCCCCAGGGCACACTGGTGACCCAATCTAAGTAGTTGCGCACCACGCCGTACTCTGAGCTGCTTGGCTCTAGAATCTGCAATTTTTCTAGTTCCTGATCGATAACCGACATGACTGGTTCAGGCACGACCAGCGGTGCCAATCGTTCTCGGAATTTATCCGCATCAGATTCTCGGTCATCTTTCGACAACCCTAACTCTTTCTGAATGGCTTTCAGTTGTTGTTTTAAGAAAAACTCTCGCTGCTGCCCATCAACTTGATCTTGAACTTCTTGGGTAATCTTAGCCTGAAGCCTAGCCAGCTCGAGCTCTTTACCCATTAGCAATAAAACCTTTTGCATGCGTTCAAGCAGATCAACGGTTTCCAAAATATCTTGCAGTTCTTCTGGGTCCGCCGAGGTTATGGCGGCAGCAAAATCTGTTAAAGGTGAGGGTTCGTTGGGCGTAAAGTACTGCAGATAGTGTCTAAGCTCTTCGGTGTACAGTGGATTTAACGTCGCGAGCTCTTTGATGATATTGATCATCGACCGAGCGTAAGCCCTGGTTTGTTGATCGTCTTCTGGCGTGAGCGTCTCGAGATACTCGACTTGGGCCACCCAAGGCGGGGTTGACTTTAACCATTGCTTGATCTCAAAGCGTTTAAGTCCTTGGGCGATAAACTGAACCTTACCCTCAACTGTTTGAACGCGATGAATCCTCGCGATACAACCAATCCGACGCGCGGTCGCAGTATCAATGGCATCCTTACCCACTTTTGGGGCATAGCTGAGCCCAACTAACTTATGGGAAGTTTCCGCTATCTTTTTAAGTCCGGGTCCCCAGGGCGTTTCATCTACCACCAGCGGTTGCACCAAAACAGGGAAATACGGGCGATCGTTCAACGGGATAATCTGCAGCGTCTCGGGCAACGCCGAATCGGGTCTCGCTAAGGCCTTTGAAGCGCTCGCTTCCGCTTCGTTTGCATCCTTTGGGATGAATTCACTCTGATCTGCCATCATGACGCTCAATTTGGTTTGTCTTTAAATGAGGGCCACGGACAATTTTTCAAGACCCGTTACCCATTAACAACGAACTCAGTCGCAGGCAGGCGCAAGAATGCTCACAACACGATTGGCTGAAAATGCAGCTATGATGGCGCGATGATGCGACCTGCGCAAAATTGATCTTACTGAATAGGATTAGCGTTGTGAGAAAGCTGACGATGGCGTAATTGTTGATAAGCAATACCAGCAATAATGATCACCAGGCCAACGTAGGTTGTCCAATGAATCGTCTCGCCAACTAACCACTCGATAAATTGCAGCGATAGAAAAGGCGACAAAAAAATCAAATTACTAATGGTTGCCGCATTAGGCGTGGATTTCAAAGCCAGCGACCAGCAGACAAACGCCAATGACATCTCAAATAACCCAATATAAACGCCGCCCAACACACCCTCGGCAGAGGGAACCTCACCATCCAGAACGAGCCAAACGAGCAAAACAACCGGTGTTGCGACCAAAAAATTAAGACACATACCCACCAGCGGAGGACGTCTATCCTGAATATTGACCGTCCAATAACCTGCCCAAACTAACGTCGACAAAATGGCGAGCCCAACCCCAATCCAGTCGGCGTTAAAGATACCAGCGAGGTCTCCTTGACTCACGATCAAAATGACACCGCCATAACTGATGACAGCGGCGAGATAATCGAATCTCTGGATCGGCTGCCTAAGTAGAAATCCCGCCATCAAAGACAAGACGATCGTCCAAGTAATGTTGATCGGTTGTGCCAGTTGCGCCGGCAAACGATCATAGGCTTCAAATAAAATGAGGTAATAGATTACCGGGTTCATAAGACCCGCCACGAGCGATATGCGCCAATACTGCCTAAGCACGGTTATCAGGGTCTTACCTTGACGATTCAGTGCCACCAACATCAGAAGTGCCAAGCTTGAGATCGCCACTGCAATGGCAAGCGTTTGTAGAACGGTGGCGTAGCGCAAGGTCAATTTAAATGCGGTCGCTGCAGTAGACCACATCAGTAACGTAACAAAGGCAAAACCGAGCGCACGGGATTGAGAGTATTCAGACATCGCTTGGAAACTCGCCTCGATAGAATAAAGCCACTTTGGTGACGCTGCTGACAACCCAAAATGCTAAGGGCTCGCGCTATATGATGCAAACAACTTGATCGCAAACGCCCAATTCAAGATCTTTGAGCTGCGGCCATAGGATCTCGCCCGATCAATACGGATGGTCGAGTTCAGACCCGAGAGGCCATCGCGTGGGCAGGCTATTCTTACTTCAACGCGTTTGTTTCGCTGGGCTTTCAAATTCGTTTCAGTGGGGCGCTAGCACACTGGGCTGCCTAACAAACCTCGATTTTTGATACTCACTTGGACGGTCAAAAGCCGCTTCGATTCGAGCCTACATCGTCACCAAAACATAGCCCCATAATTCTGCTCGGGGTCGCACACTCGGCAAGGTTATGCGGCACATCTGCCTCTCGAGCGCATCGCTTCAAACGTGAATACGCTGATGAGGTTAGACCTTGCTGCTATACCTTGGGGGCTAAGCAGGTATCGCCAATCTAAACAGCCGCACGCAAATGCTAAGACTTGCCCGGCTTCAACCTCTAGCCCCCGATAACCCGGCACGGCTTACCGATCCTGGCGGCCAAGACGCCCCGCTCCTAACCGACCCTAAAACCCCTACTGATCTTTAGCAACACTAGGCTCTCGGTCTAAGGTCTGCATAGCGGATGTCACCGTGGCAACGAAACTACCAATATTGCCCACATCAGCCGGCAGTATTAGCGTATTCGTTTCTTTCGCAAGCCGTCCGAATTCTCTGACATATTGTTCGGCAACTCGCAGGTTAACGGCTTCCATACCACCGGGTGAATTGATTGCCGAAGCAATGGTTCTTATACCTTCAGCCGTTGCTTTCGCCAGAAGCTCGATTTCTTTGGCCTTACCTTCTGCTTCGTTGACCTGTTTGAGTTTTTCAGCCTCGGAGAGGTTGATCATCTCTTGCTGCTGACCCTGTGATACGTTGATTCTCGCCTGGCGATCCCCTTCCGATTCAGCCACCACGGCCCGTCGTTCTCGCTCGGCTCGCATTTGCTTCTCTAAAGCATCTCGAACCGTTGCCGGAGGATTTATATCCTTAATTTCGTAGCGCAGAACTTTAACTCCCCAAGGATTAGACGCTTTATCAACCGCTTCAACCACTTGGGCATTAATGGTATCGCGCTCCTCAAAGGTTCGATCCAGTTCGATCTTACCAATCTCGCTACGAAGGGTTGTTTGTGCCAATTGCGAGGTCGCATAGTGATAATCTTGAATGCCATAGCTCGCAAGCTCTGAATCCTGTACTTGCAGGTACAAGATCCCATCAATCTCAACAGCGATATTATCTTTGGTGATACAGCTTTGAGAGGGTACATCGATGGTTTGTTCTTTGAGCGTGTGTTTGTAGGCAACTTTTTGCACAAAGGGAATTAGCACATGAAAGCCGGCGCTGAGGGTCTTTTGATACTTCCCTAAATTTTCAATCACAAACTGTTCCCGCTGCGGCACGATCCGCACAGTTTGAAAAAACACCCAGAGCACAAGCCCTGCCACGATGGCGTATAGAAAAAAATCACTCATGCGAAACCTCCTGGACTATTAATGTATTGGATTCAACTCGTTTAATTTCAAGTTGCGCCCGCGCTATTGTCAATGGCTCTTCTGCCTTGGCTTGCCAGTTCGATCCTCGGAATTCGACTAGCCCGCGATCGGGCGAGGCCTCATCAAACCCCGAGACACGATTAACTCGCTGGCCCAGATAGCCATTATCCAACTCTGACTTACCCGCTTCGACTTCATCGCCCACGAAATAGTCTTTAAAACGGGCGCGCATACCGAACAACAATGCCAACGACGCGCTGAGGAAAACCGCCCAAACCGGCCAACCCGTACTCGGCAAGCCTAACGTTAATGCTGCCGCAGTAACCAATGCCCCAAGCCCGAAAAACAGTGCGATAAAACTGGTGAGAACAAGCTCAAGACCTATTAGCAAAAGACCAAAGAGCAACCATAAGGTGGGCCAAGAGACGCCTTCAAAAGGCTCGCTTTCAAACGTCTCAAGACCTTCCGTTTGGAGTAAGATAGCCTGACCGCTGACTTCCACCGAGCGCCCGGCAAGTTGATTCAACAAGTCGTTCTGATTTACTGCCACCAAATCAATGACACCAAGATCCAATGCCTCGGATGCGGTAATGTTTTGGGACTCGGTAACCGATGTTTCAAGCCAAGTCGCGTTACGGGATCGTAACTGAGCCAGAGCCCTGATCTGCGCTGCAGCATCGTTTACGGCTTTTGCTTTGAGGGTGTCATCGACATCACCAAATCCGAAGAAAACCGGCGTGGCTGATCCGATATTCGTCGCAGGGCTCATGGCTGCGACATGGGTTGCGGTCAGAATATAAGTGCCCGCACTGCTCGACCGCGCGCCTGCGGGAGCAACAAACCCCACGACCGGCACGGGAGAGTCTAAGATCGCCTGAATCAGCACCCGAGTAGGCTCCATGAAACCGCCGGGTGTATCGATTTTTAAGATAATTAGCCCTGCGCTTGACCTTTCAGCGGCCTCTAGATCATCGACAACTTTATCGACTAAGCCACTGGTGACTTCGTCGTTGAGTTCGGTCACCCAGACCGAACCTGCAGGGGCGGCTAAAGCCAATGGACCCAAGCCTAACAAGAGCAATAGCCAACTATATTGGGCCAACCGTTGAAGAGCATTTACTTGCATGCAATACATCTCTAACTTCTCGTATGAATCTCTGCTAAACCTCTCGCAGCCAAACGGGGAAAGCCAAACCGCGAATGCTGATACTAACACGTCCCTCTGCCGGCATTATAGGCCGACTCGATCAGGGCACTTGTGACCTTGCCATACTTTAAGGTCACCGCAGTATCGTTTTCCGCTGCCGATCCAATAACTCCTTTTTTTTGCCCATTGGCGTCATCTGGATAACACGTCAAATGCAACTACAAACCGATTGAACCGATAGTTTAATCAGTCACTTACCATGCAAACTTAACTGTTAGTCGAATATTTTCCGCGCTCGCGGACCAGCAACTGGCCACTCCTCAAGCGCCATCGCTTAAGACTAGGTTCGCTTGATACCCCACTCGTTCGTCTCTAAAGCAACTTATTCGTCTCTAAAGCAACTTAGAAAGACATACTGGGCTAGGCAGATGGCTAAATACGCGCCTTGCGCGCCTTAAACGACAGACCCATTGGCAGGTCACAAAGCGCATTGATGACCCCTGACCGCTACTCGATTCACGAAAGCCTCTAACTGAAAGCATCAAGGCGCATCGCGCCTCAAACCACCTGCCCAGCACAAAAACCCGATGCCCAAGCCCACTGAAAATTAAAACCTCCGAGGTGCCCGCTGACATCCACCACCTCACCTACAAAATAGAGCCCCGGAACCGCGTTGGCCTCAAAGGTCTTACTACTGAGATCTTGAGTGGCCACGCCGCCCAACGTCACCTCAGCAGTGCGATAACCCTCTGTGCCTGCTGGTTTAATCCGAAAGGCATGGATACCGCTCGCCACAGCCCGTAATTGCTGATCTTTACAGTCCGTTATAGGTTTATTCAGTATGGGGCTGTGATATCGCTCAAGGTAACGTTGCGCCAGAGACCTCGGCCAAAACGTTTGTAGAGCACTGACAAGCGTCTGCTGGCTACCAGAGCGTTTTTTTTCTTGCAGCCAAAGCCCAAGATCGAGCTTGGGTAATAAATCTATCTCAACATAATCCCCTTGCCGCCAATAACTCGAAATTTGCAGGATCACAGGACCACTGAGGCCTCGATGGGTGAACAGCAAATCTTCGGTAAAACTGCCCCTCCCGCAAGACACCGAAACCGGAAGCGACACCCCCGCTAATTCGCTACACAAGGTTTTCAGATCGTCAGTCATCACAAAGGGGACTAAACCAGGGCGACGAGGTACTAGAGACAAACCAAACTGTTCCGCTAGGAGATACCCTTGATCACTGCCGCCTAAGGTCGGAATGGACAAGGCCCCGGTAGCCACCACCAAGGACCGGCAGGCGATTCTCAGTCTTTCATCTCCAATCGTTGCCGTGACCAAAAATCGTACTGACTCGCCAACGTCTGGCAGGCTCAGCCCCGATTCCTTCAACCATTGATCGGTTATCTGAGCCACATCCGTGACGGTACAGCCCGTTTGCCAGCGAACACCATTGGCCCGGCATCCGTCCTCCAACATCGCTAGAATTTCTTTTGCAGAACCTTTGCAAAAAAGCTGGCCGTGCTTTCGCTCTTCATAAGCAATGCCTTGCGCCTCTACGAGCTCGATAAAACATTGCGAGGGATATCGACGCAAAGCACTTTTTACAAAGTGTACATTTTCAGACAAAAAGTGATCGGACTCGACGAGGGTATTGGTAAAATTACATCGTCCGCCCCCTGACATCAGAATTTTTTTGCCAAGCTTATTACTGCGTTCCAGCACCCGAACGGTGCGGCCCCGACTGGCAGCCGTCATCGCTGTCATGAGCCCCGCAGCACCGCCTCCAAGTATCAAGACATCAATTGTTTGAATTTCATCCATCTGGGCTTGCCCTACCACCATCGATCATCCTGCTCCAGCTTCGTGTTAAATATGCCACCTCTCAAACCACCAGGTTGAGCGCGCCATCCCAAGGCCTGACGGATACTCGTTACCAAAACAAGTCGGCATCAAACCAAAGCCGGGTTAATTTCATGCCTTCATCCTATAAGGACGTATAGGGGCTCGCCAGCTTAACCGCGGGTTAAATCAGGCTAATCCAGTTGAGATTACCGACCCCATCCCCTAGTTAATCGTTACACCCTATCGCCCCTCGATGTTCTGATTCGATCACCTAGTTGCAAACAACGCCAATCCAGCAGCAACAATCACTGGTTAGACCTTCTTTACGGGCGATTGCCGTTTTAGAATGTCTGCGAACTCTTACTCAGCCGAGACCCCTGATTGACCGTGCAAGACCACAAGCCAGGCGCTTCACCCGGAATCAAACCCAAATTCAAAACCGGCATTTCATCCGTAAGCGTGCTCATCTGCCTGGTTTGCTGGCAGCTCAGCGGCATCGCGAAAGAGGCTTTTGATCCTATCGCGGACTTTAGCACCTATGACCCCGATGTTGCGGCACTGCTGGCGGAATACCACGCCGACTCAGATAGCGAAGGCAGCTTACTGCCGACGGTAATGGCTTATCAGGGCGCCAGCCGAGCAGAAACTTTGGTGGATTTCGAACGCGGCCTGATTAGCATCTCAGCGAGCAACCCGGATTCAGTGCAACAGGCTGCGGTTGAAATATTACTGACTCAGATCGATCCCAGCATCATAGACGCACAAACTGCTGTTGATTTAGGTCTGATTAATACCCGGACTGAGAAACCCTTTTTTTTCCAACAGGTGCTTGATCAAGACCAGCAACCCATCGCCTCAGTGTGGCGAGCCAACCGTTTCGCCGAATATCTTATGAATCGGCAAAACGCGGGCAACCGCTTGATTATTCCGATGGTAGGCAAGCATAAGCAAATCGCTGGTGGCAAGTATTTAAACTTTGTAAAAATCGCGAGCAAGCAGCATATGATCCCAATTCCCCTCATTATGGCGATCATTGAGACTGAAAGCGCATTCAACCCCGTCGCTAGATCAAGATCAAACGCGCTGGGATTGATGCAAATAAAAGCGAACACCGCAGGTCGGGATTACTTCTCAATTATTAAGGGCTATCAGCACACCCCGACAACGGCTTTCCTTTACAATCCTAGCAACAATGTTGAAGTAGGCACCGGCTATCTTAGCATTCTAGCGGATCGATACCTGGCGGGTATCTATCACCCCAAAAAGCTTCAGTACGCAATCATTTCAAGCTACAACGGCGGCGCGGGCAATTTATATAAAAGCCTGGCTCCTAATGGCGGCAAAAAAGCTGCCATTGATCGCATTAACAGCATGACCGTTGAGGAACTCTATTGGTTTCTGACCAACCGCCATATTCGTGGCGAAACCCGCAACTATCTTAAGAAGGTCGCTAGCAGGATGCCAAAATATGAAAATCTCTAACCCTTAACCCAAAGGTCGCCGCCGCCCAGCCTCTCTCGACACTACTTGAGCGGAACCTCCAACGTCCAAGATTTTAACTGGGTAGCCCCCAAAACTTTCAAGGTCAAGCCCACAACGCTACGGCACTAAAGCTTTTGCCAAAGCGAGTACCGTTTCACCCTCGACGCGCTGCTCGTACGGGGCAACAAAGAGCTTTGATCGAATCCTCAGCTGCCGATCAACAATCAAGATTCCTGGATGGGGTATCCCGTAGTGATCATCGCCAGGTTGGTGGGCCTCATTTAAGATGCCCAGTGCCTGAACACTGGCCGCCGCACGATCAGAGAGTATGGGAAACTCGATTGACTCTGCTTCAATAAACGCTGCCTGCAGATCTGGCGCGTCATAAGTCAATGCAACCAAGGTGAAGCCTGCGCGGTCAAAATCTGTTTTAAGTGCTTGCAACTGCACGAGTTGCTTCTGGCAGTAGGGTCACCAGTCGACCGAGCGGCTAGCGATAAAAATAAGACCTCGATCGCCTACAAGCAGCGAAATATCGGTCACGGGCAAAGCCCCTAATCGGGCATCGATTTTAGGAAATTGGCTACCTACCGATAGACCCGGGTCAAAAGCATCATTATCAACGGCGACAAACATATCATCTGTGAGCGCTTGGATAACCCAGCCTTTGACGACATCCCCAGCCAATGCGACCAGTAACCCCAAAACAAGGGTCGCAGAGATTAAGACCGTGAGCCATGGCTTCATCATATTGCTTATCCTTGTCGCTGAGATCAGAAAAACTAACCCGCCAACGGTTGATTTAATTCGAGCAGGTTACCGCTCGGGTCTTGAAAAAAACACTGCTCGCAGACACCCGGGATTGTTGTTGGTTCTGACACCTCGACACCCTGCGTAATGAGCTCCCTTCGAACAGCCTGTAAGTCTCTAACCCCGAAGGCAAAATGCTGGCCCTTGGGCGCCGTGAAGTCAGATACTTGCAGCAAATGCAATTGCTGGTCGCCCATGGATAGCCAACCACCAGGAAAGCGAAGATCGGGACGGTCAATTTCATTAAACCCCAAAATATCTTGATAAAAGGCCATTGCGGCCGCCAAGTCTGTCACGTTGAGCGAGATATGATGCACCGAACTAAGTTTCATAATTTTCCTCTAAAAGTTGACAACTCGCCCATCTGACGGACCTAGGAGATAACCCCTATTTTACGATCTCTAGTCGCACCGGCATACCATCGCAGACAGCGGCATCGGAGCCTGTCAGTATTTCAATTGTTCGATCCGCCCAACCATACTTTGCTGCGCGCAGCTCATGATACCGCTGATGAAAGTCAGTGCTGGCGGTTGCTAAAAACGTCAATTTCTGGCCCCCTCTCACTAAGCTAATATTGGGATTTTCGGGTAATTGAGTGAGCCACCAATCACCCTGGCTGCCATGCTCAATCAAGACACTCTCTGGCGTATCAACGACCCAGACCCGAACCTCATCAATGCCACCCTCGGCATTTGGCCTTAATAAGGTTACCACTTCACCGCCAAGCTCCGAGGCGGCAAAAATGCTCGCAAAGTAACCCATGGGCAAGAGGATTACGATAACAACCAGTATCTTGATCCCTTTCATTGAATTGTGTCCTGTGGTTTTTCCTCTGATTTACGCGATCTGAATCTTAAACGTTGATCGCCTCTCAATGCCGCGCTTTAAGACTGTCCAAGCCTTGAGCATAACCGTTATAGGCAGACAAATACGATTCTAACGAGGGTTACTGGCTCGATTCACGCGCTCAGAGCGATGGTGTCGCTCTAGTTTTCAGCAGGCGCCTGAGCGCTGAAGCAGCGTTGCCGACCTTAACCCTAGCCTCTTGCCCGGGCGAGGCATAATCCGAATCATCACCGAGCAAGCAACGCACACGTGGAACAGCAACCCGCGGCAATGACTCGTGACAATGAATCACCACTTCGCTGTTGTAGACAACCTCTACCTTTAAGGGTCAAATGGAAACGTTGGTCAGTGCCTCGGAGATACCCCACAATCGATTGATTGCTTCAAGATCTCGGGCAGCAGGATCGACCTTCGCGATCCCGGCAGACCGTGCAAATTCGCCCATGCCGGTCGGGCCATAATAGTCCCCTCCCTTGGCGTCTGGATCTGTGGCTGCCCGCAAGCTCGGCAATGCCCCTTCTGCGGCGCTGTTCATAATCCATTCCAGGGGTAAAAATAAAAAACGCATCAGACCGATGTGTCTACCGAGCTCTGTATTCGACCCACCCGGGTGCGCGGCAACGGCTAACGCACTGGCACCACTGGCCTCTAATCGTTGCTGCAAGCCAAAGGTAAACAACATGTTCGCAAATTTACTCATTTGATAACGCTTCATCCGACTGTACTTACGCTCTGCATGAATATCATCAAAGTCAATCGCCGCACCCCTGTGAGCAAGGCTGCTAATGTTAACAATTCTAGCATCTGCTCTCGCTTTGAGCATCGGAAGCAAGTGCCCGGTCAGGGCAAAATGGCCTAAATGATTTACACCAAACTGTAATTCAAACCCATCCTCGGTGAGGGTCTTTGGGGGCACCATAACCCCCGCGTTGTTAATCAGCAGGTCAAGGTGAGATTCGGTTTGTTGCACCTGTCCTGCGGCCTTTTCAATGCTCGAGAGACTGGCGAGATCCAAAGGCAGCCAGGCGAGATCAGCATCAGGCAGTTTCGATTGGATCGCTGCGATAGCTTCTGCAGCGCGAGATTCATCGCGACATCCCAGAAGCACTCGAGCGCCCCGTGCAGCTAATACCCTTGCAGTATGGAAACCAATACCAGTATTGGCGCCCGTCACGAGCGCCGTTTTACCCTGTTGGCTTGGTACATCAACTTCCCGGTACACCGTCGCCATTGGCTTCTCCTTTACGCTTTTAGGTCAACCCAAATAGGATCAGCCCTCGAAGATCTTACCCATCTCGACGGCCCGCAAGGGGGTTTCCTACCCAATAGCTTGGCTCACAAAATTTGGCCTGGCCTGGCGATCTCGCGACGCTACGCAACCCGCTGGGACCCCTTTTCATCAGCCGCGATTGAACTCCCGAATAACTGACCCTGGCCGCTGACCAGTGTGCACACAGTTTTCGACCACAACTTCACCGGCTACCAAGGTTGCCGTGTAGCCCCGGCTTTTGACCACGAACCGGCCACCACCGTGAGGAAAATCATTAACATATTCAGGGTGTTGGGTGGCTAAATTATCGTAATCTATTACATTGATATCAGCAATGTAACCCTCTTTCAAAACCCCCCGATCTTTCAGACCAAGTACCTCAGCCGATTGCTGCGTGATTTTGTGAATCGCTTCGGGCAACGTATACACACCATGCTTACGAGTGAGTTCAGACAGCAGCACCGTGGGCGAGTCGGTATCCGTAAAGATGCCTACATGGGCACCTGCATCACCCAACATTGGGATTACCTGATCCAACTGCATGTACTGCCACTGATTGTGTAGCGCTCCACCAAAAGCCCAATAATTGAACAATTCCCGGCCTTCAGATGCTAGTAAACGCTCGACATACATCTCGACAGGATCGCAACCGGCCGCATCGGCCAGCTGTTGCAGTGAAGCTTTCTGATCCAAATCTAGGTCAGGGATATCATTCATACCAAAAGGATGAAGCATATGAGCCATCTTCGATAAATGCCCGATTGCTTTGCCATCTTTGATTAACCTTGCCCGAGTATCGTCATTTCTGAGGGCATCGACCCGGTCAGCCAGTGTTGGTAACGCCATCAATTCTGACCAGGCCTCGGATTCTTTGGTAAAGGGCGATAGCTGCGCCAACCCAAAAAAGGCGCCGCTTGGACGAGTGTGACAAATGCCAGAGATACGCTTACCAGCTTGATTGTGCTTATTAAAAAAATCCCGCCAGCGGCTAACGCCACCATCGCCCTGGGGCCCCGTTCCACCAGAAAATAAAATCTGGCAGCCCATTTCTGCGCCCTGCTCAAACATTTTTAGTTCGGTATCGAACCGAGTTTGAAAATCGTTGGCGGACTGAAACAAAGCGCCGACACCCCCAGCCTCAACAACGGCTTGTTGAATTGCGCTGGTTTCTCTCAAATCGGCCCAAGTTCCTGGCGTGCAGCGGCCGTCAGGCACGGTATGCGGGATGAATCGAGAAGTTGAAAACCCTACCGCGCCGGCCTCGACCGACTCTTTCACCATGCGCACGATCTCGGCTAATTCTCGATCATCGGCTTGCACATCCTTGTCCATGGATTTATCGCCCATGGCTTCAAATCGAATCGCCGAATGGCCTGCCAAGCCAACAATGTTAAGCGCAGGCTTTAGGGCTTGAACAGAGTCTAGATAACCGCCATATCCCGTCCAGTTCCAGGGAAGCCCATCCAAAATAGCTTCCGCGGCAATATCCTCAACGGATTCCATGAGCTTGGCCATATATTGCCGATTATTCTCAGATACTGGTGCAAAACCGACACCACAGTTACCGATCAGCGCTGTGGTCACACCATGAAAAGAACTTGACGTAAGCTCTGGATCCCAGCCCACCTGAGCATCTAAATGAGTATGCAAATCTACAAACCCTGGTGTCACGGTTTGCCCAGTTGCGTCAATGGTTCGACCGCTTTCAGCAGCACTCAAATCGCCTAAGCTGGCAATTCTGCCATCTTTGATACCGACATCACCTTTAAATGGTGCACTGCCGGTACCATCGACAATTGTGCCGCCTGAAATGACAAGATCATAATTCATGTCGCGCTCCTCTAGGTTTACTATGCTTGAGCCCATTGATCACGCTTCTTTTACGCGCCACTGTGAAGCTCTTCTTGAGTTCCAAAGTGCCATAACGCCGACCATATTGTCCAGCCCATAAATGGCGCACCGCCTGATACATCGCAATTAACAAGACAGCGTGCTAAGGAACCCATGGCGGCAACTGGCCCGCTTACGCTGGTAGATTGGATCGGCCCATCGCTCTTGTCCTTTTTGCGCTAACGTTGCTATTCCCTAAATCACGCTCTTCGGTTCCTGGTTCATCACCGGCCAATTCCAATTTCGATTCCGTCCATTAGAAAAGTCAATTGGCTTTTGATAGGCTCGGTTGGCAGCGCCTCAGCCAATCTAGGAACCGTAATGACAGACATCGCATTTAACCAAATCGACACCAACGGCATCAGCATGCGGATCGCCGAGGCGGGTTCCGGACCGTTGGTGTTATTGATCCATGGTTGGCCAGAATCTTGGTACTCTTGGCGCCATCAAATTACCGCCCTCGCTGCGGCAGGCTTCCACGCGGTGGCCCCAGATATGAGAGGCTACGGCGGTACCAGCGCGCCTGCAGCGGCAGAAGCCTATCGAATAGACCATCTTGCCAAAGACGTGATCGGCATCATCGATCACTTTTCACAAGACACTGCAACCATTGTTGGCCACGACTGGGGCTCTATGGTCGTTTGGTACACAGCACTTTTCCACCCGAGTCGGATCAATGGTGTGATGGGCATGAGCGTACCCTATGGCGGTCGCGCCAAGCTGCCACCCCTTGATAGCTTTAAAGCTGCCATGGGCGACAATTTCTTTTATATCCTCTATCACAATGAGGCCGGAGGCGTTGCGGAAGCCGAATATGACGCCGATCCTAGGGGCATTTTATCCCGATTGTACGCGTCACCTGCGTCCCCCCGAGCCCCCGCAAAAATCACGGACCCCAGACGCTCAGCAGGTGGCTGGATCGATCGATTAGGCGAGGTCACGGCCCAACCCGATTGGTTATCTACTGAGGATCTCGATTACTTTGTGAACGAATTTACGCGCAGTGGATTCCGCGGAGGAGTCAATTACTATCGAAACTTTAATAGCAACTGGGAGATAACCAGTGAGCTTGACCCAGTCATTTCTATGCCTGCTGCGTTTCTCTCTGGCGCTCAGGATGTCGTTATTCAAGGTGCTGATGAAACCGCGCTGCGAAACATGATGGCGCCAGTGATGGCAGATCTTCGAGACATCACTCTGATCGACAATATGGGGCACTGGATCCAACAGGAGGCACCCGAGGCCACCAACGCGGCCATCATCGAGTTTCTTCAGGGGCTCTCTCTCACCTAACCCGTAGGGTTTCGATTTTTCAGAGGGGCCAAGCCTTCTCGGCGGCAGATCGTCTGTCGCAGGCGATTCCGAGCTACAGCCAATGATTGAAGGCTTCTAAGCACCATGCCAGGAGTGAGCCTAAAATAAAGATATAGATCGGTGGCATGCTCAACAGCAAACCGAGCATTCGCTTCTCAGAGCTTTGGTAGTATCCACGGGCGTAAAGCAACCGACCCAAAGGCCACAACAAACCGATCAGCCCTGCATACAATGGGCTGACCGCAAATGTGAACAACCACAGCCCAGGTAGAAATAGCGCTAAATGCTCAAGGGTGTTTACATGCGCCCGAACATATCGTTGGTAATCTTCCGGACCATCATGCGATGGTGCGGGCACATTATACCGCCCTCTTGCTCGCCCAGACTCAAATAACGTGTAATAGTACACTAGCAATGCCAAAGCACTGACAATCCCTGGAAAGATCAGTTCATCCATAGACTTTTCCCTGCCACGAAGG
>Ga0181557_1003061_pt1 | contig 16575 bp, 8 predicted proteins | sample 011ome_23_FD_148632 | JGI IMG/M metagenome (GOLD analysis project Ga0181557, IMG submission 148632) | Coastal salt marsh microbial communities from the Groves Creek Marsh, Skidaway Island, Georgia - 011506CT metaG (spades assembly) | ecosystem: Environmental > Aquatic > Marine > Intertidal zone >...
GCGCTTTGAGGATATTCCGAGAGTGGCCCTGACTGCCACCGCTGATCAGGCAACCCGCAAAGACATTATCGAACGATTGAAGCTGGAGAGAGGAAAGGTCTTCATCGGAGGCTTTGACCGGCCCAATATCCACTACTCCATCCACGAAAGAAATAACCCAAAAAAACAGGTCTACGACTTTATCCGAAATCATCACCCTGAGGATAGTGGCATTATTTACTGCATCTCCCGGAAGAAGGTCGATGACATGGCAGAATGGTTGCAATCAAAAGGGATTCATGCCCTGCCCTACCATGCCGGATTATCAGCGGAGGTAAGGAGTGAGAACCAGACCCGGTTTTTACGGGAAGATAAGGTCATCATCGTCGCAACCATTGCCTTTGGTATGGGAATTGATAAGCCGGATGTCCGGTATGTGGCCCACATGAATATCCCGAAGTCTATTGAGGCCTACTACCAGGAAACGGGCCGAGCCGGCCGGGATGGCCTGCCTTCGAATGCTTTCATGATCTACGGGATGGATGATGCGGTCATGCAACGTAACTGGATTGAGGACTCAGAGGCCCCGGAAATTCAAAAGCGGATTGAACACCAGAAGCTCAATGCATTACTGGGCTTATGTGAGGCGGCAATTTGCCGCCGGCAGGTATTACTTGAGTATTTTGATGACAGCGGAGAGCCCTGCGGGAATTGCGATACCTGTGATACCAAGCCTGAAACCTTTGATGGCACGATTCCCGCTCAAATGGCTTTATCTGCGGTGTACAGAACGGGCCAAAGGTTTGGGGTGCTGTATGTGGTGGATGTACTGATGGGGAAAGAGGATGACCGGATTATCCGTTTTGGACATGACCAGCAGAGCACCTTTGGAATCGGCAAGCAGCTAAGCAAAGCCGAGTGGCAAAATGTCTTTCGGCAATTGGTGTCCCGTAACCTGTTACGGGTGGATGTACAGGAGCACAATGGCATCAAAATTACCGACAAGGGCTTTGCCTTTCTTAAGAAAAAGGAGGTGATTCATTTCCGTAAAGTTCGGGAAAGAAAGGCGGGGAAGAAAGAGAAGTTGGTCAGGCACCCTAAAATCTCTCTCGATTCCGGGACTGACCAGGCTTTATATGAAAACCTCAAAGCAGCCCGGCAAAAGATGGCGAAAACCCGAAGAGTGCCGGCTTATGTCATCTTCCACGACAGGACCCTCGTCGAACTGGCAAGGGTACGCCCACAAAGTCTCGAGGAAATGCTGGAGATAAATGGGATCGGGGAATCAAAACTGAAAAAGTTCGGACAGACCCTGCTCGATGTCATCCTTGCAGGCTGAGTTTCAGTAAAAGCATGGCACTGCCGATGAGACAGTCACCTGCTATTAATTACTCATCGCTTTAAGGGGGGGAGCAAACTTGGTGAGATTGATCCCTTCAACTGCGGTCTCATACTCAGGCATAGTAGGGATACGCCCAAGGATGGCGGAGAGAACCACCACGGGGGTGGAGGCGAGAAGGGATTCCCCTTTCTTTCGCTCTGAGTCTTCCACAACCCGGCCCTGAAAGAGACGGGTGGATGTGGCCATCACGGTATCTCCACGGGCGGCTTTTTCCTGATTGCCCATGCAAAGGTTACACCCGGGGCGTTCCAGGTACATCATGTTTTCGTATTCTTCCCGGGCGGTGTTTTTCGGGGCGTCGTCGTTGAAGACAAAGCCGGAATATTTTTGCAGCATATCCCAGTCACCTTCCTCCTTTAATTCATCGATAATGTTGTAGGTGGGAGCGGCAACCACGAGGGGTGCCTGAAATTCCACTTTGCCCGCTTCTTTCTCGAGGTTCCTGAGCATTTGGGAGACAATTTTGAGGTCTCCCTTGTGCACCATGCATGAGCCGACAAATCCGAGGTCTACCTTCTTGGTGCCGTCGTAATAGGAAACCGGGCGGATGGTGTCGTGAGTGTACCTCTTGGATACATCGTCATTGTTGACATCCGGATCGGCGATCATGGGCTCATTGATCATGTCGAGGTCGACCACAAATTCTTCAAAGTACTTGGCATTGGCATCCGGGGTAAGGGCCGGTTTCTCTCCTGACCTGATTTCAGCAATGCGGTTGTCGGCAATATTGTACAAGCCCTGAAGGACTTGTTTTTCATTGTCCATGCCTTTGTCAATCATCACCTTAATGCGGCTCTTGGCGATTTCCAGTGACTCGATCAGGGTATCGTCCTGGGAAATACAGATGGATGCCTTGGCTTTCATCTCAGCGGTCCAGTCCGTGAAAGTAAAGGCCTGGTCCGCGGGTAAGGTACCGATGTGCACCTCAATAATCCTACCCTGAAACACATTGTCTCCAAATTGTTTCAACATCTGCGCCTGGGTGGCATGAACAACATCACGGAAATCCATATGATCCTTGAGCTGGCCCTTGAAGGTAACCTTAACCGACTCGGGGATAGGCATGGTGGCTTCCCCGGTGGCCAGGGCCAGGGCCACGGTGCCGGAGTCGGCGCCAAAAGCCACACCCTTGGACATTCGGGTGTGCGAGTCTCCCCCGATGATAATGGCCCATTCATCCACGGTTAAGTCATTAAGCACCTTGTGGATGACATCGGTCATGGCATGGTATTGCCCTTTGGGATCGCGGGCAGTGATCAGGCCAAAGTTGTGCATAAAGCTCATCAGCTTGGGAATATTTGCCTGGGCTTTCTTGTCCCAGACCGAGGCGGTGTGACAACCGGACTGGTAAGCTCCGTCCACGGTGGGAGAGATAATGGTGGCGGCCATGGCTTCCAATTCCTGGGAGGTCATGAGCCCGGTGGTATCCTGGGAGCCCACAATGTTTACTTTCACACGCACATCGGAACCGGCATGGAGAACGGTGCCCTCTTTGACACCGACCATGTTTTTGTTAAAGATTTTTTCCACCGCGGTGAGGCCCTGTCCGGCGTGGGAAATTTCACGGGCTGGGGCGTACACCGTGGGGATATCAATCCCGAGAGCGGAAGCGGCAAAGCTTTGCAGTTTCTTCCCAAAGACAATGGCATAGGAACCACCTGCCTTGATAAATTCAACTTTTTGCGGAGTGAGGGCCGGGGAAATATCAGCCAATACCTGATCGCCTTCGTAAAGTTTCTTCTCCTTGGTGTTAATGGTAAGAATTTTTCCGGTCTCCACCGAATAAACCTGTTCAAGGACGGGGTCCCCATTGTCATCCAGAACCGGGTTGCCCTCAGCATCCATTTTACGAACCCAGTTATTGAGGTCGATCCCGATACCACCGGTTACACTTACAGTGGTCAGGAAAATGGGGGATACTCCATTGGTCCCGGCAACAATCGGAGCAAAGTTCACAAAGGGCACATAGGGGCTTGCCTGCTTTCCTGTCCACAATGCCACATTGTTAACCCCAGACATCCGGGATGAACCCACGCCCATAGTCCCCTTCTCGGCAATGAGCATGACCCGTGCATCCGGGTGCTTTTCCTTGAGTGCGGTAATCTCAGCCTGGGCTTTTTCAGAGATTAAACATTTACCGTGAAGCTCCCGGTCAGAGCGGGAATGTGCCTGATTGCCGGGGGAAAGTAAATCGGTGGAGATATCCCCTTCACCGGCAATGTAGGTGACCACCTTGATCTCTTCATCGACCTCGGGAAGGTTAGTGAAAAATTCCGCCTGGGCGTAGCTTTGTATGATATCTTTGGCAATGGGATTACCTGCCTTCAATGCGTCCTCAAGGCGATCGGTGTCTGCCTCGTATAGAAAAACCTGAGTTTTCAGGACTTTAGCCGCTTCCAAAGCGATCGATTCATGATCCCCCAGGGCTAGATCAAGAAGCACCTTGATGGAAGGCCCGCCTTTCATATGGGAAAGAAGTTCAAAGGCAAAGGCCGGGGTAATTTCCTCCACCACCGAATCGCCCAGTATAATTTCTTTTAAAAAGGCAGCTTTCTCTCCGGCGGCACTGGTTGTGCCAGGGAGGGTGTTGTAGATAAAAAAGTCGAGCGAATCTTTCCGGTGCTCGTGAGTAGGGTCTTTAATCTGACCGATGATTTCGGCAAGCAAAGGAGCACCATCAATGGGTTTAGGGCTAAGGCCCTGGGCTTTGCGTTCTTCGATCTCTTGGAGGTATTCTGGGTAGGTATTCATAGGTAGAATAGAAAAACCTAGATTGAAGCATAATTCTTTCAAGCAGATTTTGCGTACGCAGGCTGAATTCCTCTCTTTCCCGCATTACCCTGTGCTGTAGAAGAGTTGATCAAACAAAGAGTTAAATGTCCTGACCCGGATATTTTCGAGATAGTAGCCGCATCTCCGATTTTTCTCATGCGTTTTGCGATTTACGGAAATCAAACAGTTGGTACACGGGCTAAGTTATGCCTATTGGAAAATTAGCCAACTAATTGAATTTTTTCGGGCCCATTTCTCAGGTTGCCTGGTTTGGAAAGGTTGGGTTCTCTCGACCAACTATCCCGCTGTTTACATCCTGCGATTGAACTCGGTAAAAAGAAAAAGCTGAGATACAAATTAACCATGACTGAAAAATTGATTATTTTCATCGGGAGCAAAAAGTTTTCCGCCTTTGTAACCGGTTTAGTTTTATTACTTATTATTCCCCTGATTATTCAATTTGCTCAGATTGCAAGTTCAGACATCGAAGGGCGCGAGAAGGTAGAAGCATTAGTAAAAGACCAAGAAAATATCGCGTTGATCCTTATCGGTATTGGGACTTTTTTAGGTGGGCGTCGAATTCTTTTGAAGTGGTTGGAAGAGATGGTAAACCCTGATATTCAACTCGCGGACTCGAATACAAGGGAATGCCAGATTTATGGTTTTTATTTAATCCTCCTGGGAAGCTTTATGGAAGTTCTGGACCAGTTAATTTTACACATTGAATCGTTGATCGACATAGGCGTTATCCTCGAACTTTGCCTAAACTTCCCTTTAGACTTATTGTCTGCCTTCATTTTAGCCCGCCTGTTTCTCCTTCTTTCCTTTGGTAAAAAAGGGGCGAAGCCAGTTCAAAGTACCCAGACCTAGGCAAGACGAACCTAGGTTTGTTTCTGTAAAACTACTAAATTGCGACCCAGGTAGTGGTCGAAAACTCATAGAAACTAGGCTGCCCACTTCTTACTTCAAAGTAGAGCCAATACCCAGTATCTGCCTCATACAGATAGGATGGGTATAAGCTGCTTACCCATAGCCAGTTTCGGCCTGGCATATAAACCCATGATGTATCCGCTCCATTCAAATGAGGGTATAACCAACCGATACCTTGATGATACACCCAGGGGAAAGAAGACTTATGGTAGGTCCCAAACCACTCGGTGGAGTACCAGTCTTGCCCAAGGCTGGTTTCATCACTCCAAACTGCCATCTGGGTAAAAGAAGCATGAGGAGTAAGGTCTTGGTTTACGGTTAAAACCAGAGGGTTGCTAGTTCCACTTACCCCGTTGCTCCAGCCAGCGAACTCATACCATGAATCAGCGGTAGCACTCAGGCTGACACTAGACCCCGCCTCCGCGACTCCCCCTCCAGCAACCGATCCACCAGCGGAAGCAGATACACTAACAGAGTAGGTGGTTGGGGTGCTATCTGTGACATCAAAACTTGTGGTAACATAGGAATCTTTAACCCCTACATATCTACCGAGCTCGGCGTCTTTTAATTGATTGGTTCCTCCATCCTGAAAACCTGGGATATCATTTATTTTACCACGATAAGCACCGACCATTAAAAAGTGTTGAGTAAAGCTGACTGCTTCTCCCTTCACCTCACTGCTTACCTCATGCTCAAAAGCATGATAGTGGTGACCATAATCGTCATGGTCATGACTTCCATATTCATCGAGGGCGACCATCGCTCCATCCATCGTGGAATAGTCGGACTCATATTTTCCGTATATGGCAAGCCCGTCCATTCCAAACCCAATAACTGGAGGGTGGGCATGACCTTCATAATCCTCGATATTGTAGAGGTTAATTCCATTTCCTGTAAACCCATGTCCGTCGGCATGATAATGCAGTCCCATTCCACGACCAACATGGACACCGGTGGTGGTAATCTCCGCATTTACAGGTGCAAAAACCAGGGTATTATTGTAAGAGGGGTAAATCTTAACTCCGTCAACCGCCAGCCCACTGACGGAGTAGGAAGCATAGTTGTAGACATCATAATTAGCGGATGACACTCCGGCGTCTGCCGCGAGAGAGTTATGGGATGATAAATCGTTATCGGTCAAGCTGCTGACCAACCCATAATCTTTCAGAGGAATACGGAAAAGAGCACTGGACAGTACCGCATTTCGAGTAATGGTTTGCTCTTCATAGCTTCCTGAAGCCCCATCTCCTGGGGGGCGGGCTACATCGAGAAGAAAGTTGGGCCCACCGGTACCGTTACGGGTACCCACGGTCATAAAAGGATGGTAAGCTCCGCTATCATCCTGAGCATTGGTGAAATAAACATAGGGAACCGTGGACTCGCCGAGCTCGGCATTGACCTCATCAATCGCGGCAAAGGTATGGGAAAGCATATTTTCGCGAACGGTAAGATAAAGATCTTTGGAATATCGAAGCGACTCTCCAGCGTCTGAGAGGGCTGCTTCAATCTGATCCAAATATGCAGATGCAACCGCAGTAGCTTCGGCAGTGGACCCAAACTGCAGACGGTAGTTTTCATCTATATCTTTGTAGGCAAGACCATCCGGGCCCGTAAGATGGCTATCGGAAATTGAATTAACATCAATTTCTCCCGTTCCCGTGTTGGCAGGCCAAGTGGCAAAGGAATTGGTCTGCCAGGAAATATCGTCAGGGTTAAAGGATTCGCCTGGATTATTCGCGAAATCTATTAAATCATAAGCGGAGGCAAGAAAGAAGCTGGTGGCGTCCGCTTCCGTTGTAACCAAATCAACTCCACTCGCATCCATTTTCAGCCAATGACTAGAAGACCAGGCAGGATCAGAAACCAGGGATGCACTACTTGCATCGAAAACGTATCGTGCAGTGACTTGAGCCTTCGTGGATGAAGGGGTACCAGAAAAAGAAAAGACCAGGTATCCCGGACTTGTAAAAGTAGAAAGGTCCACCGCCTTTATTCGGTTGATCAAAACGGAGGTTGCGGTTGCAGAAGCCGGGGTGGCATTTGCATCCAGCCCGTAATATATTTTGAGTTCCGGGCGAATGGTGTAGGTATTTGTGAGTGACTGGGAAGCCTGCGATTCTATATGCAGGTCCTGGAGTTGAAACATCGCCCTTAACACTTGACCATAAGTACCTGAACTATCGTTCAGGGCACTCACCCTTACGGTCTCAAGCCCCAACATATTGCCAGAAGTAACGGACAAACAATATTGCTGGGTCTCCGCGTCTAAAAAAAGCACATGTTCCCGGTTAGAAATAGCCGGAATTGCTTGAGGAGCCCAATCCCTGGTAAAACCCCTACCCATAATTTCAGCAAAGGGTGCGGGTGCATGAAAATCAGCCCCGGGGAGCAAAGAGTGAAAAAACAGAAGGAATAAAAAAGTACTTAATTTGAACAGATGCATAAGAAAAACCCACTTTGGGAATAAAAATTGTAATGAAAGAGTGACCGAGTAATAGACTAAACAACCGATTAATCCATTCAAATCGTGAAGTTTTAAGTAAATAAATTTGGTTTATGCGTAAACCTGCTGAAATGTGCCTGGTTTCCGAAAATAGATACAAAGAAAAGTAAATGCAGTTGTGAAAAGAATGGATTCTTTTAAGTTACTTAGGTGAAATATTTTTCCTTTCTTCTTTTTTTCTCTACTCTTCATTTATTCGGTAGTGTGCTTAATATAGCGACTCCAGGCAAGCATCCCTATGCCCTCCCAAGTGAAGGCAGAACTTCTTACTCCTTAGCCAAGGAAGCGGTAAACGAGGCACGGGTGTATGATTTCTACCAACGACAGGCTGATTATTACATGGCGAACCCTGATAAAATCCCCCAGATTATACCCGCCTATCCGGGTCTGGATGCCGGCCTGCACGGACACTGGGGGAAGCATAACCAAAACGGGCACAATGATGGCCGCTGGAATGACGGCGATACCGGGGAGCACTTTTCTCATGTGGTCAAAGGGCAGAAAGATTTTAATGTGGAAAAAGGAACCTGTGTTAAACTTGGGGAACCCCATATTTTATCGACCTGCTTCGACCCCCAAAGCCTTTCTTACCGGGCAGTCTGGCAGGATGGATGGGTCAAGTTTGGCCCCTTTCGATGGGGCTCTTCCAGGGGAGCAACCATTGACGGGAAAGTCTGGTTTCAATCCGAGCAACCCGGGATGCCCGAAGGTGGAGAATACCTTGGACTTAGAAGGTATGGGAAACGGGTGGTTTTTTCTTACAAAACAAATAACTGTACCGTCTCAGACGAACCCTGGGGCACGGCAAAGGCATTTTACCGCCGTATCGACATCGAGGGAACCAGTCAAAATATCTCCCTGCCCTGCCCAACCGAAAAACCCTACACCGTTAAAGTTATCCAGGCCACCGGTGCACAAGGAGCCTGGGAAAATGGAGTTTTGAAAATATCTGAAATCAGGGAAAAGGCTCAACTGATCCTTCGGGTTTCTAAAGATGAAAATCCATCTGATGAAAGGCTGGCCCTGACATACTTACTTGCGGAAAGAAAGATGAAAAAGAGATGGAATCAGGTTATTTCCTCTCCCGGTTCACTCAGTGAGGCAGGCAAAGACTCAGCCTATGCTATCGATACCCTGCCCGTTCCCTACGACAACCCTTATCAAACGGTGATGCAGTTAACCAGCCTCGCTTTTCTTCCCAGCGGAGATGCCCTGGTGGCCTCCCTTCCCGGAGATATCTGGCTGGTCAAGGGAATTACAGGTGACTTACGCAGGGTTACCTGGCAAAGATACGCCACCGGCTTTAATCAACCCGTGGGCATCCATATTGATGAGGATGGTATCTTCGTGCTCGACCGCTGTCAGATTTCCATACTTCACGACCTCAATGGAGATGAGGAAGTCGACTACTACGAAAAGTATGCCAATGACTTTGGAGGATTTAACCGCAGCCATACCCATACTTTTGGGCTGCACCGCACGGGGGATGGAGCCTTTCATTTTGTACAACTCACCGATCTCTTCCGTACCGCAACCAACCGGAAAACAGAAAAAATTGCCTACGGGGTACGGAACTCTATGGGGATCGGTGGATCCAAAGATTATTTCTGGACCGCTCCCCAGGAAGGCACATGGACTCCGGCTTCGGCGATTATAGAGGTAAACCAGGGTGAACATTACGGGAGTGGCACCAACAAGAAAGACATTGCCCCACCTCTTTGCTACATCCCACGGGGAATCGACAACTCCACGGGTGGCATGGTCGAAATTACAAGCAGGCAGTGGGGTCCCTTTTTTGGTTCCCATGTTGGCCTGAGTTATGGATCAGGCACCCACTACCTGATCCTGCGGGATGATACCGGATCCCGTCCGCAGGGAGCAGTGGTTCCCTTAGGCGGAAACTTTCTCGCCGGAGTAATGAGAGGCGACTTTCACCCCAAAGATGGGCAACTTTATGTGGCGGGGCTCGATGGCTGGGGTGATTATTCTGTACGGGACGGTTGCCTGCATCGGGTACGATACACCGGAAGCAAAGTGCGAAAGCCCAAGGGGTTTAAGGTCCATGCCAATGGGATTCGGATTGATTTCACCACCGCCCTTGACCCGCAGGCCACTCAGGATGTGAAGCAATATTTTGCCCAGGCCTGGAACTATGAATATGCCAAACGCTACGGCTCCCCCGAATTTTCCACTCAACAACCCGACAGCCTTGGGCATGACCGCTTGGCGGTAAGATCTGTTACCTTATTGGATGGTGGGACTTCCATCTTTGTGGAAATGCCTGATCTTGAGCCGGTCATGCAACTGCACCTTCGGATGCATCTTAAGGATGAAAGTGGGACTCCCTTTAAAACCGACCTTTTTTGTTCTCCAATGTATCCGGATGATCCTTTTAACGCACCCACCCTGGCATCCTTCAACCCCGGGAAAGCCAGGGAGGTTTCCCTGAGGATTGAGGGAGAAAAACAGAAGAAGAAAAGGGACTGGTCGGGCACCATCATTGAAGGTGAGCGGGAAATTGTCATCGATACCTTAAGCGGACTGAAATACTCCAAAGCTCTTATTGAAGCCAAACCCGAGGAAGCCCTGGTTGTGAAACTCAACAATATCGATGCCATGCCTCACAACCTTGTGGTGGTGGAACCGGGGGCGACCCAGAAAGTAGGAGATGCCTCATTTAAAATGCTCAGTGACCCCAAGGCGGGTGAAAAAAATTATGCTCCGGACCTGCCCGAAGTTCTCTATGTGTTGCCGGTTATTGAACCGGGGCAATCTCATGCCCTGCACTTCCGGGCACCAAAAAAGCCGGGAGACTATCCGTTTATCTGTACTTTTCCGGGGCACTGGATGGCGATGCAGGGAATCCTGCGGGTGAAGTAGGTGACATCCTCTCAGGCCTTTTTCAGACTTGAGTCTAGCCAATAGTCGAAATTTGTCTTCAATTCTCTTGCTGATAATAAAAAGTAGATCCACTTTTTATAAATTAAAAGACGGCTTTAACATCCATCCACAACCAGTTTTTGATGAACCCTGAAACATCGAGTCTTCCCCGCGTTTTATTTGTCGACGATCAAGCTGAAGTGCTTGAGAACCTTCAGATTCATGTTTCCGAGATTTGTGATCCTATGGTGGCCCAGACCGCTGAGGAAGGACTGGAAATATTTAAGGAGCACGGACCCTTTACGATTGTTGTCTCTGACCAGGCCCTGCCTGGTATGAATGGGGCAGACTTCCTGGCTATGGTCAACCGTCGCGATCCTTACTGCTCAACTATGCTGCTTACCGGACATGGAGCATATTCGGATGCCATGCAGGCCGTAAATGACGGGCATGTATTTCGCCTCCTTGACAAGCCCTACTCTCCCCAGGCTTTGCGGGATGCAATCCAGGCAGGTATAAGGCAGCGGCAATTGGTGGAATCGGAGAAAATTCTTTTACAGGAAACATTGGTGGGGGCCGTGAATGCCCTCACCGAAACACTGGCGACAGTGAAACCCCTTTTCTTTGGCCGGGCTCAACGGGTGAAACGCCTGGCGGGAGAAATGGCCAGGTATTTAAATTTCCCTCATGTCTGGCAGGTGGAAACCGCCGCAGTCTTTTCCCAGCTTGCATCCATTACCCTGCCGGAGGAGGAAGCGGAGAATGTATTTCAACGAAAACGGCTGGTTCCCAAAGTAGAAAAACTGGTTCGCAAATTCCCAGAGGTCATTGATCACCTCCTGGGTAATATCCCAAGGTTGGAGGAAGTGAGGGAGATTTTGGATTGCCTCATGGTCAATGAAGAGCCTTACCGGGCCGATGATAAAACCCTGGTTTTTCAAGCCTATGAAATTTTAAGGGCAGCCCTGGAGTATGATTACATCGAGACCGAGGGGCATGATTCTGAAATTGCATTGGCCACCCTCAAAGGCGGAAAAAAGGCTTTTCAGCCTGAAGCGGTGGAGGCCATGTCTCAACTTCTCCATAAGTCCAAGACCCGCTACCTGGTCAATGAACTGGCCATGAGTGAATTGGAAGTGGGTATGCGGCTGGCCCAGGATTTAAAACTGGAGACAGAGATGCTCGTAGCCCCGAAAGGCACGGATATATCCCGCCACTTCCTGCAAGTGCTCCACAATTATGAATCCTGCTATGAACGAAGCCCGTTTCCGAAACTAATTAAGGTTTTTGTGAAGGAGACAGAGAAAGACTCTTAAAGCTAGCGGCCGTCTGTGAAGACGGGCTGAGTCCAGGCGTAGTATTCACGAAGGGAACCGTCCTCCTTTTTCACCCGGTGGGTAACCTTCGCCCGAAGGTAAGCTCCCTTGGCTTCACATTTTGCGGTAGTACCCTGAACCGTTTGTACGATCTCTCCCTCCGATCCAATAAATTCGATGGTGGTGCCAGGCTTGCCCTTTTTTACAGGCCGGCCGAAAAGAAAATCGGAGCTCAGTTCGCTGGCGGTTTCATCTTCATTGACTGTGAGTTCGATGGCATTGTTGCCACGGACAAGTTCTTTGAGCATGACCCCGGATGAGGAATAAAAGTCCCCACGAAGCATCGCCTTAGTGATGGCATCGGAATTAAGTTCCTCAGAATTAACCATAACCCATCCGCGACCGGGGTTATTCATCGCCTCTCCCCACTTTTGTAATTGGTGAGCATCATCACAGGATACACCCCACATGGTCATACCTTTACCAAGAAGTGCATCCCAAAGCTGTTCCGTGGATGGATGGTGAGCTCCCTGGAAATTCTTTGCTTTTGGATGAGCATTGTAGAGCTCGAACATGTAGAGTCTTTTAACAGGCCTAACCTCGTGGGCATGAATGTACCTGCCTGACAGTGGATGATTGAGGATATTGGTACCTCCTGCCTTTTCGGTTTCATTGACATAGTTTTGCATAACCCTGGTACGGTTTTTGTCTTTAAATTTCCAGGGAACCAGGCGGGAAATATTCATCGCAGTGAAATGAACGGTGCCAGTAATTTCCTCTCCGGGAACCAACAGAAAGTCCTCCCTTACCTCACCAGATAATTTTACGGTAGATGGATCAATGAACTTGTTATGCTCACTAAGAACAAGGAAGTTGTAGCCACGGTCATGGTACCACTGGGCGACCACCTCGGGTGTGGAGTCGGCATGACCACATAGGACGGTATGTACATGAGTGTTCCCCCTGTACCACTTTCCAGCAAGGGCAAGGGTCGGTAAAAAAAGACAGATAAATGTTTGGACTCTCATTGGTTAAAGGAAATGTGAAATGGACTTGATCGAAAGAGAATTTCGAGGCTAGCGGCCATCAGTAAAGACGGGTTGGGTCCAAGCATAGTACTCACGCAAGGAACCGTCTTCCTTTTTAACCCGATGGGTGAGCTTGGCCCGAAGATAGGCTCCCTTGGCTTCACATTTCGCGGTACTACCCTGAACCGTTTTGAAGACTTCTCCCTCAGGCCCGATAAATTCGATCGTGGTGCCAGGCTTGCCCTTGCGGACAGGGCGTCCAAAAAGGAATTCAGAAGCAAGTTCGCAGGCGGTTTCATCTTCATCGATCGAGATTTCGATGGCATTCTTGCCTCGCACAAGTTTTTCCAGTATCACCCCGGAGGAAGAGTAAAATTCACCCTGCATCATCGCCTGAGTAATGGCATCGGGGGTAAGTTTCTCCGAATTCACCATGACCCACCCACGACCGGGGTTATTTTCCTTCTCTCCCCACTTCTTCAATTTATGAGCATCATCCGAGGATACCCCGTAGATGGTCATTCCTTTTTCGAGCAGGGCATCCCATAACCGCTCGGTAGAGGGAAGATGTGCTGTGCCAAAGTTGCGCACTCCGGGATGGGCATTGTAGAGCTCAAACATGTAAAGCCTTTTGACTGGGGCAATCTCATGCACCTGCACGGTTCTGGAATAAATCGGATGGTTCAGGATATTGGTTCCTCCTGCCTTCTCGGTCTCATCGACATATTTTTGCATGACTACAGAGCGGTTCTTATCCCTGAAATCCCAGGGAACCAAGCGGGAGGTGTTCATCGCGGTGAAGTGAATACTTCCGTTATTCCTGCCCCCGGTAATTTCCTCCCCGGGGACGAGCAGAAAATCATCCCTTACCGCACCGGTTAATTTTACGGTGGATGGATCAATGAATTTGTTGTGCTCACTGAGAACAAGGAAGTTGTATCCGCGATCATGGTACCACTGGGCGACCACCTCAGGACTCGAGTCTGCATGCCCACAAAGGACAGTGTGAACATGGGTGTTTCCTTTGTACCACTTTCCGGCAAGGGTAAGAGAGGAAAGAAGCAGGAAGATGAAAAATTGGGCTAATTGATTCATTGGCTAAGTTGTATGAGACTTCTAAAAACCAGATACATTGGCAAATGAAATGAGTATTGGAAAGTCTTTATCTCCTTGAGGGGGCACCATGTCTCAGGTAAAAATTTTCATCATCAGCCCAATCCTATTATGACACATTTTCTCAATATCCCACTCCTGATCACTTGCGTTTTCTCCATCTCATTCGGTGAACTTTTCGCGAATCAAAAAAATGCCAAGCAACCAAATATTCTCTTCATCATGCTCGATGACCTGGGCAAGGAGTGGATCAGTTGCTACGGAGCGGAAGATATTAAAACCCCCAACATCGATGCCCTGGCTGCCGGAGGAATGAAATTTAATAATGCCTACTCCATGCCCCAGTGCACACCTTCCCGGGCGACATTACTGACCGGAAAATATCCCTGGCGAAACGGCTATGTGAACCACTGGGATGTGCCACGCTGGGGGGTTGGATATTTTGACTGGAAGCAAAGGGAAAACACCACCTTTGCCAGGTTAATGAAAGACCTGGGCTACAAAACCTGTGCGGCCGGAAAGTGGCAAATCAACGATTTCCGCATCGAACCGCAGGCGATGAAAAAGCATGGCTTTGATGACTGGGCGATGTGGACGGGTTGGGAAACGGGCAACCCTCCAAGCGGAAAAAGGTACCAAGACCCATACATTAATACCCCTGCGGGCAGTAAAACCTACAAAGATAAATTTGGGCCCGATATCTACACTGATCATATTATTCAATTTATGAAAGAGCATAAGAAAGACCCGATGTGCCTGTATTTACCCATGACCCTGCCCCATACCCCTTTTGTGGTAACCCCGGATGAGCCCAAAGCTTCCAGTAAACTCGATAGGCACAAAGCCATGGTGAGGTATATTGATAAATTGATCGGGAAGTTGGTTAAAGCACTCGAGGAGCTCGCCATCCGAGACAACACGATCCTTATTTTCACCACGGACAATGGATCAGTTGGATCAATCACGGGCACCTTGAACGGAACCAAGGTACAGGGTGGGAAGTCGAAGGAGAAAGAATCGGGAATCTGTGCCCCCTTTATCGTCAATTGCCCGGGCCTGGTTCCTGCGGGGAAGGTAACCGATGCCCTGACGGACTTCAGTGATCTCCTCCCCACCTTTGTTGAATTGGGCGGAGGAAAAGTACCGGAAGACTTGGTGGTGGACGGACAATCCATCGCCCCACTTATTTTAGGAAAGGAAAAAGATTCCAAACGTAAATGGATCATGGCCCTGGGATTTGGCCCGGCCAAGGTGGATCAGGATGGAGTCAAACCACGGGATCCATTTACCACCCGGGTGATACGCGACAAGAAATACAAAGTGTGGGTATCCAAGGATAAAAAGATGGTACGCTTGCACGACTTAACGGAAGACCCATGGGAAGAAATCAATCTCATCGAGAGCAAAAAAGAGGAGCATAGTATGGCGAAGGGAAAGTTTAGTAAAATACTCTACTCTCTCCCTGACAAGGATGCCCGCCCACTTTACCAACCAAGAGCTACCAACCCCTGGGATATTAAAAAGAAATCCAATAAATAATACTTCATAAGCATTACATCAATTTGGCAGGCTTTACTGATATTCAGGATAAGGGAATGACAAAATTTAAAGAAAATAGCAGTTAAACCGTTGATTTTTGTTCTTTTCGGGAGCGTTATAATTGACGATGAATTCTGCAGATCAAAATACCCAAAACAATGAGGCTTCCTTTAAGTTTTTCTTTCGCACGATAGATAAACGAAACAAAAATCCTTACGAAAAATGAAATTTACTACGGAAATAAAAATTATCATTAGCACCCTGTTGGTTTGGCAAAGTTGCCTGGCTGAAGAAAGTAAGACTTATCAGGCAGATATCTGTGTTTATGGAGGTACAGCCAGTGGAGTGATGGCGGCATTGGCTGCAAAGAAAGAGGGGGCTAAAGTTATTTTGATTGAGCCAACCCGATACCTTGGAGGTATGACGGGTGGAGGGATTCACCACCTCGACTGGGGTAAAGGCAATACCGTGGGTGGATCGACTTACAAGATGTTAACCGAGGGAATAAAAGACCAGAACAGAAGAACTAATGTCAGTTTAAATGGTGTAGGAAACAAAGAGTACCGGGAGCGTTTCAGAAAAGCGATAGATACTGCGGAGATCAAAGTGATCTACGAACACCGTCTCGGGAAAGTCCAAGTTGGAGGAAATACAATCGAGCATCCAACCCGGCAAAAACCCATTGCTTTGGGAGAGAAATTTTCCTCAAAGAAACAAGAGCATTCTATCCGCTCAATCATCCTCGATTATGCAGCGGTAGATGAAACCGGCTGCCCTCCCCCACAGCCCACCAAAAGCAATGTGATCAAGGTTTCCGCAAAGGTATTTATCGATTGTTCCTATGAGGGGGACTTACTTGCACAGAGCGGGGTGAGCTATACCTGGGGTCGTGAATCACGGGGTCATTACAATGAATCCCTTGCCGGGGTGCGGCCCAGTCTGTGGGTTCATGATATTGATCCTTACCTTAAAACGGGAAATCCAAAGAGTGGATTGATCCCATTCATTCAGGACAGGCATATCGGCCCCTTGGGCAGTGCGGATGATTTAACTATGGGGTATTGCTTCCGCTATGAGTTCGACATGAGCGGGAAAGGCACTCCCATCCCAGAA
>Ga0181557_1003063_pt1 | contig 16573 bp, 16 predicted proteins | sample 011ome_23_FD_148632 | JGI IMG/M metagenome (GOLD analysis project Ga0181557, IMG submission 148632) | Coastal salt marsh microbial communities from the Groves Creek Marsh, Skidaway Island, Georgia - 011506CT metaG (spades assembly) | ecosystem: Environmental > Aquatic > Marine > Intertidal zone...
TTTTTGTTAAGGGGCGAATCAATCCTGTTATTCAGGCTGGAGAGAACTCGGTCAATGTCCGGGTGCTGGAGAGCTTTTCCGGTGTCCAGTGGGCAATGCCCCAGGCCAGTATTTCTTCACAACTGGCGGTTTTCAAGCCGGTATCGGGCTCCTGTTTCAGGTAGCACAGGCCAGCAAACAGCAATGACGCGCCATTAGCTGGATCAATCGGGCTGGCCCTGTGTTGTTTGCTTAATTTCTGACCGAGATCATTCACTATAACCGGGATGTGGGCATAGTTGGGTTGAAAGTTGGGTTGAAGGTTGGGTTGAAGGTTGGGTTGAAGGTTGGAATGAGAGCGTGGCAGGAAGCGACCAAGTACCTGTTGCAGGTAAATTTGGCGTGGTGTCGAATCCATCAGATCAATACCACGAACTATATGGCTGATATTCTGAAAGCTGTCATCGACGACAACGGCCAGTTGATAGGCGAACAAGTCATCCTTGCGCCTGATAACAAAATCTCCCACCTGCTGTTCTAGCTGCTGGGTCTGCTCGCCCTGAATGGCATCAGTAAAGCTGATGCTTTTATCAGCAACACGCAAACGTATTGCTGTCCCGGGTCCGTCTGGCAAGTGGCGCTGACGACAGGTGCCCGGGTAGATGCCGCCGGATTCCTGAATTTGCTGCCGTGAACAGTCACAAGCGAACACCATGTCGTGCTCTACCAGGGTATTAATGGCGTCTTGATAGGCTTCGGATCGCTGGCTCTGATATAAGACCTGGTCATCCCAATGCAGGCCGATTTTATCCAGGGCATCAAGAATCTGGTCAGCCGCTTCCCGGGTTTCTCTGGGGGGATCGAGGTCCTCCATTCTCACCAGCCACTTACCATTGGCTTTGCGGGCATCAAGCCAGGATGCCATGGCAGCAATCAATGAGCCCATATGCAGCGGACCGCTGGGCGAGGGCGCGAAGCGGCCTATGTAGGGAGATTCAGAATTGTTGCTTGAACGGGCTTGGGAATTATTAGAGGAATCAGGGGGATGGGTAGCAGTAGACATCTGATAAGCCCTGGTTAAGCGCTCGTATTCAGGATCAGGATGAAGGGTTGGTAGTGGTTTATTGATCAGAGCAGGGGCATGTTTGCCCCTGCTGCGTATCCACTCTCTTGCAACCGGGTATCAGGCGCCCAGCTGTCTTTCTTTTATTTCATCCAGTGTTTTACAGTCAATGCATTTATTGGCTGTAGGTCTGGCTTCGAGACGGCGAATACCAATTTCCACGCCGCAGGAATCACACCAGCCATATTCATCGTTGGCGATCATTTCAATAGTACCGTCTATTTTCTTGATCAGCCTGCGTTCCCGGTCACGAGTTCGCAGTTCAATGCTGAACTCTTCTTCCAGCGTTGCACGATCTGCCGGATCAGGAGGATTCGCAGCTTCATCCTGCATGTGATGTACCGTGCGATCCACTTCTTCCATCAACTTATTGCGCCAGCCAAACAGTATGTTTTTGAAATGTTCTTTTTGCTGATCACTCATATACTCCTCACCACGTTTCGCATTGTAGGGAGTAAATTCTTTTGACTGCATTGACGGCGCCTGATTGGTAGTTGGTTGCGGTGCGGGTTTAGCTTTAGTAGCCGCTTTCTTTTTTACAGGAGCTTTAGCCTTGGCTTTAGTCTTCACTGCAGTTTTTACTGTAGTCTTGGCTGTAGTTTTGACTTTAGGTGCAGCCTTGGCCTTCGGTGCAGCTTTTTTCTTTGCCGCAGCCTTGGTCTTGGGAGCAGCCTTGACTTTAGGCGCAGCCTTTTTCTTTGCCGTAGCCTTGGTCTTTGGAGCAGCCTTGGCTTTAGGCGCAGCTTTTTTCTTTACAGGAGCCTTGGTTTTTACTGCAGCTTTGGCTTTGCTTGCCACCTTTTTCTTAGGTGCAGCCTTGGCTTTAGCTTTAGCGGGTGATTTTTTTGTTGCCATAGCAGGTCTCAAAAATTAATCTAAATACACTTAAAAATTTAAAAAAAACTTGCTTAAAAAGACTCGCGGTTTTGCGAGGCACGCTACGCTACCAGATAATTAATTACAGTTCCATAAAAATAACGTTAATTGTGAGCCGCACAGGAATTTGCACCTGTATGGTTCAAAAGGGCCCCAACTATTGTGAAATTTGCACCACCCTTGCAGCCAGCAAAACTTATTCGGCGTTACAAACGATTCCTGGCGGATATTGAGCTGCCCGATGGTTCCAGCATAACCATCCACTGCCCAAATACCGGATCCATGCTGAACTGCGCTAAACCAGGTAGCCGGATCTGGTATTCCACCTCCGACAATGAAAAAAGGAAGTATCCCCATACCTTTGAAATAGTGGAAGTGAGCGGTAAAAAGCTGGCCGGTATTAATACCGGCAGAGCGAATCATCTGGTAAGAGAAGCTATTGAAGGGGGATTGGTCCCGGCTCTGGATGGCTACCAGTCATTACGCAGCGAAGTAAAATACGGTAATGAAAATAGCCGAATAGACTTTTTATTGCAGGACAATCCGGCTGATAGTAGCCGTGACTGTTATATAGAAGTCAAAAATGTCACCCTTGCCATGGGTAAGGGGCTCGGCCTGTTCCCCGATGCAGTTTCCACCCGGGGCACAAAACATTTGCGCGAGTTGACACACATAGCGAGTCAGGGTGATCGGGCGGTACTGTTTTTTTGTGTACAGCACACCGGTATTGACAGGGTTGAACCAGCCATGGAAATCGACCCTGAGTACGGCAACACCCTAATTAAGGCCGCTGCGGCTGGCGTCGAACTGATGGCGTGGCAGGCTTCTATCAATGCCAGGGAGATCAGACTGGTGCGGGAAGTGCCGGTAATTCTTCCTCGGCAATCGTGACCAGGCCATTCAACAGTTCGTAGTCGATGGACCAGAGCGAATCTCCGAGGCAGGGGCCCTGGATGCATTCACCGCTTTCAGGCAGAAAGAAGGCGCCATGGTTCGCGCATCTTATATAGCACCCTTCAGCGTCCAGAAAGTCATGAGGCTCCCATTCCAGGGGAACTCCCAGGTGCGGACAGCGATTCAGGTAAATGTATAGTTCCTGACGTTTTTTTACCGCGAATACTTTTCCCTGGGCCAGAGAAAATCCTCTGGCACCCTCATCAGGAATTTCATCAATATGACATAGGGTTATTGGCATGGTAAATCACTGCTTTTCTGGTGACTCAATCGCTGTTTGATAGCCCCGCCGGTGCAGCGGCTGATCAGAACTGCGCTAAATCGAAAGTGCTTGCTCAAAATCAGCCAGCAGATCCTCGGTATCTTCAATGCCCACCGAAAAACGAACCATTGAGTCAGCTACGCCCATGGACGCGCGTCTTTCTGGACCCATCTCAAAGAAGATTGTATGGGCAACAGGAATACCCAAAGTACGGTTATCTCCCAGATTGCTGGAAGACACGACAATGTCCAGGGCATTAAGAAAATCAAAACAATCCAATGAATCATCCAGTTCTATACTCAAAATAGCACCAAAGTGTTTGAAAAGATTTTTCGCACGCTCATGCTGTGGGTGATTCTTCAGACCGGGATAGGACACCTTGCGCACTTTTGGATGCGCGTCACAAAACTCGGCAATAGCCATGGCATTTTGGCAGGACTTGTCCATGCGCAGGCCCAGAGTGTCGCTACCGACAGAAAGATGATGGGCGGCTTCGGGTCCCAGGGATGCCCCGAAATCACGGAGTCCTTTAGCGCGAATCTGGTTCATGCCCCAGTTTGCCGGATCGCCTTTTTTATAGTTGTCATAAATATTGTCAAAAATAGACCAGTCAAACAGACCTGTATCCGTGACACTGCCACCCAGCGCATTGCCATGACCACCGATATATTTGGTCAGGGAATTAATCACCAGGCTGGCCTTTACCGTCACCGGTGAAAACAGCCAGGGGGACGTCATGGTGTTATCGACAAAATAAATCAGATTTCTTTCAGCGCAAAGTGCACCAATGCCTTCCAGGTCAGCAACCTGGGTAACCGGGTTGGCAACAGTTTCCACAAACACCAGTCGGGTATTGTGCTGGATTGCAGCGGCGACATTATTACTGTCAGTGGCATCTACAAAACTGACTTCCACGCCAAGCTCCCTGAATGTATTGAACAGGGAATTGGTGTTGCCAAACAGGTAGGTACTGGAAACGATGTGATCACCCTGGCGCAGCAGTGCCAGCAGGCTTGATCCGATAGCGGCCATGCCTGTAGCAAACAGGACAGTAGCCAGTCCCTGTTCCATTTTTGTAATTTTTTGAGCCAGGGCTTCGATGGTTGGATTATTCTGGCGTCCGTAAGCGTAGCCAAACTTTTTTTTCTGAAACACTTCTGCCAGTTCGCGGGCATCTTCATAGGCAAAAGCAACCGACGTATGAATCGGCTTATGCAGTACACCGTGTTCCGGTTTGCCTTCCCTGTCGGAATGCAGGGCAGTACTGGTAAAGTTTTTCTTTTTCATGATGCCTGGTTCTGCTTTGAGAATGACTGTTTTAAGAATTTTAGCCCTGAAAATTCAGGATTGCGGATGATACTCCTGCTGGCTTTGACAAGCAAAACAACAGGGCGCTTCGGGCTGAACTTCAAGTCTTGCAAGTTCAATGACTTCGCCGCATTCATCACAATAACCAAAATCCCCGGACTCTACTTTTGCCAGTGCACGATTGACCCGGCGCAGTCGACTTTCAACATTACGCAGGGTCGACTGTGCCATGTTTTGCTGCTGCAGTGCATCCATTCGGGACAATCTGCCTACCTTGGATTGGTCAAGCACGACAGTGTCCGATGCTGGTCGCCCGCTTTCATATTGCGCGCTTAACTGTGCTTGCAGAACAATAAGTTGTTGCTGAAATTTGCCCATTCGGGTTTTGCTCAGTGCAGTCATTATTTAAAGCCTGGCATTAGTTGGCAAAGTTCTGGTAAAAAGGTCGTGCGTTAATACTGTCAGTTATTTCCTGTAAACGCTGCAAATATTGCTCTGATTCCCTGCTGTCATAACGTTCCAGAAACTCCTCTTCAGTCATGCCATCATAGGTTCCCAGTGCTGGCAGATAATCCAGTTCAGTATCCAGAGTTGTCATCAGTTCCTGAAACCTGCGGGCATCGTCTTCAGAGCGGCTGGACAAAGTGCCAAGCATGGCGCCTGACAGATTTGCAGCTATATCGGTAAAACTAAAACCTGTTCTGTAACGCGAATCATGAACTTCCTTGTACACGGATAGCAGTTCGGCCATGGTAGCGCCGGCTGAAGCAGCAATCGCGGCAGAACTCACTACATGCCTTGCCAGATCTTCCCGTCTTTCGATAACCACATCCAGTTTTCTCGGAGATGCCATCGTGGCGTCATTACCAATTAGCTGGCTCAGCTCCAGGTCAGTCAGATAAGCACTGAGGACAATAAAAATCGCACGATTTTCTGCAATAGCGCTGGCGCCACCTGCAGTATTGAGACTGGCAAAGATAAATAGCGGGCGTAGCAGTTCATTAAGCGCTACTGACTTTATTTCAGCTGGCAGGTTTGCCGTGATATCGGCCAGTTTGGACTGAAAAAATAACAGGCGTTCAGCTTCCCTGGCGCTGACAAAAACCTGACGTGCCTGATCCTCAAGCAGGCGACGATTTTCTTCCTGCCAGTCAAGCAGGATCACCATGCGTTCTTCGGTGATGGACTGAAAGTGGAGGGAGGCCATAAAGGATGTCAGTAGCTGGAAGTTTTCATCCTGCGCCAGCCGCGAGGAAACACTCTGGCGCAATGCTTTCATAATTGGTGAGGGCAGACTGATTGAGCCGGCATCCACTTGCTCAAGTGTCAGGACGCCATCGTTTTGCACAAAATGTAAAGAGAGATTCAGCCATGGCTGCATGCCCAGAACGGATACCGGTATGCTTAGTAAGACAATCGCGGTATTTTCCGCCAGCAGGGTGGTGATGTTTAAGACTGATAGCGCCGGATCACTGTTTCTCAAATAGGTGACCAGAGCATTCAGTTCGTCCTGGGTCAGGCGTACTTCCTGGTAATCACTGGCCAGTAACTGGCGTGGATCGTTATCAATCAGCAACTGTTGAATACGGTTAACTTGCTCCAGATCCAGTGCTGGATTTGGGGCTACCGTCGGCTCTTTGGCAAACATCAGCAGTAGCAGGATAATCGGCAGACTGGTAATGCAGAGAAACAGGCTGCTAAAAAAGTTATCGAATATTTTCATGGAAAGTCGAGTGTTGCCTCACACTATACAAAATGTGAGATTCCTTAAATTCATCAATTTGCGTTATCATGGCGCAATCACTGGGCCATAGCCAGAATTACAGGAATTATACGGTGTTAATATGGCGCTGGTATGGCGCTGGGGTGGTAGTAAACTGGCGCTTTGATGACAATTAATACTCAACTTTTCAGTTATTTACAGCGCGATAATTATTTACAAGTTATTATTCGAAAACGATAAACTGTATGCAATTTATTTAAACTTTGATCACGGCTTATTAATTGTTGATTAAAAGTTAAACAATAGCTGGAAAGCGGCTAAACCGCTGACTAAATGGTGATATTTCAATGAAAAATACTGTGTTTTCCGAGGTGAAAATTATGCCAATGGTCTCAAACATCGGCCTGGCTTTTGTTGCTGCCCTGTTTCTTGCCTCATGCAGCAGTACGGGTTCGCAGATAGTGTATACACCAGGATCTTCCAGTGCTGCGACCGCTGAATCAGAGCAGACCCCGGAGCAGCTGGAGCAAGCCAGGCAACAGGCCGCCCAGGAACGTCGTCTGGCCGAAGCCCGGGAAGCTGAACGTTTGGCTCAGGCAGCTGAAGCCGCCGAAAGGGAGGCGCAAATGCGAGCCGAGCGGGAGAGAGTGGCGCAGGAAGAAGCGGCACGTGCTGAAGCGCAAAGACAGCGGGAACTGGCAGCACGGCGTGCGGCAGAGCAGGCCAGAGTTGTGGCTGCACAGCAGGCCCGTATTGATGAATTACGGGCACGAATTGCCGCCAATGAGGGTGAAACTGAAAACCTCGAATCAGCTAATGCAGTTTTGCGCCAGGCTGTAGCGGCAGCAGAACTTCTCACAGAAGCCCTTATGTCTGAAGAAGAAAAATATAGCAATACTGACCCGGTTAGCGGAGAGCCTCTGGAACCATTAGCAACAGCGCGACTGGAAGCCCTGGCACAGGAACTGGAAAGTCTTGGCAATCAGGCTGAATCCCTGATGGGCCAACCCTGATCTGCAGCTGCAGATCTAATCCAAGCGGGATATTGCCTGTTGAGCCAGAAAACCCCGAAAACTCCTGATGCCGCAAGCAAGGCAAGCGCTGGCAGCGTCATCGAGCTGAATCAGGCGAGCGCTAAAGCTGATGCGCTCAGGGAAGCGCGGCGAGAAGCAAAAGCTTCAAATCTCCAGAAACGTTTTAGTGCTGCGCGTAACAAGGCTGAGTCTAAATCCGCAGCCGCTGCCAGGCTCAAAAAAATCTTTAAACCCTCTTCTAACAGGCCAAAAAAATAGCAATATTTTCAAGTGCTTATGTTTTTTGGTCTGGTCATTGGCAAAAGCCTTCCAATTCCCCCCCAAGTCCCTTTGTTTGTGCCCGGCGTTGTGGTAAAGTGCGCGGTTTTTTATACCCCAAGAAATAATTAAAATAACTACAACGAACAATAAACTTAACCATTAAAAGTTAAGGGAGAGACCCGAATGTCTGGTGCCGTACTTATAATAATCCTGCTGTCCTTGTTTGGAATTGGTGTTGCTTTTTTCTACATGAAAAAAGTGATGGATATCCCTATCGATCTGGGACTGGAAAAAGAAGAAAGTGACAAATTAAAAGCTATTCATGGCGCAATTGCCGAAGGCGCAATGGCATTCCTGAAACAGGAATACAAAGTGCTGGCAATATTCATGGTTGGTTTTGCCATAGTTATCGCGCTGTTGATTGATGATCACCACACTGAAAATGTCAGTGAGGGCATTTACACAGCTGCCGCATTCCTGTTTGGCGCGCTGATATCAATCGTTTCCGGCTATATAGGCATGAAAGTCGCTACCGCTGGTAATGCGCGTACTACTGTATCTGCCCGTAACAATATCGGTGATGCTTTCCGTGTAGCCTTGAACTCCGGTGCCGTGATGGGCTTTTCCCTGGTGGGACTGGCGTCTCTGGGACTGATCACCATTTTTCTGGTGATGAGCGCAATCTTGCCGGAAGACCTACCCAACAATGTATTGATGGAAATTATCGCCGGTTTTGGTTTGGGCGGTTCTTCTATCGCGCTGTTCGCCCGTGTTGGTGGTGGTATTTTCACCAAGGCTGCTGACGTTGGTGCAGACCTTGTAGGTAAAGTTGAAAAAGGGATTCCTGAAGATGATCCGCGTAACCCGGCAGTAATTGCAGATAATGTTGGTGACAATGTTGGTGATGTAGCCGGTATGGGTGCTGACCTCTTTGGTTCCTGTGCAGAGAGTACCTGTGCGGCACTTGTGATCAGTGCTCTGGCCTTTGCCGGTGACATCAATGGCATGCTTTACCCGATCATGATCACGGCTGTAGGCATTCCCATCAGCTTGCTGACCAAAGTACTGGTTAATGTGCATACCGAAGAGCAGGTTGCTCCAGCCCTTAAAAGATTGCTGATGATTTCCAGTGCACTGATGGCCGTTGCGATGTATTTCGTTACTGCTGCGATGATTCCTGACACCTTCATTATCAATGAAAATGAATACACGTCCATGGGCGTTTACTGGTGCTTCCTGTCTGGTCTGATTTCTGGCCTGGCGGTTGGTCTGCTGACCGAGTACTACACCTCTGATCAGTATCAGCCAGTGAAAGACATTGCCAAGTCCTGTGAAACCGGTGCTGCCACCAATATCATTTTTGGTCTGGCCCTGGGTTACAAGAGCACAGTATTACCGTATATCGCCATTGCCATTAGTATCTTCGTGTCCTGGCAGCTGGCCGACATGTACGGTATTGCCATTGCTTCTCTGGGTATGCTCGGAACTCTGGTTATCGCACTTTCTATCGATGCCTATGGTCCGGTTGCTGATAACGCCGGTGGTATTGCGGAAATGGTTGGACTGGATAAAGAAGTGCGTCGTCGCACCGATATCCTCGATTCAGCCGGCAACACTACTGCCGCTATCGGTAAAGGCTTTGCCATTGGTGCAGCGATACTGACTTCTCTCGCTCTGTTTGGTGCCTTCCTGGCTCACTCACAGAACCTGATGCGGGAATTGCCAGAGTTCGGTATGGAATATATTCTGGTTAATGATATTACACTGCTCGATCCTATTGTCTTCACCAGCCTGTTCCTCGGCGCCACGCTGCCTTTCCTGTTTTCAGCCATGACCATGAAATCTGTGGGTGCTGCGGCTTTTGACATGATTGAAGAAGTTCGACGTCAGTTCAAAGAGATTCCAGGCATCATGGAAGGCCAGGGACGTCCACAGTATGGTCAATGTGTAGCGATTTCTACCAAGGCTGCGCTGCGCGAAATGATCGCTCCTGGCGTATTGATCATGGGTACTCCCCTGGTGGTCGGTTTCCTCTTTGGTGTGCAGGCAGTTGCCGGCATCCTGGCGGGTTCTCTGGTCACAGGTGGTGTACTGGCGATTGCCTCTTCCAACTCCGGTGGAGCCTGGGACAATGCCAAGAAATATATTGAAGCTGGAAATATGGGCGGTAAGGGTTCGGAAGAACATAAAGCTGCTGTAGTAGGTGATACTGTCGGTGATCCGCTGAAAGACACTTCAGGTCCTTCACTGAATATCCTGATTAAATTGTCTGCCATTCTCAGTCTGGTGTTTGCGCCTTTCTTTGTAAACTATGGTGGCATTCTGCTTGGTTAGGAATGATTGATTTCAGCCAATCAAAAAAGGGGGCTTGGCCCCCTTTTTTTTTAAGGAACTTCTGATTAATCTTTTTTTGCAATATAGACGAACAACAGTAAATATCACTAAATTCAATTAACAGCCCAGTCGGAAAACCTTTATGAGCAATGGTCAGTCAATTCATCCCAAACCGGACTCCAATTTAAGCCAGGTAAAAAATATCGTTGTTGTTGCCTCTGGCAAGGGCGGTGTTGGCAAGTCGACTACCGCAGTTAACCTTGCCCTTGCTCTTGCTAAACAGGGGCATGCAGTGGGCTTGTTTGATGCGGATATTTACGGCCCGAGTCAGCCCATGATGCTTGGTATAGCGCCGGGCACACGGCCGGAAATTGTCGATGGCAAGTTTATGCAACCAGTTGATGCCCATGGCATCAAAGCCAATTCGGTGGGATTGCTGGTAGATGAAAATCAGGCCATGGTCTGGAGAGGACCAATGGTGGTAGGTGCCTTCAACCAGATTCTCAATGATACGCTCTGGGGGGATCTGGACTTCCTCATCGTGGATATGCCACCGGGAACGGGCGACATCCAGCTCAGCCTCGCGCAATCAGTACCGGTAACCGGCGCAGTTATTGTGACTACGCCGCAGGATGTAGCGCTGCTGGATGCCAAGCGTGGTATAGAAATGTTTCGTAAAGTAGAAGTTCCGATTCTGGGTATCGTGGAAAACATGAGTATTCATGTATGCAGCGAGTGCGGACACAGTGAGCATATTTTCGGCGATGGCGGTGCCAGCAGAATAGCTGACAATTATGATGTGCCGCTGTTGGGTGAGCTGCCGCTGGACCGGGATATTCGCCAGCAATGTGACGAGGGAGTGCCGGCTGTGGCTAGTGATCCTGCCAGCAAGGTATCTGAAATCTACCTGCAGATTGCTACCAGGGTGGCACAACAGCTGGGAAATACCGCTGCTACTAAAAGTGTACCTAATATATCGATCAGTGACGACTAAAGCGAATATGGATTTTGCGCCTCTGTGTTGCGACTGCTGAGTGCTTATCTGGAAGTCACTGAGTAGTAAGAGACAAGTATCTTCAGATGTTCGGTAATTCTTTCAGGTAGGAAAACAGTTTTCTTGAGGAGGCGGGTGGTTTTGAATTGCTGGCTTCCCTTGCAGCCTGTCTCACCAGTTGACGGATATACTGAATATCCAGATCGGGGATCTTGTCAATTAATTCATCCAGCATTAGCTGGTCACCCTCCAGTAATCTCTCCCGGATTTTTTCCAGGCGCTGAAAACGCATATTCTCCTTAAGCGCCTGTTGACCATCTTCATCAAGGACTAACCTGATCTTGGTAACATCGACATCCCGCATTACCCTGCCGATATATTGTAATTGTCTTTTACGAGCACCCCGTCTGTTGGGAATGCGTTTGAATTCATTGATGGCATGCAACAGTTCATCAGGCAGCTGGCATTTTTCAAGCAGGGAAGGCGCTGCTTCAGTCAGTTTTTCACCAAGTTCCTGAAGCGCCAGCATTTCTTTTTTACGCTGGGTCTTGCTGACCAGGTCGTCATCCGAGTCATCCCAATATTCTTGTTCTTCGCTCATCAGTTTTTTAAATAGTTATGGATTAATAAAAAATTGCCGCAAGCCCAAGAAAGGACATGAAACCAACTACGTCGGTGATGGTGGTTAAGGCGACGCCGCCAGCCAGTGCCGGATCAATATTCAGGGATTTCAGCATCATCGGCAGAAATGCCCCGGCCAGTGCTGCAGTCATCAGGTTGATGATCATGGCACCGGCAAATATATAACCAAGGGTAATATCCGAGAACCAGATAGCTGCAACAACAGCAGCTACTACAGCCCACAGAATGCCATTAAGAAAAGCTACTTTTAATTCCCGGTTCATTAGCCAGCGGGCATTGGTTTTACCTATCTGGCCCAGCGCCATACTGCGAATAACCAGCGTTAGAGTCTGATTGCCTGCGACCCCACCCATACTGGCAACAATTGTCATCAGTACTGCGAGTGCAACAACCTGATCAATGGTGGCTGAAAACTGGCTAATAACCGTGGCGGCGATAAATGCAGTGATGAGATTGATGCCCAGCCAGAGGGCGCGACGTTTACTGGTCTTCATTACCGGCGCGAATGTGTCATCTTCCTCGTCCAGACCGGCCATGCCCATCAGTGAGTGATCGGCATCATCACGGATCACATCTACCACGTCATCAATAGTAATACGCCCGAGTAACTTGCCGTCCTCATTTATTACAGGCGCCGATACCAGATCCATACGTTCAAACAGTTGTGCGACTTCTTTGGCACTCATGCTGACCGGTATTGCCTGGTAATCTGTATTCATCACTTCATCTACCATGGCATTGGGATCAGATACCAGCAGGGTGCGCAGTGGCAAAGTACCAACCAGCTGATCATCCCTGCTCACTACCAGAATCTTGTCAGTCATGTGAGGGATTTCGTTGTGGCGTCGCAAATAACGCAGTACAACATCCAGGGTATGAAAACGTCGAACTGTAATGGTGTCGGTATTAAGCAAGCCCCCCGCAGTGTCTTCCTGGTACGATAAAACCGCTTCCAGTCGATTGCGGTCCTGTTCGTCCATGGTCAGCAGAACCTGCTGTATCACCTTTTCAGGGAGCTGCTGCAGGATGTCTGCTATGTCGTCAGTTTCCAGACCTTCGGTGAGAGAGGCGACTTCCTCGGGGCTTAATTTGCCCAGAATATCAGCCTGGATATCCTCGTTAAGGTAGTTAAGGACTTCGCCTTCATTGTCTTTTTCCACCAGCTGCCAGAGTACTTCACGGGCATTATGGGGGGAGGATTCAAGTAGATGGGCAATGGTAGCTGCGGGTAGAGCGTTGAGCATGCGCCTGACGCGCACAAAGGCACCGCTCTGAAGAGCTGTTCCGAGCTCTTCAAGCTGTTCCTGTGTTTGTATGCTTTTGTCTGTGTTGTCCTGCATGGATACAGCCTTCCAGTATTGTGCGTCTTAGTATAACAGCCTGACTGTTCCAGGAAGATTAAGTTTGATGGTTTAAGTAGTTAAACGTGATCATCTTCTCCAAAATTATTTTCTACCAGCGCGATGATGGCCTGCACTACTTCATTTTCATCATCGCCTTCAACAATTAGTGTCAGCTGAGCCCCGGGAGAGGCTGCCAGCATCATTACCGAAAGGATGCTTTTGCCATCGACCGTTTTTTCACCATTACGAAGTTCAACGCTACTGGTATAACCGGAAATGGTTTCTACGAGCTTGGCAGCTGCGCGAGCGTGCAGACCAGTTTTGTTCTTGATGGTTATTAATGATTCAATCATAAAATGCTTTCTATTAATTGGTAATTAATGGCGTTCAGGCTCAACTGATTTCTTTATGCCTGACCTGAACGTTATAGCTTGTCGTGTTAAATTCCAGTTTCAATTTTTCACAAAGATAAACCGACCTGTGTTGCCCGCCGGTACAGCCAATGGCAATAGTAATATAGCTTCGGTTATTGGCTTCAAATTTTGGTAACCAGCGCGTCAGAAAATCCTTGATATCCGTATACATATCCTGCACTTCATGCTGGGAATCCAGATAGTCTGCGACCTCTTTGTCCAGGCCATTCAGACTGCGCAACTGTACTACCCAGTAAGGATTGGGCAGGCATCTGACATCAAATACCATATCAGCGTCCACCGGCACTCCATGTTTAAAACCAAACGACTGAAATTGTACCGACAGTCCCGTGCCCGCTTTACTTGTTACGCGATTCTTGACGATGTCACGCAGTTGATGAAGCGAAAGGGAGCTGGTATCTATGGTCAGATTCGAAAGTGAAATAATCGGTGCCAGCAAAAATTTTTCTTTCTTAATGGCTTCCAGCAAGCCCAGATTTTCGCTGGTCAGAGGATGTCTGCGGCGAGTTTCACTGAAACGTTTCAGCAGGGTATTGTCATCGGCATCCAGAAAAATAATCTGGCGCTCGATTTTATTGCTGTCCAGATTCTCAAAAATATGTGGAAACTTTTCCAGGTCTTCTGAAATGTTCCGGGCATCTATACTGACGGCGACTTCCTGGAACTCGGGATGCAGATCATTGCTGACACTTTCCGTAAGTGTTCCCAGCATGCTTGCGGGCAGGTTATCAACGCAGTAGTAACCGATATCTTCGAGCACATGAAGACAGGTACTCTTGCCGGATCCGGACCTTCCACTGATAACAATGAGTTTCATCAATTATTGCCGTAGCTTGTTGTCTAACCAGCTGTATTTTCCGGTTTTACCAGTTCTGCTGTTGCTGCAGCAAACAGATCGGCATTGCTGGTACAGCCCCTTAAATTGGCGCAATAGTCTTTGTCATTAAAACGTTCGGCCAGGTTTCTTAATACTTCGAGGTGACCTTCTATGGTGTTTTCAGGGACCAGCAGATAAAAAAGTAAATCCACAGGTTTGCCGTCTATTGCGTCAAAGTCTATACCCTGTTCCAGTTTCACCAGGCAACCGATGGTGTTTTCACATTTCGGCACACGGCAATGTGGGATGGCAATGCCATTACCCAGACCTGTACTGCCCAATTGCTCCCTGGCGATCAGGGCATTGTAAATCTGGTCGGCATCAACAGTACTGACTTTTTCAGCAATAAGTTCTGCACTGGTTTCCAGCAATCTTTTTTTACTGACACCCTGAATATTACAAAAGGTAAGATCAGGGGACAGGATTGATTTCAGTTCCATAACTATTTCTTCTCTTTTTTACTTTATTTGGTTTTTAATAATGTTATTTCAGTTAATAAATCCCGATCTTCTACAACAACCTTTTTCTCTCATTCGAGGGTGCAATAGATAAGGATTCACGGTATTTTGCAATGGTTCGTCTGGCAATATTAATTCCCTGATCAGAAAGCAATTGTGTAATCTTGCTGTCGCTTAAAGGTTTCTGTGGGTTTTCCGATGACACCAGTTTTTTAATTAATGCCCTGATTGCGGTAGAGGAACATTCACCGCCGCCTTCAGTCCCAACATGGCTGGAAAAAAAATACTTCAATTCAAAGATACCCCGTGGGGTGTGCATGTATTTTTGGGTGGTTACCCTTGAGATAGTCGATTCATGCATGCCAACGGCTTCGGCGATATCATGTAATACCAGCGGCTTCATCGCTTCATCACCATAATCCAGAAAGCCTTTCTGATGTTCAATAATCTTGTTGGACACTTTCATCAGGGTATCGTTGCGACTATGCAGGCTCTTGATAAACCAGCGTGCTTCCTGCAGGTTTTCCTTGATGAAAGTATTGTCAGCCTCACTGCTCTTGCTGTTAGCCAGCATGGCATATTCCGGATTGACACGAATCTTTGGGGCTGTTTCCGGATTCAATTCAGCCTGCCAGACACCGTTTTTCTTGGTGACGAACACATCAGGAATAACATAGGTGGTATCAGACTCTGTAATTTCGGAACCCGGCCTGGGATTCAGACTCAGAATGATTTCCAGTGCTTCTTTCAGTTCGGGTTCTTTCAGTTTCAGGGCTTTGAGGATGTGGTTGTAATCATGACTGGCCAGTTGTGGTAGGTGATTGGCAATTATTCGTTCAGCATTGTCCACACCGGGATAATTCTGGTCGATATGTTTAAGTTGCAGACTCAGGCACTCTTTCAGGTCGCGGTAGCCAACACCAACGGGATCAAATTGTTGAATACGATGTAATACAGCGAGCACTTCCTCTTCATCGATATCTAGTTCGCGTATTAAAGAAGCATGAATGGATTCAATCGTGACGGTCAACTGACCATTGGGGTCAATAGCATCGATGATGGCCATGGCAATCAGTCTGTCACCATCAGACATGGGGGTCAGATTGAGTTGCCAGTTAAGATGATCCTGGAGAGTTTCAACTTTTGAATTACGTGATTCAAAGTCAAAATCATCATTGCTGCTACTGCCTGCCGATGAAGACGATGGAAGAGAGGAGTTGGTATAAATGTCATCCCAGCTGCTGTCGGTCGACAACTCATCCGGAATGGATTTGTCTTCCCAATTATCCCCGCTGGCAAAATCGTCATTCTGATCCTGCTCGGGTTTCTGGTTTGATTCAGATGACTGGGAATTTATGTTGGCTGTAAATTCCTCATTTCTGGTGAAATCACCCTCATCCCCCGAAGCGCTGGTTTCTGATGAATCACTTGTATCTGATGACTCATCTATTTCCAGCAGTGGATTTGATTCCAGTGCTTCCTGAATTTCCTGTTGCAGATCCAGCGTGGAAAGTTGCAGCAAGCGGATTGCCTGTTGCAATTGAGGGGTCATCGTAAGTTGTTGACCCAGCTTTAACTGGAGCGATAATTTCATAAATGCTGATTTAGATTATATGACTTGTCACTTGGCAGCTTTGGAGTCAATCCAGGCTGTGAAGGATCCCGATCAGGTGCGCAAGAATAGCAAATTTCAAGGTAAGGTGACACAATTTCCTGATATTAGGAATGATTATTGCATTACAGGACAAATGGGGAATTTAAGGCAGTTTCAGTGCGGTGAAGGCAGGCGCTTCCGCTGCCCGGATGGAATCCTCGCCCATTGCTGATGAACTCTACAGTCTGAATTGATGGCCCAGATATACCTCTCTAACCTGTTGATTATTAAGTATTTCATCTGATGTGCCTGCCGCAAGGATGGAGCCCTCGTTGACGATATAGGCCTTTTCGCAAATATCCAGGGTTTCCCTGACA
>Ga0181557_1003109_pt1 | contig 16404 bp, 11 predicted proteins | sample 011ome_23_FD_148632 | JGI IMG/M metagenome (GOLD analysis project Ga0181557, IMG submission 148632) | Coastal salt marsh microbial communities from the Groves Creek Marsh, Skidaway Island, Georgia - 011506CT metaG (spades assembly) | ecosystem: Environmental > Aquatic > Marine > Intertidal zone...
TGTGGCGAGATACAGCATCATCCAGCCAAAGATATTTGTAATCACCTGTGGGTCCGAAAACACCGCGTGATCCGCCAGGTGTGGATGGGTGCCCGTGGGGTCGTAGAGTGTGGTCAGGCTGATACCCACTGCGGTGAAACCGGTAGCTATCATGGACTGCACGAAGAGGGTGCCCGCCCGCCGATGAAGCGGTCCTCCTTTGCGCCCGGCAACGGGTATCCAGATCACAACGAGTCCCACGGCCCCAGTGGCGATGTGCAAGCCGACTAACCACTCAAAGAGTGTGTGGCTCGACAGCATCAGACCACCCCTCCATACTGCGGGCACTCATCAGGAAGGCTAAAATGACTGCGTCGACCCCCTATATCCCTCCCAAGCCCCTGTCGCTTTGGTCGGTTGTCGCGCTGGCGCGTGTGCTGTGGAAGGGCGATGGCAATTTGCTCGAGCTGCTGCCGGCTGCTGCTTATCATTTCGACGTCGGCAACCTCGGCTACTCGCGACGCTCGACGGTCCTCTTTAATGACCCCGACGCTGTGCGCGAGATCATGCGAGATGCCGACGGCGTGTTCCCGAAGAGCGATTTGATGGTGAATGCCCTGGAGCACCTCATCGGCGACAGTATTTTCGTTACGGATGGCGAGCGATGGAAGCGGCAGCGCGCAATGATTGACCCCGCTTTTTCGCACATGCGGATCAGTCACGCTTTTGCGGCCATGCAGGCAGCGGTTAACGATCATCTGGTTACGTTGAGAGAACGGGCGGCATCTGGCGAGGTGTTTTCGCTCGACCTGGCGATGAGCCACCTGACCGCAGATATCATTTGCCGAACCGTGTTTTCCACCCCACTGCAATCTGGGGTGGCAGTCGATGTGTTTGAGGATTTCACGCTTTTCGAGCGCTCGGCAGTGCAGGTCGACGTGCTGCGGTTGATCGTGAAGCCCGCCTGGAGCGATACGCCGCAACCGCCCGAGGTGCTCGCGGCCTGTGAGCGCATTCGCCATCACTTGGGGGAGCTGGTGGACTCTCACCTGAACGCGCCCGATGATTTTGATGACATTGCGAGCAGCGTCATTGCGGCGCGGGATCAGGAAACTGGTGCGCCCTTTACGCGGAAAGAATTGATTGATCAGCTCGGCGTGTTTTTCCTCGCAGGCCATGAGACCACAGCCAGTGCGTTGACCTGGGCGTTCTATATTCTGTCCGCCCAGCCTCAGTGGCTGGAGCGTCTGCGAGAAGAAATTGATCGTGTTGCGGGAGATGCGCCGATCACCTTCGAATTGACCCGGCAGCTGCCGCTGGTTAAGGCATTTTTCAAAGAGACGCTGCGACTGTATCCCCCCATTACCTTCATGCCGAGGGTGGCGCTGCGGGAGACAAGCGTAGCAGGGCGGCGATTGCGCAAAGGCGCCTTGGTGATGATCGCGCCATGGACCTTGCAGCGTCACTCCAAGTGGTGGTCTGACCCCCATGCATTTCAGCCAGAGCGTTTTTTGCCCGAAAACGAAAGTGCTCTGACTCCGGGTGCTTACATTCCGTTTGGTCAAGGCCCGCATACGTGTGTCGGCGCGGGATTTGCCCAGACCGAGAGCGTTCTGATTCTCGCCGAGTTGGTTCGGCACTTCGACTGGTTGCTCAGCCCCGGTCAAACGGTCCGTCCAGCTGCGCGAATGACGACCCGGCCGGCGAACCAAATTATGCTTCACGTTGCTCACCGTGCTCCATAGCATCGGCTCCCCCCTGGCCATTCTGCTCGAACCAATGCCAGGCGATATCGCACTGACTTGCATCGCCGATGGTTATCCTTTGGCGAATCGACCGCCAGATAAACTCCCAGCACAACGGTGTCATCAGTAAGAAGGGTAAGGGGTCGCGCCAGGACCAGACGGCATCGCGAGATGTCAGCAGGTCGCGAAGGCAGCGCAGCAGGTCGCCAAGCTGAAAGCGGAACAGATGTTTGTAGGCTTCCGTCAAGGTCGAATAGCTCCACTGCGCACGCTTTCCCGCTGTGCTGATGGGGGCGGGTTCGATGTTCTTGCCGATGACCGCCGCTCCCAGCCACGCTTCGTCGAAAAAGTGAATGCCGCTGCTCAGCCGCGGGTTACATTCAATGCCCCACGGGACGCCACCATGGTCCAAAATGAAGTCAAAGCTAATGAATCCGGTCACGCCTGTGTCAGCGAGAAATTGATCGATCCAGCGTTTGACAGAGAACGGTGTAGGCGCGCTCTGAAATCCAACAGCGACGGTACCGCTGTGTGTGCTGCCGCGGTAGCTGGTGGTGGATTTCACCTTTCCATTGTCGACCCAGCTCAGGGTGCACAGGTGGGTGCCAACGACTCTGCGCTGCAATAGCATCTCGTGCGAGAGGGCGGGTGGACTGCTGCCTCGATCAATGAAGGACACTTCTGTTCCCGAGCAGCCTCGCCGCGGCTTCAGTACGCAATCGGTCTGTCTGATCAGTGTCCGTGTTTCGGGGTCGGCGCTGGTGAATACCGAGGGTGCGGTCACTCCCCGGGCAATAGCGTGATCAACAAACAGCAGTTTGTCGTGCCACTGGGTAATCCAATATGAGGAAGGGCCCACGTAACGGACTTCGGGCGGCAGCCGTTCAACGAGATTGGCCACATGGCAGATTTCCTCGGAGGCGGGGATCAAATCTGTCACCCCTTCGCGCTCAATAATGGCGAGAATATCTTGCTGCCAAGCAGCGATGTCAGCATTGGGCGCAGTGACTTGATAGTTTTTTGTGACTGCCCGGCTGACGGAGCAGAGTTGACGCCTCAGCGGGTCCGCGACGATCACTTTGACGCCATTGCGGTGCAGCGCTCGTGCCAAGGTCAGGGCCTTGGGAAATCGTCCTACTGTCAAAAGTGCGGTTCTCACCACTCCCCCGAGCCAATAATGCCCCTATGTACTAATAGTTGTACTGTATTTATGTCAAACAATCTATACGCAATCGGCCGCAAAGTGGCGCTGAAAAGTGCCGTTGAGAGTTTCAATGGGTGTGTTCACTCTAACCTGCGTGAGTCAACCTTGGCGAGACGGCGCAAGATGAAGTAAGACAGTGAGACTTTGTTTGCGTACAACATTCGTGAACAATTGGCGCTTGCTGAACCCGATGCACCGACCGTTAGTGGATAGCTTATCCATAGAGTCTGTTGCACCGTAGAGTAGAGAGACACCCCTGTTTTCACGCGGACGCCTAAGTTAAGGTGCCCGCCCAATTCGCAACTCATTGAGATCCGCCACCGCCATGAATGCCAAAGTTGATTTACCCGGACACGCTCGTTATCCCAACCTTTTTTCGCCGCTGGACCTGGGACATACGCAACTGCGTAACCGATGCATTATGGGTTCGATGCACACCGGCCTCGAGGAGCAGCCGGACGGGTTTGAGCGCATGGCGGCGTTCTACGCTGAGCGCGCAGCCGGCGGCGTGGGCATGATCATTACCGGTGGTATTTCCCCTAATGAGGAAGGGGGCATGGTGGTGACCGACGAGCACGGAAAGCCACTGGCGGCGGCTTCCAAGTTGAATAATGATGAAGAGGCTGCGGGTCATCGCATCGTTACTGACGCGGTCCACCGCGCTGCACCCGATTGCAAAATTTGCCTGCAGATACTGCACATGGGCGCGCTGGCCTACAACGCGGGTGCGGTGGCACCTTCTCCAATTCGATCCCGTATCGGTGCGTTCTCGCCCAATGAACTCGACGAGGCGGGCATCGAAAAACAGATTGCCGATCACGCGCATTGCGCGCAACTCGCCCGACAAGCGGGCTACGACGGCGTTGAAATTATCGGCTCAGCCGGCTACCTGCTCTCAACCTTTTTGGTGGAGAAGACCAATCAGCGTCAGGATCAGTGGGGTGGCAGCTATGAAAACCGGATGCGCTTCCCCGTGGAAGTGGTGCGACGTGTTCGTGAGGCGGTGGGTCCAGACTTTATCGTTATATTTCGTATTGCCGCCATGGATATGCTCCACGGTGGAATGAGCTGGGATGAGATAGCGCTACTTTCCAAAGCCCTCGAGGCCGCGGGCGTGTCAATTATCTCGACGCACTTCACCTGGCACGAATCTCAGGTGCCGACCATTGCCACCATGGTGCCGAGACGCGCCTTCACCGGCGTCACCCGTCGTGTGCGCAATGAGGTATCAGTGCCGGTGATTACGTCGAATCGCATCAACATGCCCGACGTCGCCGAAGCCGTCCTGGCTGACGGCGATGCCGACCTGGTGTCAATGGCGCGGCCGATGCTGGCCGATGCCGAGTTGATGAAAAAATCGGCTGAGGGTCGGGAGCACGAAATCAACACCTGCATCGCCTGCAATCAGGCGTGTCTAGACCATACTTTTGCGATGAAAACCACGTCGTGCCTGGTCAATCCTCGAGCGTGCCACGAAACGGTGCTGAATTGGTCGCCTGCCACAGAAGCTAAACAGATTGCGGTTATCGGTGCCGGGCCGGCGGGGCTCGCCTACGCCACGGTGGCCGCTGAACGTGGCCACCATGTAACGCTGATTGATGGTGCCGATGAAATTGGCGGTCAGTTCAATTTGGCCAAGCAAGTGCCGGGCAAGGAAGAGTTCCACGAAACGATTCGCTATTACCGCGCCATGCTCGAGAAATATCAGGTCACGGTAAAGTTGGGTGCGCGCGTCGATGCAGAAGCGCTTAGTGAATCTGGCTTCGATCACATCGTGGTTGCCACTGGCATCAATCCCCGCGTACCCCAGATTCCCGGTGTCGACCACGAAAAAGTGGTGGGCTATATCGATGCGATCAGAGGACATAAACCGATCGGCAAAAAAGTGGCGGTTGTGGGTGCGGGCGGGATCGGTTTCGACGTCACTGAACTGATTACCCATGAGGGCACGAGCTCGGCGCTGGATATCGACCTGTTCGCTAAAGAGTGGGGTGTGGATTTTGAAAATCACCCCCGTGGCGGCGTCACTGGTGTTGAACCCGTTGTGCAGAAGGCCGATCGCGAGGTGTGGCTGATGCAACGCAAGGAGACGCCGGTCGGCCGTGGCTTGGGCAAAACCACGGGGTGGACAAAGCGACTCCTGCTCAATCGCCGTGGCGTCAACATGATCAATGCGGTGGAGTACGTGCGCATTGATGACGACGGGCTGCATGTGCTGGTGGGCGGACAACCTAAAACCTTTGATGTTGATACCGTGATTATTTGTGCAGGCCAGGAGCCGGAGCGCGGTTTATACGACGCGCTGGATGCCAAGGGCCTGTCGGTAGAGCTGGTGGGCGGTGCCTTTGAGGCGGCTGAACTGGATGCTAAAACCGCCATCAATCAGGCCACCCGACTCGCCGCGGCGATCTAGCGGTTTCAGGGGGGTATTCAGGGATCGAGGCGGCCTTTGGTTGCCGCCCAATTCGTAATACGTTTGCGCGTGACAGCGTGGCCTTTGGCTGGCACCCTGCACGCCGCACGTAACGAGAGATGATTAGAGAGGAAATTCACCCATGGCTCGCTGGGAATGCATTGTTTGCGGACTGATTTACGACGAGAGAGAGGGCTGGCCGGAAGACGGCATTGCCCCCGGTACCAAGTGGGAAGATGTACCCGAGGACTGGACCTGCCCAGACTGTGGTGTGGGCAAGGCCGACTTCGAGCTAATACCGGGTTCCGACGCTGAAGGCAGTGCCGCTACAGCCGACGATGCTGAATCGTCGGCCGCCACTAGTGCTCGTCATGTGGTCGTCATTGGTTCAGGACTCGCGGGTTACGGTCTGGTGCGGGAGCTGCGTCGCAAGGATGAAGGCGTTGCTATTACAGTACTGACGTCTGATGGTGGCGAGGGCTATTCCAAGCCGATGATTTCCACCGGATACACCAAGGACTTGGACGCCGACAAATTGGCGGCGCAAAGTGCCAGCGAACTGGCAGAGCAACTGAATGTAACGGTCCGAATCCGGACCAAGGTTGCCAGTATCGATACGGCACAGCAGCAGGTTCATCTTGAGGGCGGTGAGCGCCTCCCATACAGCGAACTGATTCTGGCATTGGGTGCAGAGCTCATTCGCCCCCCCATCGGTGGAGACGCTGCGGGCGATGTGCTGGGGGTCAATGACCTTGACGACTACCGGCGTTTTCGCGACTTGCTGGCGGCCAGAGGCGCCAAAAAGATCGCCATTATTGGCGCTGGCCTGATCGGCTGCGAGTTTACCAATGACTTGCTCAACGGGGGATTTTCGGTTGAGGCGGTAGACCCACTGGGTTGGTGTTTGCCCACGCTGCTACCAGAGCGTTCCGGTCGCGCAGTGCAGGCCGCGCTTGAGGAAAAAGGCGCCACCTTCCATTTTGGTCCGCTTGCCACGGAGGTTAATCGCGCCGGTGAGAGCTATGTTGTGTCGCTGAATAATGGACAAACTATTGAGGCGGACGCAGTGCTTTGCGCGGTGGGCGTGCGACCGCGTTCTGCACTCGCAGCAGAGGCGGGAATTGAGGTGAATCGCGGCATCGTCACCGATCGCCACTTACGCACCAGTGCGCCCAACGTCTTCGCGATGGGTGATTGCGCTGAAGTAGCGGGGCACGTGCTGGTTTATGTGGCGCCACTGATGGCCGCCGCGCGAGCGTTGGCCGCAACTCTGGCGGGTGAGCCCACCGCGGTGAGCTATCCGGCGATGCCGGTGGCGATCAAAACGCCCGCGTGCCCTATCGTGGTGTCGCCTCCAGCAAAAGATGCGCAGGGCGATTGGCATTTTGAGGGAGAGGCGCCCGATATCAAGGCGCTGTTCAGATCAGAAGCCGGCGATCTGTTGGGCTTTGCGCTGACGGGTCAGGCCGTGAAAGAGCGCATGGCGTTGGCGAAAGAGCTGCCGCCTATTCTTGAATGAGGTGAGATATCAGGAAACAAAAAACCCGCCATCAGGCGGGTTTTTTGTGGGTGAATAACGATCAGAACTGGTACCGTATATCCATTCCACACGTTGATGGTGAGCCCCACTGTGACAAGTTCAGGCCGAGGGAGGGCCCGAAGTTGAAACTGAACGTGCGGTACTCTTCGTCGGTGATGTTGCGGCCCCAGAGCGATACGTTGAGCGCGCTGCCGTTATCCATCGGGCGGATCCAGCTCCATGCAGCCAAAGTCCGCACTCATGAACTGCGCCCGATTGTAGGTAGCTAGGTCACCACCATCTTCCTGCCAGGCGTCAAACGCCTGCCGTGAAGTCAAGCGCCTGCCGTAAAAAAGCCTGCGTGTGCAGGCTTTATTGGTGTCATATGAAACTTGTTTTAGCGCGGAATCGCTATCGAGCAGCCTTGCATGCTAAAGACTTATTGACACATCAAGGCCATAGGTGCGCGGTGCACCGTACATCTGTGTATTCACGCCAAGACCTGCACGCAGGCCGTAGCCAAATGTGCGGTAGTCTTCGTCGGTCAAGTTCATACCCCATGCCGCTACCGTTAAAATATTACCTCCAGATAATTCATACTCCCAAGAGAGACGCGAATTGATCAGGGTACGTTCATCGATTTTACGGGTGTCCATGGCTACCGGCAGGCCACCGATGACGTCCCCCTCGACGAGTAGAGATTGTGTTTCGGTCTGCCAAGAGCCGTTTAGGTTCCAGCTCACCAGTGATGACGCAGACTGGAACAGATCCCAATCAATACTCCACGTAACCTGGTCGTCCGGCGCTAATCCACGGCCCACTAAGCCCAGTGCATTAACGTCTAGGATGGACCCATTGGGTGCTATATTGGCTGGGTACTCATCAAAGTCGCCATTGATGTGCGCCCAATTCACGTTCGCCACGAAACTGTTAGCGAGCTGCCAAGTAAGCGAGACTTCTAGGCCGTCACGCTTTGCTTTGCCTGCATTATTGATGCCGCTAACGAGTGCGCCATTTTGCTCAGCTACCGAATTGACTTGCAGATCCTTGTAGTCATATTGGAATGCTGAGGCATTAAGTCTCATACGACCGTCCATAAGGGTGGACTTGAATCCCACCTCGATATTAGTCATGTCCTCTTCATCGTAGCCGTCGGCTCCAAGACCGGGAGTGTAAGACCCGCCATTAAACCCGCCACTTCGATAACCGGTCGAGTAGGTTGCGTAGACATTCATGTCGTCTGAAATATTGTATTTAGCAGTCATGCGGCCTGATAAATTGTCAAAGTCAGCACTCTCTTTCTCCCCGAAGAAGGACGCCTTGGGCATCGTGCTCTCATCTGCGCCTGACGCTACATAACTCCCAGCCCAGTCGAATCCAGCGATACTGCCGGTTGCAAATAGTTGGCCGAACAGCCGGTCAAATGTCCCAGGCATCGCGCGGTGCAGGTAGGTAATATCCTTCGTTTCCTCCGTATAGCGGAGTCCACCGGTCAGAGAGAAATTACCCATGTCCCAAGTAACCTCCCCGAACACTGCTAGGGAGTCACTATCGAGATCAAACGCAACACTGTCGGAGTACGCCAACGGGAAACTAAAGCTACGAACCCCTCTACTCTGGGCGCTATCCTCGTAGTAATAAACGCCAGCTACGTAACTCACTGTATCGCTGAGCTCACCAATGAATTGAAGCTCCTGTGAGAACTGATCGTACTCATTCTTGGAGTCAATCAACGTATAGAGGGGAGTGGATCCGTACTCATTTATGCCATCTATCAAGGAGAGAGCAAGACTGAATTGATTCACGGCCGGCGGGAAAGGCACTTGCCCAAACAACAGTCCTCCAATTGTCGAGAGAACCGCGTCGTGCAAAATACCTCCATCGACGCTATTGTCCATGCCGTCGATATCGTTGGTGTCGAGCGCAGCCGTATCGCGATAGCCAGTAATAGACTTAACCGTGAGTGAATCACTGACTTGCCAGCTCATTGTCAACGAGTGCGCATCCACCTCGCTCTGGCTCGTGTTTGAATAGTCGGCGCCACTACCACCTTCTCTAGTGCCAAAACGCCCTTGTCGCTCTCCAAACCAGGCAACGTAATCATCAGCCCAATTTACGAACTGTTGAATTTGTGGCAGCGGGGCATTTGGCAGAACGAACGCTTTAACGCCGGCCGAAATCCCCGCAATTGTTTGCAGTCTGGAGTCCGTATCGAAAGAAACTTGAGTCGGATAGCCCGGTGCAAACGGCGCCGCGCCGGCGGTTGGATAAAAACCGTCGGCCTTCAGCATACCGGTGTTCTCATCTATTTCACTGCGCTGATAACTGTAATCAACACCGAATGCGTCAGACGGATTCCAGCTCAGAGCAATACGGTACCCCTCTCTATCCAAGCCTTGGAAATCTTGCTGGGTTGTACTGGAGTTGTTGAAAAATGGGTCTCGCTCGCGGGTCTGAAACGACGCGGCCATCGAAAATGTATCTGATAATGGAACATCCACTCGCCCCTGCAGGCTCTGGTAGCCATAATTACCAGCGGAAAGAATGAGCCTCGCTGCCATTTCACTGCCAGGTTTGCGAGAAATAAAGTTAACGGCTCCGCCGGTGGAATTCCGTCCGTAAAGTGTTCCCTGAGGGCCGCGCAGAATCTCTACTCGCTCAAGATCGAGCACATCTACGCCATTACCGGTTCCTTTGCCTACATAGACCCCGTCCACATAGACCGCATTTGCGGGATCCTGCCACAGGGTAGGGTTGCCAGAGCCCACTCCACGAATATTCAGGCTGATCGTGCCACGTGTTGTTGGACTTTCGTAGCCAACGACTCCGACAGCTGTATTAAACAAATCTTTTACATTTGTTATCCCACGCTTTTGGATTTCTTCAGCATCGAAAGCCTCCATCGCAATGGGCGTGTCCTGTATATTTGCCTCACGGAACTCGGCAGTCACAATGACCTCCTCTAACTGCGCGGAAACGCCTTGCGCGGACAACGCTACCCAGACTGCCGAGGCGATAAGGGTTCGATGAGTTAATGGCTTCATTCGGAATGACCTCTCGTATTGTTGTTAAGTCTGCGGTCTTGGACCCAGCTACTGGCGGTTTGCGGGCTTTTTGACCCACCCTCACACGCGCAAATTACCCGTGAAAACGCGGGTCTGACAACGGTGGAGCCTAGTCCATTTGGGTGTTTTGGCATAAATACTGCCAATATATTTTTGTTGGCCTACTGTGCGGCGCCCCTGAATGCGCGCATGACAGCCTCCACGTCCCAATAGGCGCGCAAGGCGGCGATTTCGCCTGCCTCGTTGACGTGGTAGGTCACCACCATTTCAATGTGAAGCGCGTGGGCGCCGATTTGGTTGGTGGCAGTGATATGGCAGGCGCAAGACGATGGGCCGCTAGGTATGCGCAGCTGCGAGTGGAACGTGGTGTTTGCCGGCCCGATGACCTGGTCCCAAAAACCGGCGATAGCCGCTTTTCCTTGAAACCCGTGCCCGTCAGGGTCGTGCGGCGAGGGTCCTACCGGATCCTGTACCTCGGCGTCCTCTGCGAACAAGCTGAGCCACGCGCTCTTATCGCCGCGCTCCGCCGCCTCGATCGATAACAAGTGTGCGCGGATGGCGGGGTGATCGCTGCTATCGGTCATCATGGGTATCCTCAGTTAGGTCGGCACCAAGATTGACGCCTTCGTCGGTGTTGCAACGGGCGAGGTCGGCGTCGCACGCTAACCGCCAAAGCGTCTTTGCGCACCCAGCATGCGCCCTCGTATTTGCTCGCGACGCGCGTCGGGCGTAATCCGTGGTACTTCGTCATCGCTGTACTGACTCAGATCGCTCAGGGTGATTTTCTTTGCGCGTGGCCAGTTATTTTCCTCGGGCATGCCCCGAAGCCCCTGCCAGCGCATAAACAGTAATCCCTGATTAAAGCCCGCTGTGTCGAGCCAGTTGGCGACGCCGGGGTCCTGCCCGGCGATCACTATCGTGCAGACATTTGTCGCCGAGCAGGCCATTTGCGACTGGTTGAGGCTGGTAACACGGGTCTCGTAGTCGAGACTCGTAAACCACAGCGACCCTAATTGCAGTGACACGTAGGGGGCATTATCTGGGCTGAAAGCGATCACTAATGCCTCATCGGGGGCTAAATCCCAACTGCCGTAGGCGGAGTATTGTCCGACCAGTCCCCCCGGGGTGGGACGCGGTGCAGACAGCTGGTTGAGCACCGCGCGCTGCCACATGTTCTCCGCAATCTCGAGCCAGCTGCGCGTTCTGTCCACGAGGGACTGACTGGTCCGATCCAGTGCGTGGGCCATCGCTTCCGAGGAATTCACGGCGGCTGAAGCGAGGGGCTGATCGATGCGTTCTATGACGAGCTTGGGTGGCTCCTCGTTGAGCCAGTCATTGAAGGTCGCTCGGACAATCAGGGTTTCAGCGCCCACCGTGCTTTGTATCCAGTTTGGGGCTGAATCCGGCCGTTCACGGCTCACAATAACTTCAAAATTGCCCTCGTCGTCAGCGATTAGCGTCTCGTTGTCGAGCACTGCAACATTGGTGCTGCTACCGGCGCTACCTACGCCAGGCTGGCCGATGACCAGCTGAAAAATGAGTTGCGCGTGGCTACCCCGGTTACCTGTAATTCGATAGACGCCGTCATCCGCCAGCAGCGCTTGGTAGTAATTGTTGTCGGGGTTTTCCAGGCCGGCCTTACTGGTCCAGTCAACATAACGCGCAAAACGAGGGTGGTCATGCGATAAGAGGGCGCCCGCTTTGATCGAGCCAATAGTGAATTGCAGAACGCCCCGGTAGGCATCTGCTATGGCGCGATCGTTGTTAAAGAAAGCGCTGGCACGATAAAGGTCGAGCGCTTGCCTTTGTGCGTCGAGATAGCGCTCAAAGGCAGCTTGCAGTGGTCCGTCGGGCGCGGATTGTGTGTCGCCGACGGAGTCAGCACGCGGTGATGCAGGCGCGGCTAACAACACACTTGCTATCATCAATAATAATGCCGGGCGCATACGGACGTCCCCATTTTGGACTATCGGTCGACGAAAGACCGAGCGTTATACTGCGACCAAATTCAAACGTATGGACCATGGCATTGTCCAGCCCACACACCACAGCCCTGAGCAAGGCCTGGGAACCGCTTCGAATCGGCCCCACTACCCTGCGTAACGCCTTTATCAAGGCGGCGACCAACGAAAACATGTCGCGTAACGGCGTGCCGACTCAGGCCATGCTCGAGCACCACCGCGAGTTGGCTGCTGGAGGTGTCGGCATGAGCACCATGGCTTATCTGTCGGTAGACAAAGTCGGTCGGACGCTGTCGGATCAGATCTGGCTGCGGCCTGAGGTACTCCCCGATCTCAAGGCAGTGACGGACGCGGTCCACGCTGCCGGGGGCAAGATCGCAGCGCAAATCACCCACGGTGGTTCCTTCGTCACCGGTGCGTTCGTGGGCCTTCCCCTGCAAAGCGCCAGCGCTGGCTTGAATGCGGCGGGGCTGTTGTGTGGCAACGTGTTTCGTCGTGCCATGAATGCCCGGGATATGGATCGCATGGTGGCGCTGTTTGTGCAGGGTGCCGAGCTGTGCGTGGAGGCGGGGTTTGACGCCGTCGAGATCCACATGGGTCACGGCTATTTATTAAACCAGTTTATCTCTCCCATGGATAACCGGCGTAGCGATGAGTTCGGGGGCAGCCCCGAAAACCGTGTGCGTTTTCCCGCGCGCGTATTGAAGGCGGTTAAAACTGCGGTAGGTGACCGCGTCGGGGTGCTGGCAAAAATCAATGTGGACGATGGTCGCGCGCGCGGTGCGCATGTTGAGGACGCGATTGTCACTGCCCGGGCCCTTGAGGAGGCGGGCGCCGATATGCTCGTGCTATCGGGCGGTCGCAACGTCGAATCCAACTGGTTTACCTTCGGCAGCAACATGAACCTCGACGCCATGATGCGCGTGATGGGCAAATGGACCTTGAGTGGTATGGCGGTGGCCACAACGGCCAAGACGGCGCCCAAGATTACATTTAAAGAGCTCTATTTTTGGGAGTACTCGATCCGCATTCGCGAAGCTGTAAGCCTGCCGCTGGCATTTATTGGCGGTGTTAAGAGCACGGAGAATGTGGCGCAAATCATGGCGGCGGGATTCGAGGCGGTGGTCATGGGCCGCGCGTTGCTTCGCGAACCCGATCTCATCAATAAGTGGCAGAGCAACTCCGAAGAGCCGTCACTCTGTGATAACTGCAACAGTTGCGTGGCCTATATCTACCATCCCGCGGGTACCTGGTGCATTCATCGTCCGGCGAACGAGCTCGAGAAGAATCGCATCCCAGCGTCGCAGGTGGCGTAGCTAATCAGCCGCTGAGCAATGCCTCAAGCTTTTCCTGATCTGCGACGAATCGGCGGATGCCGTCACTCAGTTTTTCTGTGACCATCGGGTCCTGATTATTGGCAAACAAAAAAGCGCTGTGGCTTAGCAGCGCAGGCCGTTGGTGCTGCACCCCGTTGTCGATGAGTCGCTGCGAGAGTTCCGCGTCGTCGCCCTCCAGGGCTTGCAGTAGATCGGGGCTGATTGTCAGCCGATCGCATCCAGCCAGCGCCTCAACCTGCCCGGTGTTGCGAAAGCTGGCGCCCATGACCACTGTATTAAACCCATGCGCTTTGAAGTGATTGTAGATCCGCGTGACGGATTGCACGCCGGGGTCTTGGCTGGGGTCTTCTACCGTGAGTGAGGTGTTGGCGGTGTACCAATCGGTGATGCGTCCAACAAAGGGTGAGATTAAAAATACCCCGGCGTCGGCACAGGCACAGGCCTGTTCAAAACTGAAAATGAGTGTGGCGTTGCAGTGAATGCCCCGTTGCTCCAGTACCTCGGCGGCGCGAATGCCCTCCCAGGTGGCAGCGACTTTGATCAGCACGCGATCAGCGCCAATACCCGCATCGGCGTATAGCACGATCAATTTCTCGGCCTTGGCGATGGTGGCGGCCGTGTCGAAGGACAATCGGGCATCAACTTCCGTGCTGATCACACCGGGAATCACCTGACTGATTTCGCTCCCCACCATCACAGCAAAGCGATCGACTTTATCTGCGAGCGTGTCTCCAGAGCCCAAGAGCGCTGCGATTTGATCTGCGAATTGGGGTAGTGATGCCGCCTTGAGCAGCAAAGAGGGATTGGTGGTGGCGTCGGTGGGCTTGAGGCGGGTAATTGCTTCGAGGTCGCCGGTATCCGCCACCACGGTGGTCATAGCGCGTAATTGTTCGAGCTTGTTCATTGTTGATTGGTTCATCGCTTGCTGCATAGACACAGCCGGGGAGCATAGCAGAGGACGGGGCCAACCCGGTGACTGAATTGTATACTGTGGCGCTCGTTGTCACGTTGAGGCACCAACATGCAGGCTATGAAACTATCCGCCCCCGGTGGAATCGATAAACTCCACCTCGCGGACATTGAACCGCGCGCACCCGGATTCGGCGAGGTTCAGGTGCGTATTCACGCGACCTCCCTGAACTTTCATGATTACGCTGTGGTCACCGGCCTACTCCCTACTGATGATGGGCGCATCCCCATGTCCGACGGTGCCGGCGTCGTGACGGCGGTGGGTGAGGGCGTCACCGAGTTCGCCGAGGGTGATCGCGTGCTGAGCTACTTTTTCCCCAATTGGCCGGGTGGCCGTCCCACCTTGCCCCAGCTGATTGGCGTACCCGGGGACCACATCGACGGTTTTGCTGCGCAAACGGTTACTATGCCGGCGAATGCCTTTAGCCATATGCCCACCAACCTTGATTTTGCTGCCGCTTCGACACTGAGTTGCGCCGGGTTAACGGCGTGGCGTGCGTTGGTGGTGGAGACTGACTTGAAGCCCGGGGATTGGGTGCTGGTGCAGGGGAGCGGCGGGGGATCGGTAGTGGCGTTGCAAATAGCCCGCATGATGGGCTGTCGCGTTATCGCGACTTCCTCCTCCGACGCCAAGCTCGAGCGGTTGGGCGCGCTGGGTGCGGAGCATTTGATCAACTATAAAGCGCACGCCAATTGGGGCGAGCAGGCGTTTGAACTCACAGGGGGAAGAGGGGTTGATCTGGTCGTTGAGGTCGGGGGACCCGGTAATCTCCCTCAGTCCATCAGCGCCCTCGCCGTCGACGGCTGTATCAGCCTGATTGGTGTCCTCACCGGTTGGGCCGGCGAGGTGCCCACGGCGGCCCTAATGACTAAAAATGGGCGTATCAGCGGCATCACCGTAGGCAGCCAGGCTGATCAGGCCCACATGATCGCGGCGGTCGAAGCCCATGACTTGCAGCCGGTGATCGACCAGACGTTCCCGCTGGCGGGGTTGGGTGAGGCTTTTCGTTATCAGGAGTCGCAGCAACACTTTGGTAAGATCTGCGTTGAGTTTTAGCGCGGCGGTACTCTTGTCCCCTGACATAGCAGTCAGTTAGGGTAGTGCCATCTAGTGAATCAGAGCACAGGTAGTTTGCATGCTACTGCCGTTACAGCGCTTGGTGTCAATGGTTACTTTGGCCAGCCCGCTGGGGGCCATTATTTTTGCGCAACCGGCGCACACCGAAGATCAGCATCCCTATCTTTCAAAAAAACATGGGCTCACCGTAGGTGCCTTTCGGCAACAAAGTGAGGCGAGCCTGACGGCCGCCCGAGAACCGCTTGAGCCGACTGCGGTAGACCTTGAAGCAATGGGCCTGAAAGATCGTGACACCACGTGGATGGTCGAGTACCGCTTTCGAAAAAATCCCCGATGGCAGTACTCGGCGTCGCTTTACCGTTATCGCCAGTCGGGTGATCTGACTGCCGAAACGGCCTTTAACTTCGACGGCGTCGAGGTCGAAGTCGGTTCAGCGCTTGAAACCTCCCTGACCATCGATACTTACATCTTTGATGCGATGTATACCCTGCGGCGAACGCGCCATTCAGAGTTGGCTATTGGTGGGGGCTTCCACGTGCTGGATAACGACGTAATAGTCAATTCGCGCCGCAGGGTAAATGGCAATGAAACGGCTCAGATCGAGCGCGGCCGCGCGGCGCTAATCGCGCCGCTCCCCAACCTCAGAGCGACTTACTTCCATGCATTCAGTCCCAAGCTGTCGCTGATGGCGACAGCAGGGTGGTTGTCGCTCAGCTATGAACAATACGACGGTGATTTTCGCTACCTCCGGCTCAAAGCGGAGTATTTGCTGACGGATGCCTTGGGAGTGAGTGCGGGCTTTCAATTTTCGTCCATCGATGCTCAGGAGAATCTGGATCGGGGCTACAACCGCTTCGATGTAGAGTTCTCGGGCCTGACCGTTGGCGTAAGCTACGCCTTTTGAGATTTCAGCAGGATTCGGATTGAGTCATTTATCGCTATGCCCTAAGGTGACGTTTGAGTAGCTATCTCGCTACCGAAAAAAAGGGGGAGCATAACGATGAGATTTATTTTTCTGACAGCACTTCTCGCTGTTTGGGCGGGTACAGCGCAGGCGGGAGAGCCCGATGGGCCACACGACGGTGCTGAGTGGCAGATCTGGGCTTATTCCAGTGCAGCGCCAGCGCCACTGGG
>Ga0181557_1003117_pt1 | contig 16373 bp, 15 predicted proteins | sample 011ome_23_FD_148632 | JGI IMG/M metagenome (GOLD analysis project Ga0181557, IMG submission 148632) | Coastal salt marsh microbial communities from the Groves Creek Marsh, Skidaway Island, Georgia - 011506CT metaG (spades assembly) | ecosystem: Environmental > Aquatic > Marine > Intertidal zone...
GCAAAACGCCGTGATGATGGCGGGATGCGCCATGATGACCTCTTCAACCTCGACTGGCGATACATTCATGCCGCCCGCTTTAATCAGCTCTTTGATTCGGCCCTTGAAGTGCAAATGACCCGTCTCATCCTCATAGCCAAGATCACCCGTTTTGAAGTAACCATCGGGATCGAAAGCCTTTTGGGTGGCCTCAAGGTCGTTCAAATAGCCCAGAAGGACCCGCCCCTTGATACGAATCTCGCCAATTTCTCCTGTCGGCAGTACCGCATCGGTCAGGGGATCACAAATCCGCGCCTGATTGCCGGGTAACGGTTGACCGACGCACCTAAGTCGCTGCTCAAGCGGTTGCGTAGCGTCGGTGACGTGGCAGTTTCCGTAGGTTTCGGTCAGTCCATAAATATTACATATGTCGGTGAGGCCTGCGTCCACGAGGCGTTGAATTTGTTCTGGTGATCCGATGGTCGCCCCACCGCGCATTTCGCTGAAGCCGAAGGTCGCATAAGGCTCGCTCTCAATGAGCGCAGTGACCATGTTGGGGGTACCGTAGAACAGCGTACACCCGGTCTCGTTTATCAACCGGATGGCAACTGCAGCGTCAAAATGCGACTGTAGGACCAGCGAAGCACCATGTGTCATCACATTGAATAAGGCGTTTTCGCAGCCCAGCCCCCAAAAAAGAGAAACCGCCAACCACAGGCGATCGTTGGGACCGACGTGTTGTCGCTGACCAATGTGCCACATGTTTTCTATCATGGGCGCGTGCTGTAAGAGCACACCTTTTGGGCGTGCAGTAGAACCGGATGTGTAGAGTAAATAGCAGATATCGTCCGGCGCTACAGCGTCCCTAGCGGCTTGGAAGTCGGTTACTGGCGTTTGATTCGCGAGCTGTCTAATATCGCTCCAGCGCTGGTATTGACCGTTATCAGCGACTTCATCGGTAACGATGACGTGCCGTAAATGCGCAAGGTCTTGTATGGATGATTCCCGAATTTCTTCGAGCATGTGCAGGTAGTCATTCTTGAGATACCGGCCGGAGGTGATCAGCGCGCGGGCTTGTGAGTGCTTTAAAAAATATTGCAGCTCATTGGTTGTCGCCCAGGTGTTCAACCCAACCATCACTGCGCCGATGCTACAAATTGCAAAATCCGCGACGATCCATTCAATGCGATTGCCCATCAGAATCGCAACAGGGTCACCGCGCCGGATACCCAGTGCCATCAATCCGCGGGCAAAGGATTGAACCGCTTCTTCGAAGGCTTGATAGGTTAGCGTTTGACCTGGCTCAATTAAAAAGGGATGCTCTGGATACCGTTGCGCCATCTCCGTGACAAGCGCAGGAAGGGTTCGGCTAACGGGTGGACTTTGCTGAACTGGCAAGATTGCGCCCTCCTCTGACCACTGTAAACAGTCACATCGAGGTTTGACTGTCAACTGCATGACAGTCCCACGCAGATTCGGGATAGGATGATGCGCTGTAGCGTTTTTCGGGAGTGATTTATGGGTCAGGGACCGCTGTCGCACCTCAAGGTGATCGATCTTTCACGGGTTCGTGCAGGGCCCAATTGCGTGCGTGTCCTGGCTGACTTTGGCGCACAAGTGATCCGCGTTGAGCCCCCGCCCGGGGTTGATCCCAATGAAAGCATGTTCATGGGAAATCGAAACAGCGGCGACTTCCAAAACCTGAACCGAAATAAGCGCTCACTCACACTGAACTTCAAAAAACCAGAGGCTATTGAGGTCTTCATGCGGCTGGTTCGTGAGGCAGATGTGGTGGTAGAAAATTGGCGACCGGACGTCAAAGCGCGGCTTGGATTGGATTATGAATCGCTTCGACAGGTAAACCCCCGGATCATTTTGGCCAGTATCTCGGGCTATGGCCAGACCGGCCCCTACGTCAAGCGACCCAGCTTCGACCAGGTGATGCAGGGTATGGGCGGACTCATGAGCGTGACTGGCGACCCGGGCAGCGGGCCTATGCGAGCGGGCACTGCGGTTGCAGACCTCAGTGCCGGGCTTTACGCGGCGATCGGTATTTTTGTCGCCCTGACCGAACGAGAGAAGTCGTCACAAGGGCAATGGGTACAAAGTGATTTGTTACACGCGCAAATTGCGATGATGGATTTTCAGGTCGCACGCTATGCCAATGAGGGAACTGTTCCCGTCCAGGAGGGTAATAACCACCCAACGTGCGCGCCCATGGGCATGTTCAAAGCGTCGGATGGGCACCTGAATTTGGGTGTTGCGGGCGACGGGTTGTGGGCGCGTTTTTGTCGGCTGATCGGCACTGAGGCTTGGCTGGCAGAGCCTGATTTTGCGGATGAGGCGCTAAGGGTCAAACATCGACCACGCTTAAATGCACTGGTGAACGAAGTTTTCAGTCAACAAACCGTCGCCTATTGGGTCAAATTATTGAACGACGGCGGCGTCCCGGCTGGGCCGGTTTACAGTATTCCAGACCTGCTTTCTGATGAGCAGGTGCAACATCTGGGTGTTTTACATCAGCTTCAAGTACCGCATAACGAAAACAAGCAGATGTCGTATTTGACACAACCTGTCAAATTGTCACGAACCCCAGCCACAGTCAGAGCGCCAGCGCCTGAATGGGGTGAGCACACGGACGATATCTTGATCGAGTTGGGCTATTCCAACGACGAAATAAACGAACTTCGCAGTAAAGGGGTTACCTCATGAGCGGCACTGTCTCCCTAAGCAACGTTGGCCACGTCGCTCACATCCTCATCGACGACATCCCTAACTACAACGCGATGACGTTGCAGATGTGGCACGAGATGGCGGCTGCGATCACCTCAATCAACGAGAACGCTGATGTGCGTGTGGCTGTTATTCGCGGTGCGGGGGATCGCGCCTTTGTCTCAGGCGCCAACATCACAGAATTTGAAAAGGTACGCAGCTCCAGCGAGACAACGGCAATCTACAACGCTGCAGTCAAGGCTGCACAATCCGCGATATCGCTTTGCCGCGTCCCTGTAATCGCATCGATACAGGGTATTTGTTACGGTGGTGGTTTAGGCTTGGCCTTGTCATGTGACCTGCGCTATGCCAGCGCTGAATCCAAATTCAGAGTGCCCGCCGCACGCCTCGGCCTAGGCTATGGCGTAGAGGGAGTCCAGTCAATGCTTGAGAATATCCGTCCCAGCGTCGTCGCCGAAGCTTTGTACCGCTCGAAGGTCTACACAGCAGAAGAGGCGCTTGCGGCAGGCATGGTCAACGGAATCTTGCCCCAAGTTCATGACGGCGTTAATCAAATTGCTGACGAGATCGCCAACAACGCTCCCCTGACCATCCGCGCTGCCAAGTTGGCAATTCGCGCCGTCCTGAATGGCGACAGCGATGTAACGGTCGCAAACGAGGCGGTCGCAGCCTGCTTTGCCTCTGAAGATTACAAGGAAGGGCGCAAAGCCTTTAGTGAAAAAAGGCCACCTGTCTTCAGGGGTTTGTGACAACGTCTTTTTTGAGATGAGCCAGCAGCATCCAACTCACAAGGACACTGCCGACAGCAGCGATACAAAAGACCCATTGCGAAGAAACGTAGTCAATGATCTGGCCGCCTAACCACGCGTTCAAAGTCTGGCCCAAAAAAATCATCAATACAAACATACTCACACCAATGCCGCGTTGGGTGGAAATCTCTGTCGCCTGCAGCTGAATGGCGTTGTGGACCATCAGTAAACCGAATCCTGTAAGCAGACACAACAAAATGTCGAGCTGCCACAGGGAAGAAAACGCAATACCCATGAATCCCACAATTTGTAGAGCGGTGCCGATCCAGATGAGCTGTTGGGGCTCAAATAAGGCGAGCAACCTGCGTGCGTTTCGGGCATACAAGAATCCGCCCACGCTGTAGAACGCCAAAACACCGCCTGCAACCGCGACGGACAAGCCGATTGAAAGGTGCAAATGTGTTGGTAAAAATGCAATCGTCGAATACGTTAACAGGCCCTCAACCAAGCCAAGCATCAAAACCCAGCGGGCACGGGCGTCGCGCAACAAAAACTGAACGCGATGAACATGGGCAAGACTCAATGTCCAAAAGGTGTCAGTGGCCTCTGCATTGATTTTTTCGACTGTTGGAATCTTTTGAAGACGCCACGCAATCAGTAGAAACAGAAAGCTGAGTATGTAGAAAGCGTTGTGCCAACCGACCCACGCCACAATGAGGCCGCCTGACCATTGCCCGGTCATAGTGCCCATGACCGTCGCACTCATGAGGGTCGCAAGGCGCGCCTGCCGCTGATGGGTCGGTACGTTGTCACCCAACCAGGCGATGATCATCGGGATAATGCCACCCGAGGAAAAGCCCGTCAGAAATCGTCCGAAAAGGAGCATTTCGAAGCGATAGGCGAACCCGCAGATCAGCGCTCCCACCGCGCAGCCCAACAAGCACCAACGGACCGTGGCGACTTTACCCATGCGTTCAGCAAGACCGCCAGACACCAACTGCATAACTCCATACCCCATCGCGTACCAGCTCAAGGCTTGTGCCGCTTGCCCAGTCGTTAGATGAAAAATTTGACTGAACTCTGGCAACATGGCGTCACAGAAACGCATGGAATACATGCTTATAAACCCAGCCAAAACAATCACGCGTAGTGCGCGATCTATCTCTTCATCTTCTGGACTGGCAGTCATAGGCATGGAAATTTATAGCATTTTCGGTGACAAAAATATGTCCCTTTAAAGACGAACTCCCCTTGCGATCCGTGACTAAACAGCTAAAGTGGAGCAAATTTGTTGGAGACTGCAATGAATCCTAACCCCCGTATCCCTTACCGATTTTCTGGGCATGACACACAGCTCAATCCTCATCCAAAGGGGCGAATACTGGTCCATTTAGTGGTTAACGTGGAACATTGGGTGTTCGACGCCGCTATGCCACGAACCATCATTACACCGCCACACGGTAAGGAGACCATTCCTGACGTTCCCAATTTTTCATGGGCTGAATACGGAATGCGCTGCGGCTTACCCCGGATTCTTCGCGCAATCCAAGACCGCGGGCTTACCGCTTCCACGAGCATCAACGCCAGCGTCATCGATGCGTACCCCCAAGCCGCGGAGGCGATGCTCGAGGCGGGTTGGGAATTCATTGGACACGGCATGCATCAGAAAACGCTCAACTCGGCAACCGATGAACGTAAATTGGTGGAACTGGCTCTGGATAAGGTCAAGGGATTCACTGGCTATAAGCCGCGTGGTTGGCTCAGCCCTGGACTTCGAGAGACTCACGATACCCCAGACATACTGAAGGCATCTGGTATCGACTATTTGTGCGACTGGGTGCTTGACGACATTCCCGAATGGATGCAAACCAAGCATGGGGCGCTACTCGCCGTGCCCTATAACTTGGAGGTTAATGACTCGATCATTTTCGCAATCGAAAAGCATGATTCCGACCAGATGTACGAACGGGCCGTTCGGACCTTAAATCTATTCGAACGTGAGTCACGATCCATGCCGCGCATTTTTCCTATTGGCTTGCACCCTCACCTAATCGGAGTCCCCCACCGCTTCGAAACTTTGGAACGCTTGCTCGATAAATTAATATCGACAGACGGGGTCGCCTTCGTTCAAGGTCAAGAGATTTTTGACTGGTATCAACAGCAAATTCCCGCCCCTTTTTAAACAGTCCAGAGGCTCAGCATGGATCTAGAAATTCGCAACAAACGCGTACTTATTACCGGTAGTTCTAAGGGTATCGGCTTTGAGATCGCCAAAACATTTGCCCAAGAAGGTGCCTGCCCCATCTTGGTCTCACGAGACCTTGATCGGTTACGCACCGCAGCTGCCGAAATTCAAGCAACCACCGGTGTAGCCTGCGAGACTATCGCTGCGGACTTATCCCAATCAGGTACATCGGATACATTGCTGGCGCAGGTCGGTGTGGTTGATATCTTGGTCAATAACGCGGGGGCGATACCCGGGGGTGATATCAACCAAGTGGACGAGGCGACTTGGCGGGATGCCTGGGACTTAAAGGTATTTGGCTTTATCAATATGACGCGGAGTTTCTTGAAGCCGATGGCCGAGCGTGGTGAGGGCGTCATTCTCAACATCATCGGCCAAGCTGGATCTGCGCCGCGGTCAGACTATATCTGCGGATCGACGGGTAACGCGGCGCTCATGGCTTTTACCCGCGCAATTGGTGGTACGAGCGTAAATTCGGGCGTTAGGATTTTCGGCATCAATCCTGCACCGACCCGAAGTGATCGCATGGAAGGCTTGTTGCGGCGTCAGGCGAAAATTCGATTCGACGATGAGGAGAAATGGCAAGAGCTCACGAAACAGTTGGCGTTTGGTCGATTAATCGAACCACCCGAAATCGCACGATTAGCCGTTTTTTGCGGTTCACCGCTTTGCTCTTACTTGTCAGGCACTGTGATTGATGTGGATGGGGGCATGCTTTACGCCCCGCCGCGTTACTGAGCTGACCGTAACTTATCCAAAGATCCCTTGGCCTTGCAGTTTTGAGGCCAAAGCCAACAGGTGCGCATCCCGCCCCCGTGGGCCCACCAGCTGAAAGCCCGCAGGTAAGTGTGACAGGGGTGTTTTCACCGGAAAAGATATCGCTGGGCAACCGGTCAGGTTCGCAAGACAGCATGCTTGGGCCGTGTAACTAGCAACTGGCTCTGACTGCAGTGGAGCGACGGTCGGGGTGACGGGCATCAGGATGAGATCTACATCTTGAAACCACCGATGACTTGCGCGTTTAAGTGCGCGCTGCCGCCCAGTTGCTAGCTGAATTTTCTCAGCTGACACGGTTGTCCCGTAATCAAATGCGCGCTGCAATGCGGGTGATAATCGACCCAAATTGTTAGTCGTAAATTCCGACCAAACGCGAGCACCGGCTACCACCGTCAATAGCAGGGCTTGTCTGCGGTCGGCCTCGGGATCCCATTCAGGCAACTCAACATCCATGACATGGTGCCCTTGAGCAGACAGCCGCGTCAGTAACGTTTGCAGGCCTTGTTGGTGCGCCTCGTCTAACTGAAAAAGCGTTGATAGACCTGCCACACCGAATCGGATGACGTCCCGGTCAGCAGGCAGAATTTTTCGATGCGCAAACACCTCGTAGGCCGCGCATAAGTCAGGCAGCGATCGGGTCAATGGTCCCACTGAATCCAAACTTGTACATAAGGGCACAACTCCCTTGAGTGATGCGGCGTTCCAGCTGGGTTTGTAACCCCAAGTTCCGCAGTATGCCGCGGGCATTCGAATCGATCCCATGGTATCCGTGCCAAAGGCGAATTGGCACAGACCAGCTGCAACGGCAGCGGCGCTACCACCGCTTGATCCGCCGGGCGACCGAGCGGTGTCTAGCGGGTTCAGGCAGTTACCCCACGACGGGTTTTGGGTGCTGATACCGAAGGCGCACTCGTCCATATTGAGCTTACCCAACAATATCGCGCCCGCCCGCTGCAATCGGCTGACGAACACCTGTGACTTTGGCGTCAGACCCAGCTTCATCTGACTTCCTGCGAAGGTTGGCATTCCAGCACAGACCATGTTGTCCTTGATGGCAAACGTCATTCCATCGAGCGGGCCCTTTGGTCGACCCTCTCTCCAACGCGCCGCGCTGTCGGCAGCGTGCGCTAGCGCGTTTTTGCGGTCGGTGTAGACAAATGATCGAAAAAAGGGATTCTCCCCCTCGATTCGATCCAACGAATCCTGTACAAATGTGACAGGGTCAGATTGACGCTGGGTATACGCTCGGTAGCGTTCACCGATAGACAGTGTGAATGGGCTTGCAGGCATCTAGTCGCTCTCAATGCAGCGGAAAAGAAAATCGTCAATATAACCATGTTGGAGTTCAATCATGAGCAAAGTATTAGGGTTTGTTGGATTAGGCGCAATGGGTATTCCACTCAGCGGACGACTGCTCGACGCTGGCTACGATGTCATTGGATTCGATTTGAACCCAGTCCAGCTCAAAGAATTTGTAGATCGCGGTGGACGGGCTGCCACATCGCTTAAAGCCTTGGCAGATGAGGCCGAGACTATCTTGTTGTCGCTTCCAACGCCGGATATTGTTGATCGTGTCACCCTCGGTGAAGGCGGTCTATCGGGCGGCAACGCAGTCAAAACCATTGTCGATCTGTCAACCACTGGCAGCGTGATGGCTGCGTCTGTGAATGACCGACTGAAAGTGAGCGGCATCGACTTCATTGATTCACCCGTGTCGGGTGGACGAGGCGGGGCCATTAAAGGGACGCTGGCGGTCATGTACTCTGGCTCAAAAGCGAAATTTGATGTGCTTCACCCCGTATTGAGCGTCTTTGGAAAGCCCTTCTATGTTGGCGATAAAGCGGGACAAGCTCAAACCATGAAGCTGGTTAACAACCTGCTCTCTGCCGCTGCCATGGCCGCCACATCTGAAGCGGTGGCGATGGGTGTCAAAGCAGGACTTGATCCCAGCATCATGATTGATGTGATCAACGCGGGAAGCGGCATGAGCACGGCCAGTCGTGACAAGTTTCCGAAGTCAATTTTGACGCGAAATTTTGATTACGGTTTTGCGACAGGCCTGATGTTCAAGGACGTCCGACTGTGCATGGAGGAGAGTCGTCATTTAGGCGTGGAAATGCCGGTAGCGACCTCCGTCCACGAAGCTTGGAAAAAGACAAATGACATGCTCGGCGCTGAAAAAGACTTCACCACCATTATTCAAATGGTAGAGCAGTCAATGGGCGTGGTTGTAAAACCCCATCAAAAATGAACCGAGTCAAAGGAAAGACCGCCATCGTTTTTGGCGGTGGACAAACACCGGGCGAAGCCATAGGTAACGGGCGTGCGACCTGCATCGTACTCGCCAGAGAGGGGGCGCACGTCGTCGTTGTTGATCGCGTGCTTTCATCTGCCGAAGAAACGGTTCGACTCATTCGTGAGGCCAATGGACAAGCTGAAGCAGTACAGGTCGATCAAACGATCGGGGAGCAGGTAAATACTGTGATCGCCGACCTCCATAAACGGTTGGGTCGGATTGACATCGTGCACAACAACATCGGTGCGAGCCTCGCCTTGGGTGACGCGGTCGCGACCGATATCGAAGAAACGGCTTTGGATAAAAGTTTCGCTGTCAATTTCAAAAGTGCATGGCTGACCAGCAAGGCGGTGGTCCCGATCATGCAGGCGCAAGGCGGAGGCTCGATCGTGAACATTTCCTCGATCGCCGCGATACAGGCTTATCCGCTTTTAGGGTACAAGGCGACGAAAGCGGCGATGATCGCAATGACAGAGAACATGGCTGCGGCTAACGCGAAACACGGTATCCGAATTAACACGATCTTGCCGGGTTTGATGCACACCTCAATGGCGATAGAGGCCCGTGTTGCAGCGGGTTGGCAGCGCGAAGCTGTGATTGAAGACCGCAACCGCCGCGTACCCTTGCGAGGCAAGATGGGAACCGCCTGGGATGTAGCCAATGCGGCCCTGTTCCTTCACTCTGATGAGGCAGCTTTTATCACTGGCGCCTCATTGGTCGTGGATGGTGGTGAGACCATCGCTCACGGACACTGAAGCGCCCCCTTGGGGTTCTAAGGGTCTATAACTCGCGGGTCTCAAAGGTGCCCGGCAAAATCAATTCGATCATCTCGCAGCCGTCTGAATAGTCCAAAACGGTATGCGGGATGGCGTTCGGTTGGATCCAGCAGGTGCCTTCCTCCATCTTTACTTTTTTACCGTTGTACTCGCCAATCAACCACCCCTTGAGCATGTACAAAAATTGAAACTGAACGCCGTGTACGTGGCGGATTGACACGACCTCCGGGTCGCATGGGCCGTGTAAACGGATCACGTGTGCCTGCACACTGCCGTTTGTAGCCTTGAGAATGCCCAAATCGCGATAGGACGCATACGAGCGAAGGCCCTTTTTAAAGTCGCGCTCCTTGAAGTGGTTCACCATGAATTGTTGGGGAGACCACCGAGTTGTCTTTGGCACTTTCATTGTCGGGATGGGCTTCGCGGTTCGCTGCTTTGTGGTGACGCGAGCCGATGCGGTTCTTGCTGGACTGCGTTTCGGTACCGTGGGGGTTGTCTTGGTCATGTGAAACTCTTTTTCAATAAGCGCCGTGCGGGCGGATTTCTATAAAGTCTGGGCAAAGATTCGGAGTTGCTCGAACAGCGAACAGCACAGATTCAGCAACTTCATCTGGGGTTATGGGGCTGAATTTTCTGGCTTGCATTGCAGCGGCCACCGCTGGATGCGGACTGTTCGCACGTATGTTTGTGTCAACCATGCCAGGCGCAATTTCAGTCACTTTAATGCCGTCAGACTGCAACTCCAACCGAAATCCATTCGCGAATGCGGCCAAAGCATGCTTGGTAGCGCAATAGCCTATGGCCAGCTTGAACACCGATCGCGCGCCCGTCGATGTCATGAAAAGAATATGACCCGCTTTTTGCCTGATCATTTTTTTTGCCAGCAGTCTTGTCAACTTAACTGAGGACAAAACATTGGTGACAAACATGTCTTCGATCTGCTGATCCGTTAACTCCATCAACGGCGCGTAAGTCAATATGCCAGCGTTGTTTACAAAGTAATCAACTCGGTCAATCGCCACATCAAGCTCTGATAAGTACCGCGGGTCGTTCAGGTCCCCTGCTATGGGCTGCACCCGCCCGAGCGGACACTGCGCCTTCAGTGCTTCTAGTGCTTCTGGGTTTCGCCCCAAAGCGACGACGTGGGTACCTGCCGCTGCAAGCTTTTTTGCAACCGCAAATCCGATACCCGCCGACGCACCTGAGACGACCGCAATCTTTTCGTGCAAGGAATCGGTCATAGATGGCTCCTCAACAGCATTTACTCAGTCATTTTCCAGCACAGTTGCTGGGTCGCAGTCAACTTCGGGACAGCCTAAGGCACTAGGGCGCGAATTCGCTCTGACGCGAATCAAGCCGTCACAAAATCTCGTGCACCTGATAGATTGGCCCGCTGGGCTCGCGGTGTCCGCTACCCACCGCGATGATCCCGTTGAGCCAGGCGTAGCGCGCATCGCTGGTCTCGAACACCGGGGTCATGCGGAAGTAATAGAGCTTAGGGTCGACCGGCTCACCGGCGTTGAGCTTTTGCATGACCTCGGCAGGCCCATGACGCAGGCCGCGGTATGCCATGTAGATGAGGGCCTGGTCGTGTGTGCGCAGGGTCAGGCGAACGTCGAGCATCAGCACCCCATCAGGCCTGAGCAACAGCCAGTCCCCGCCAGGCGAGGGTTCGACGGTGCCACGCATGCGCTCCCCCTCGAATTGACCACCCGCCACCGTCGCAATCCGCCGGTGCCCCATGGGCGTTGGCCCCAGGTCGACGATCTGAGGCACATCGAGTCGCAGTTCAAACAAATGTTGGCTTTCAAGCATGGGTAGTCTCCTTGGGGGTGTTTTGATTGAGATTAACGGCCTTTGAATGCCGCGTCGCGACGTTCTTTGAAGGCGATCGTTCCTTCAGCCAAGTCTTCGGTCAGACCGACGTCGAAGAAGGAGCGTGACTCGAGACGCAGCGCTTCGTCAATGGGCATTCCCACTGATCGGCGCATGACCTCCTTAGCGAAACGGTGTGACAGAGGCGATCGCGATGCCAGCATGTGCGCGTAGGCTAGCGCTTTGTCCATTAAGAGATCGGCTTGATAAATTCGATTGACCAAGCCAATGCGATACGCATGTTCTGCATCGACTCGCTCACCCGAGAGAATGATGTCCATCGCGTGCCCATGACCAACGATGCGGGGTAAGCGAATCAGTCCACCATCGCAAGCATGAAAACCCCATTTGGCATCCTGCAACGCGAATTCCGCATTGGGCGAACAGAAGCGCACATCGCAGGCCAGGGCGAGCTCGAAACCGCCCGATATGGCAAATCCATTGATCGCGGCAATGATTGGTTTGTCGATGTCGAGATTTCTGGTGATACCGCCAAAACCAGGGCCGTTTGTATAGCGGCGTCGAAACTCGGGTGCGGATGTTTGTGCGAAGGCCATGGTGTAGGTCTTCAGATCGGCGCCTGCGCAGAAGGCTTGCTCGCCTGCACCGGTGATGACTGCGACCCGCAACGCGTCGTCTGCTGCAAATGATTGCCAGACCTCAACCAAGGCATCGTTTGCCTCGAAATCAAGCGAGTTCATCTTACCCGGTCGGTTGATTGTGATGATGGCAACTGGGCCATCGGTCTCGTAAATGATGTCGCTCATAAAAAGTGGCTTTTACGCTTTTGGTTGTTTCAGAAAAATCAGAGGGTGGTCACGATAAACAACTCACAACCGTCCTCATGGCCGACACTTTTGACGTGTGCACCCATGGTAGGTGGAGGGCTCTCGGCGACGAGTCGTCCAGTGACCCTAATGCCAGGGGCCAGCTCGACAACAACCACGTCATAGGGCGCCACCACGGGGTAACCCGCTGGTGCCCGTCGAATGGTTGTCCATGAGAGTAAGCGCCCGTCAGAGGGGAGGCTAAAGGATTCAGCGTCTTTTGATAGGCACGCTGGACAGACAGTCGCGCTCGCGCTCAGCGTGTTTTGGCATTGAACGCACCGCATCCGCGCAATCATGCGACGCCCCGAAGTATCGATACGGTGCAGGCAACGCCGGCGCCACCGAGGTTGTGGGTCATGCCTATGTTTGCATCAGGCACTTGATTGGGGTGGGCGTGGCGCAGTTGTTGGACCACCTCATAGATCTGACCGACGCCGGTTGCCCCCACCGGGTGCCCCTTCGCGAGCAGTCCACCGCTTGCGTTGACGGCAATGTCACCGCCAACGGCGGTACGACCTTCATGCGCCCAATAGCCTCCTTGGCCACGCGGCACCAGCCCAAGGTCCTCGCTGTCGATGACTTCGGCGATTGAAAAGCAGTCGTGTAATTCGACGAGGTCAACGTCAGCTGGTTTCACATTCGCCATTTCGTAGGCTCGCTTTGCCGCCGTAACGGTTGCATCGAACGACACTAAATTTTGATGCCCACCAATGCTAGGCGATCCCCTGGTTTGGACGCTGGCCAGTACCTCAATAGCCCTGTGCTTCAGTGCTTGGCTGATCTTTTTTGCAATGACCTCGGACACGACGACAACAGCCGCTGCGCCATCGCTGGTCGGGCAGCAGTCGTAGAGTTGAATCGGATCACAGATTGGCGCGCTGTCGGCAATCGTCTCATCACTGAGCGTTGCACCCATTTGCGCCAGGGGGTTGCGTACCCCGTTCGCTTTGTTCTTTTTAACGACTGCACTGACGTGTTGACGCGTGGTTCCAAATTGTTCCGCGTGCAAGCGCCACGCAAGTCCAAACAGTCCGGGGAACGTCAAACCGCTTGGGCCGTCGTTCTCGTTATCCATCGCGCAATTGAGCGCAGCGGTGGTTTGCTTGGTTGTGGCATGGGTCATGGTCTCAACACCGACTGCAATGGCCGCCTCGGCATCACCAGAAGCAACGGCCATACAGGCATGTCGGAAGGCGATACCACCGGAGGCACAAGCCCCCTCCACTTTGGTGCACGGGATGTTTTGTAAACCAATGCGGTCTGCGACGATGCCCGCCAATATCTCTTTGCCATTGAGGGGGCCGCTGATGAAGTTACCTAAGTAAAGGGCGCCAATCTGTTCGCGATCTACTGTCGATTCCAGCAAGGCATCGACAGCTGCAGCGACCGCCAAACTCTCAATTGATTCGCCGCTGTGCTTACCAAATGTTGTTGACCCAACGCCAACGATGTAGACCTTACGCATCTGATGTTTCCTGTTTGAGCCACTCGCGCAAGGTTGTTTTCAGTACCTTGCCATAGTTATTTTTTGGCAACTCTGGCACGAATTTAAAAACCTTGGGACGCTTGAACCGCGCGATGTGAGCCAAGCACAAGTCCAAAAGGGTTTGCGCGTCTGGCGCATGGTCAGCGCGGGCAACGATGAATGCCACGACCTCTTCGCCCCAATCTGGGTGGGGTCGACCAACCACCGAACACTCTAAAACGCCCGGGTGAAGGAGTAGGACTTCCTCAATTTCACGTGGATAGATATTCGAGCCGCCACTGATAATCATGTCCTTGGAGCGATCTTTTAGCGTGAGGTAGCCACGGTCGTCCAGCGACCCGATATCGCCCGTCCAAAGCCATCCCTCTTTGATGGCGTTTGCAGTCGCAGTTGGGTTATTCCAGTAACCGGTCATGACGGCGTCGCTGCGCGTCACGACCTCACCCAATTCGCCTGGTGGGAGCGACTGACCTTGTGTATCCACCACCCGTACCTCAACGCCAGATCGGGGACGGCCACATGACATCAACCGCTCGTGATTACTCGCATCGTCATGACTTTGATGGTCTGCTTTTGCAAGTCCTGTGATGGTCATGGGGCTCTCGCCTTGACCGTAGAGCTGATAAACGCGCTGACCAAAACACTCAATGGCGCGCAAGGTATCCGCGAGATACATTGGCCCACCGCCGTAATAGAGCGTTCGAAGCCCGGGGTAAGTGGCGCCCTCGCGTGCTTGCCCCAGCAGGCGAGTCACCATGGTGGGCGCTGCGAAGAGGGTTACATTTTGTGCATGCTCAAATATGTCGAGCACCTCAGTTGGGTCAAAACCCTCCAGAATCATTTGGGTGCCTCCGCCAAACAAATGGGGCAGCGCATAAAGACCTGAGCCGTGTGACAGTGGTGCGGCATGTAGCTTCACATCACCCGGATTGACTTGCTCAATATCGGCGTAATAAATCAAAGACATGAACAGCAAATTTCGGTGCGTCAGCATGGCGCCTTTGGGTCGACCCGTCGTTCCGGATGTGTAGAAAATCCATGCCAGTTCGGTAGGGTCAACGGTGGCGGGCTCCATCGACGCGCCCTCGTAGAGCGCCGCAAACGACGCTTGATTGGTAGCGAATACGGCAACCTTGTGCTTTGAGTCGGCAAGCGCCGCGGTGATATCTAGCGCTAAACGACCGCTGAGGAAGGCTAACCTGGCATCACAGTCGCGCAAAATATGGACGACCTCTTTAGGATGCAGCTTTGCATTGACTGGCACCGGACAAAGCCCCGCAGTCCAGCAGGCAAAGAGCAGATCGAAGAACTCCGGGCGATTCTCCATGCAAATCACCACCCGATCACCATGACTCGTCTGCGCTAACGCCGTCAACCCGCCAGCAAGCCGTTTGATGCGAGCCGCAAATTCAGAAAATCGAAGTTCTGCTACGCCGTAACCGTGCAGCGCCATCTGTGGCGGACGCTCTGGCTCATTCGTCTTGACCGTTTTGTCAATGATGGCGATTGACTCGGGATTAGCCTGAGCGCGCTGAAAGAGATATTGGGCGAGATTGGCCATTGAATCTTATGGAGCTTTATTTCGCTGTTGGTTTGTCTGATTAAAGATGCTTTTTATTACAACTTGCACACGTTGCCTACCCCGTCACTTGCTTGACTTCCCTGCGAAAACCTGCAGAGGCAGGCAAAAAAAACCGCCAGGCACGGCTGGCGGTTTTACATGGTGTATTCAGCGCGGACGCTGAAAAGTCATTATTTTGGTCCGTAAATTTCGCCAAACATTTCCCATGACTTGCCGTTCCACTTCATCAACTGTTTGTTCTCTACAGGGTAGAAGTCAGTTGCTGATGTGTTGAGTTTGATACCCGGAAGTAGCATGCCATTTTCAAAGTTCTTCAGGTTCGCGGCTTGCTTCATGATGTTAGCGCGTGTCAAGTCATCGCCCGCCTGACGAATCACTTGAGCTGTTGCGGCAGCATGAATGTATCCAGAGACATAGAAACCTTCAACAATGTTTGCACCGGGCATGTTCTTCTCCAGCCATGCCTTGTACTCCAAGAACCCTTTGTCGTTTGCCCAGACAGGGTCGGCAGGGTCTTTGAAGTAGTTCGATGAAATGATGCCGATGCCGTTCTCAGCGCCTGCAGGAACCATGACTGAACCCACAGATGAGGACACTGAGTTCAGGTAATGGGTTGGCTTCCAACCCAATTCCGCCGCAATCTTGATGGCTTGGGCAGCCCACTTAGGGGTGGTCACGTTGAAGAAGGTATCAGCCCCTGATGACTTCAAGGTCACCATTTGGTTGCTAACGGTAGGATCGGTCGTCTCATAACTGGCTTTTGCGACGATCATGCCTTTCTTATCACCCAGCCCGTCCTCCATACCCTTGAGGTAGTCCTTGCCGTAGTCGTCGTTCTGATAGAGGATCGCGATTTTGGCGTTGGGATTGTTCTTCAAGATGTGAGAGGCGTAAATTTTGCCCTCTGTCTGGTAGTCGGGTTGCAAGCCCATGGTCCATGGGAAGTTTTTAGGATCGCCCCATTTGTGAGCGCCCGTGTTGACGAACAAATGCGGAACCTTCTTTTGGTTCATGTATTTGTGAATCGCACTGTTTGGCGGTGTTC